>Ga0163179_10000139_pt1 | contig 50275 bp, 40 predicted proteins | sample AtlANTMetagenome_FD_109643 | JGI IMG/M metagenome (GOLD analysis project Ga0163179, IMG submission 109643) | Marine eukaryotic phytoplankton communities from the Atlantic Ocean - Atlantic ANT 2 Metagenome | ecosystem: Environmental > Aquatic > Marine > Oceanic | place: North Atlantic Ocean... | reverse complement strand
CGCTGCCATGATTGTCACTTTCATCGTTGGTGTGACCGGATTCATTGTTTGCCGATTGAGGGAGATGGAAGTCTTGACCATTCCTGAATTTTACGAAAAACGATTCGATCGCAAAACGCGCATCCTGGGGGGGATCATGCTCACTCTGGGAGGCATACTGAACATGGGCTTGTTCCTCAAAGTAGGATCCATGTTCATTGTGGGTATCACCGGCATGTCGCAGGACAGTCGTGCTCTGCCTGCCGTCATGACGGTCCTTCTGGTTCTTGTGCTCATTTATACTGTGCTTGGTGGGATGATTTCGGTGGTCGTCACGGACTATATTCAGTTTGTGGTCCTATCGTTCGGAATGGTTGTTACAACTTTGATTTGCCTCAATAAAATGGGATGGGGGCAGATCATTGAAACCGTTCAAGCCTTGAAAGGGGTTTCCAGCATGGACCCATTGGCGGAGGGAGGTGGTTTTGGCGCCTCCTATGTCATGTGGATGTTTTTTACGGCTGGACTAGTGAGCTGTGCCATCTGGCCTACCGCCGTAGCCCGCGCATTGGCGATGGAAAGTCCTCAAGCGGTGAAGAGGCAATACATGTGGTCTTCGATTTCCTTCATGATTCGATTTCTAATTCCCAGTTTTTGGGGTATCTGTGCCTTTGTCTTCATCATGACCATGGCTCCTGATCTTAAGGCAATCTTTTTTCCTGCCGATTCCTCGGTTACGGAGGTGAATAATCTTTATGCCATGCCGATTTTTCTCGGTCGGATACTTCCTGCTGGGTTGATTGGAATTATTACTGCGGCCATGATTGCGGCATTCATGTCTACCCATGACAGCTATCTGCTTTGCTGGAGCTCGGTCATTACTCAGGATGTGATTGCTCCTATCATGGGGAAGGAATTTTCGACTGCCAATCGGATTAAATGGACCCGTATTCTTATCGTGGTCATAGGGCTTTACATCCTGTACTGGGGGCTTGTTTACGAGGGTAATGACGATATCTGGGATTACATGTCGGTGACGGGTGCCATTTATTTTACAGGCGCATTTTCATTATTGGTCGGCGGTCTCTACTGGAAAGGAGCCAGCTCAAGCGGCGCGTTCATGGCTTTGTTGAGCGGATTGACGGCTATTTTAGGTCTTGATCCTGTCCAACGGTTAGTGGGGCTCAAAGTGGTGGATCCGGAAACTGATGAAATTATTCGTCAGACGATGACAAGTGACCAAATCGGTTTATCCACTGTAGCTTTAACCGTGGTGGTATTTGTGCTTGGATCACTTATTTTTCCAGACAAACCTAAAACAGCCCAGGCTGCTGCCGTTTAACATTTGGCTTAAAGAACCTTTTTACAAGAAAGATCAACAATATGTGGCAAGCACTCTGGACCATTCTTTTTTTTCTCTCCATATCCATTTTCGCACTTATGTCCGTATGGGTAAGCATCGGTGGGTTTCGTGATCTCAAACGTCTGTTCCAACGTCTCAGCGAAGACATAACAAGCGACGACAGGGATTGAAGCAACAATCCTTGCGGAGTTCAGGCATAAGTCCGCGGGTCGACCAGGCGAATCATGAATCGCAATAGATGATTCTTCATCTCTGGCAATTCCCTCCATGCTGATGCTTATGTTCTGATTGCTTCGCTTCAGGGAAGCATCCTTCAGGGTGCATTCCAAAATGAAGATTGATCCATATACCTTGAAAATCTGGAGCTTTCGGGATTCTAAAGTCTTAAGACACCGATTGAACTTGATCTTTGGCTGAGAATCCAGATGGTGTGGCCAGCATGAGCGGTTTGGAGCATTGGGAAGATTGTTATCAGAAAAAGGATACTCCTTGGGACAAGAGGGAGCCGTCTCCAGGTTTGGTGGATTTTCTTCAAGGTCAGGACAGGCTTGATCTGGGTTCTGTATGTGTGCCAGGTTGCGGTATGGGGCACGATGCGCTGGCTTGGGCTGCGAAAGGTTTTCAAGTCACCGGGGTTGACCTTGCTCCCACTGCAGTGGAAGGTGCACGCGCCAATGCCAGTGAGCAACCGCATGCATGCTCTTTTGAATCTGCGAATTTCCTCGATGATTCTCCGAAGTTACCTTTTGATTGGGTCTTCGAACATACGTTCTATTGTGCCATCAAGCCTGAACGCCGCCCCGATTATCTGCAAGCCATGAAACGTTGGATCAAGCCAAGTGGATTCCTGCTGGCGGTTCATTATCTGATTCCAGGTGAAGACGGACCGCCTTTTGGCACGACGCGGGATGAGGTCTTCAACCGATTTTCAACCGATTTCGAATTAGTCAAAGAATGGGTGCCGCGGTCTTATCCGAATCGTAAGGGGTTGGAACGTATGTTTTGGTGGCAAAAACCAAATTAACAAACTATGTCCAAACGCAAAAAAAACGGTATCACGGCATTGGCCGATGAAATCATTGAGCAATGTGATGCCAGGCATCCCGCCGATCAGCTATTGAGGCAAGCCTTAAAGAACGAGAAGGAAATGCTTCCTCGTCACAAAGCGGCCGTGGTGGAGCGTGTTTACACATATTTTCGCTGGAAAGGTTGCTTGGATGCAGAACGGACATTAAATCGTCAGGTGCGCATGGCCCGTGAACTGGATGCGGATTTTTTATCCTACGCCGGGAAGATTAAGTCCGAAGTGCTTCGAAAGGTCGTGCCTGAATGGACCGCTGAAACAATGAAGGTAACCCGGGAATGGCTCTGCCAGATTCAACGGCCGGTCACGCTTTGGTTGCGTGCTCCAAAGGCATCTGGGAAGCGCGTAGAACTGGCCATGAAAAAGGAGCTTCAGCCTGCAGGCGAGGGGTGCTGGCGCAACACGTTCCGATATTTCGGTAAGGAAGATCTCTTTCAAATGTCCCATTTCCAGCACGGTCACTTTGAGATTCAGGATCTTGCATCCCAATTTGTTGGAAATTTCTGTCAGCCTGAACCGGGAGAAAACTGGTGGGACATGTGTGCGGGTGAGGGGGGCAAGACGGTTCATCTGGCTGATTTACTTCAGCAAAAAGGCTGTGTCTGGGCCACGGATCGAGCTGCCTGGCGATTACAGCGGTTGAAACGTCGTGCGGCTCGTGCCAAGATTTTCAATTATCAATCGGCACCCTGGGACGGGAAATCCAAGCCGCCGTTTCGCAAGCCATTTGACGGTATTTTATTGGATGCGCCTTGCAGTGGTTTGGGAACCTGGCAGAGGAATCCGAACGCGCGCTGGACCACCACCTTTGAGGATGTGAAAGAGTTGACGGAGCTTCAATTCAAGTTACTTGAGTCCGCCGTCGCACGCCTGAAACCCGGTGGGAAATTAGTGTATTCAGTCTGCACGCTGACCAAGCAGGAAACGACACGTGTCATGCGCCGTTTTGAAAAAGCCTTTCCAGAAATGGAGCCCTGGACCTGGGATGGCACCAAACCAGCAGTGCCCGAAGTATGTGAACTTGATTTCGGGAAGCCTGTTCATGGTTATACTGTTCAGCCTGATCAATGGAAGTCGAACGGAATGTTCGTTGCTCGGTGGCGCCGCAGGAAAAAGGCGTGAGCACTTGCAGACGTATTCTGTTCTGGCATTTCTGAATTTTAAAATATCCTTGGTCCCTCGGCAGAAAACGACATGATAAGGTCATGGTTACGGGTTTTTTTCAATCACCAGTGTGTAACGCTTTATTGCTGAAAAGTAAATGTATCCTCATTCTTCTATTGGTTCTTTTATTCATTCCTGTCAGTCCACGCGCAGCATCCAAACCTCACAAACCGATCCTGCATGGTCAACACTGGATTGCCATCACAGGAAAACCACTCGCGGCCAGTGCGGGGGCCCAGGTTTTTGCAAGGGGAGGAAATGCGGTTGATGCGGCTTGCGCCATGCTGGCGGCGACCTGTACCATGCACGACGCCTTGAGCTGGGGGGGAGAAACCCAGGCGCTGGTGTATCATCCGAAGCTAAAAAAAATCATTGGCATCAATGCGCTCGGAGTCGCTCCAACAGGAGCAACTGCAGATTTTTTTCTCAAGCGAGGTATGCGTTATCCGCCTGGAGAGGGCCCTCTTTCGGCCGTGACTCCCGGAACGCCGGGCGGGCTGATGTTAATGCTTGCAGAGTATGGCACGATGTCCCTGGAAGAGGTGTTGGAGCCTGCCATTCAAATGGCCGAAGGTTACCCTATGGAAGCGGGAACCTCTGAGTGGATCGAAACCTCCAAGGAATCCTTGAAAATGTGGCCTTATTCCAAAGCAGTCTTTCTTCCGCATCTGGGTGAACCATATGAGGCACCCAAACCGGGCGAGATTTTTCGTCAACCAGACCTTCATGCAACGCTCGAGAAGCTTGTCCTAGCAGAAAAGCGTGCGCTGGTCAGAGGCAAGTCGCGCAAAGAGTCCATCCTGGCTGCGAATGATCGGTTTTATCGAGGAGACATCGCTGAGGAATTTATTCGTGGATCCAGAGAGCAGGGTGGTTTGCACACGGCGGCTGATCTGGCCAATTGGAAGACTCTCATCGAGGAACCTGTCTCCACTCGGTATCATGAAGTGGAAGTATTTAAACTCACCTCATGGGTTCAAGGGCCTTGTATGTTGCAGATCTTGAATATGCTGGAGCCATTGGATTTGCAAGCGATGGGTTTGAACAGTAGTCGATACATTCACACCTTGTATCAAGTCATGAATCTGGCGTTTGCGGATAGAGATTTTTACTATGGAGATCCTTATTTTGCCCCTGTTGAACCCCTTGAGGTATTGCTGTCCAAGGAATACGCTATGGATCGATTAAGAGGAATCAACCCATTTCAAAATGATCCTTTTGCTGCGCCTGGAGATCCCTTCGGCTTCCAGGGGAAACCACATCCATTTCAACGCGAATTGGATCGTTGGTTACGTCCACAACGTAGGCTGCAAAGAGGTGATTCGGCCGCCTATTGGGATCAGTATCATCGTGATTTTCGAGCTGGAACAACCACTATTCAGGCGGCCGACAAAAACGGTTGGATTGTTTCCATTACGCCCAGCGGTGGCTGGCTGCCGGCATGCATTGCGGGGAATACCGGGATTGGGATGAGTCAACGCATGCAGAGTTTCGTGCTGCTGCCAGAGGATGGTCCCTACAATGTGCTTGAACCAGGTAAACGTCCACGAGCGACGTTGACGCCTACGATCGCCTTGAAAAACGGGGAGCCATTCCTTGCTTTCGGTGTGCAGGGAGGGGATACCCAAGAACAGAACCTGGTGCAGTTTCTCATTAACATGATGGATTTTGGAATGAATGTTCAAGAAGCCAGCGAAGCACCGAACATGACCAGTTATCAGATGCGTGCATCTTTTGGTGAGCATGAATTCGAGCCTGGTAAACTCACGCTTCATAAGGAGGTTCCGCCATGGGTTAGGAATGAATTGGAGAAAATGGGCTATCGTCTCGATTTCGATGAACGCACTTCAGGGCCGATTACCGCAATTTATTTTGATCAACAACACGGTACCTTTTGGGGGGGAGCAAGTGACCATGGGGATGATTATGGCATCGCGTGGTGAATCGAGTGTGTTCGTTTTTATTATTTTCACGTCTGCTGTGCCTGGGGCGCTCAGGACACCAGCTCTTGTTGGATTTTCTTTTTCATTGTGGGTGGAAACATATGAGTCGGGGAACGATATTGATTACCGGAACCAGTAGAGGCATTGGTGCTTCTTTGCTGGATATTTGTCTTGGTCAAGGTTGGAATGTGATTGCATGTCAACGTAAGGTTAAAGGCGAGATTGGAACTTTAAGATCAAATTGTGACTCATCGTGTCACGAAATTGAATTGGATGTTTCAAGAGAAGACTTGGTGCAAAAAGCATTTCGATCTATTGCTCAATCTTTTTCTCGCATCGATGTATTGGTGAACAATGCAGGTGTGTTTCCCGAACCTACCGATACGCCGTTTGAATCACTCAAGCCTTCCTGGTTTCACGAAGCATTCTCAGTCAACCTCCTAGGAACTGCCATGGTGACTCAAGCCTGTTTGCCTTTTCTCAAAAAAAGTTCGAATGGACGTATTGTGAATATTTCCTCAGGTGCGTCATCGATCACCAAGCGCGAAGGTCGTCGTTACTGCTATGGGGCTTCCAAAGCCGCGCAGAACCATATGACTCGAGGGTTAGCCAATGAATTTTTTGATCAGAACCTGACGGTTGTTGCGCTGAGTCCAGGTTGGGTAAGTACTGATATGGGAGGCTCACAAGCGGATCTTGATTCAAAAGAAGTAGCCACTCAAATGGAAAAGACGATCCGCCAATTAACTCTCCAACAAAGCGGCCAATTTCTGGACCGGTTTGGTCAATCGGATACATACTTGTGGTAATCCGGTCTTTGCCATGGGATAAGTGTTCTCAAGATGGCTTCCCTGTTTTTTCGGGTTTGGTTATTGGGGCGCGTATCCCATTCCGCTCGCAAGAGAGGCCTGCTTGCCGGTTAGGATGTAATCACATGTCAGAGCGAGATTGCGGGCAAAGAATTTCAGTACGGTAATTCTTGAACATCTCCAACATTTCATACCAACCCGCTGCATAGTAAACTGTTCACGGATCCGCTCATTAATTATCGCATAGGGTTTTGGTTGTTTGTCATCTGGTGATGCAATTGGCCTCTTCAACCCTGATCAGTAACACGCGGCTTTTCTGTGAGTATCAAGTGCAATCGTTCGATGCGATGGTTATCTACTTCGAGCACTTTCAAGATATAATTCTCTTCTTCGACAACATCGCCAATTTCAGGGAATTCTCCCAGTTTGTGAGTCATCCATCCACTGACCGTATTGATGCCTTCTTCCTGAATATTTATCTCGATCAATTCCGACAGTTCATGCAGCGGGAGCAAGCCCATGATGTCATAGCTCCCTTCGCTATGCCGTATGATCAGAGGTTGTTCCTGGTCGAATTCGTCTTGAATTTCACCAACCAGTTCTTCCAGGATATCCTCCAGAGTGATCATGCCAACGGTGGAACCATATTCATCAACCACCATGGCAAGATGAAGTCGATGTTTGAGGAACAATCTAAGAGCTCTTTCCAGTCGTGAAGTTTCCGAAAAGTGAAGGATCTTGCGCGTGATCTGCGTTAAATCCAGCCCGCTGTCAAGACGGTGGCGTAAGGAGTAGAGTTCCTTGAAATGAACCACACCAATGACCTTGTCGGGATCCGATTCATCGCAAAGCGGATATCTTGAATAACGCTCTTTTTCTGTAATCGTCAGGCATTCCTCAAGTGACATATCAGTCGAAAGTAAGATGATTTCCGTTCTTGGTTGCATGACTTCTCTGACCAATCGCTGGCGAAGTTCCATGGCATTGAAGACGATTTCCTTCTCTAGATTGGTGCCCCCCTGATGGTGGTGTGTATCAGAAATCAGCATTTGTAATTCCTCCTCCGAATGCAGAAGTTCATGCTCGGAAACAGGCTCGATGCCTACCCAGTGAAGCATCCTGTTTGAAGCCTTGTTGAGAGCCCAAATAAAAGGGTAGGAAATTTTGCAGAACAGCCAGAGTGGTTTGGCCACCCAGAGCGAAGTAGGGAGCGGTTTCTGGATGGCCATCAGTTTCGGGGCCTGTTCGCCTGCTGTTATATGAAGAAAAGTAATTGCAGAGAAACCAAAAAGAAACGCCATCATGTGTTGCACTTTTTCCGATTCGATCGCCATGGCGTGCATGACAGGTTCCAGTAATGCGGCAAACACGGGTTCTCCAACCCAGCCAAGGGCCAGACTGGCCAGAGTGATTCCAAGCTGGCAAGCGCTGAGAGAGGTGTCCAGATTATCGAGCACCTTACCCGTCATGATGGCTTGCGGATTCCCTTCGTTGATGAGGGGTTTTAACTGGGAATCACGGATTTTTACCAGTGCAAATTCAGCAGCAACAAAGAAGCCGTTGAGAATGACAAGGAAACCGACAAACGCGACTTGCAGTAAAATCCATATCAATTGGAATTGTTCCATGGCGGTCAGATGTTGACATCACCGAAGACGGTTTTGAGAATATCCCTGATATTGATCCAGCCGACTTCTTTCTGCTTCGCATTCAAGACCAATCCAACTCTCTGGCCGGCCTCCTGCATCTGGTGAAGTGCGTCATCGACACTCATTTGTGCTCGAAGATGCATCACGCCCGTGACGTGTTTCCTGGCGAGTTCATGGCGTTTGTCTTCCCAGTCATAGAGAAAGTGCTTGAGGTTAAGCACCCCCAGGAAAACTCTCTTTCCAGACTGTTTCTCAAAAACGGGCATGCGCAGAATGGATGTTTCCCTCGAGAGAGCAATGGCTTCTTCGATCGTGGCCTCTGCGCCGATGGAAACTACTTTCTGTAGTGGTAACATCACACTTGAAACGGTGCGATGTTGCAGGTCCATGACTCGGTCGATCATCGAGCGTTCCTCAGATGTTAGATTCTGTCCTGAGGAGCGCATGACACGTCGCATTTCTTCACGATTAGAAAACATTTCCCCGGTCAGCATTTCTCCACCACCGATTTTCAGCAGCAGGTCTGCGATGCCTGAGATGAGAAAGACAATCGGAGCCAGCATCCAGTGAAAGACTCGGTAAGGACGCACTGAAACAACGGTGAGTCGATTCGGGTATCTCCGGTAGATCATTTTCGGTAAAAGGTCACAAAAGGTGTAAATAATGAGCAGCATTATGATCAGCGACAGCGCGGATATCCATGGGTGGCCTGGAAGCATCTTTCTTAAAGCGATCAGCAGTGGTGCCACGATCAAAAAATTTGCCAGCGTGTTTCCCACAAGAATGGTCCATAGGAAATGTTCGGCTTCCTCCATGTAACGGAGCAGCGCTTTTGCATGTTTATCTCCTTGTTTGGCCTGACGCCTGATCCGAAGTTTGTTCATGGAATGCATGCCTGATTCCATCCCTGAAAAAAGGAATGACAATCCGAGGCCTGCGATGAATGCAAACAGCAGAGCGATTGTAATCATTGTTTGCCTCCTTCCCTGGAGACCCCTAATAATGTTCTTTGAACGATGAGTTCTTTCACTCTTCGTTCACCTACCACTTTGGCAGTCATGGTCAGGCCTCTGAACTGAATGGATTCTTCAGATTCAGGGACGTAACCAAGTTGCATGGTAAACAAGCCGCCCATGGTATCCACCTCGGCAATGTTGCCTAGTTGGGGGTAATAGGTGAGGAAATCTTCAATTTCCATCAAGCCGTTGATCCTCCATTTTCCAGGCGCAAGGGTTTCAATCTCGAATGCCGCAGGCTCATCCTCGTTGCGAATCTGCCCAAGGATTTCTTCCAGAATATCCTCCATCGTCACCACTCCTGCGATCCCCCCAAACTCATCGACAATCACTGCCATGCCGCGGTGTTGTCTCTGTAAACTCTTGAAAAGTTCGAGTAGATTCATGGATTCAGGCACCAAAGAAGGCAACTCTGTGAATTCAAAAAGATCACCCTTTGGATGCATGAGCAAGGATCGTGTGTCGAGAATTCCAATGATTTGATCAGGTGTTTCGTTGTAAAGTGGAAGGCGACGGTGACGGTGCTTCCGGGCTTCAATGACCATCGTCTCGATTGGTATGTCAAATGGGAGGCAGGCTACCTGACTGCGCGGCGTCATGACATCGGTAGCACTCTTTTGGTCGAGCTCGATAATCTCCAGAATGATTTCTTTTTCATCCTGATCCAGAGTTCCCTGCTGATAACCCATTTCAAGTAACTCTTCGTAGTCAGAATCCGTTGTTGGTGTGTTTGCTGAACGAAGTGATTTAGGGGTTAGTCTGCGAATGAGAGTGGCGTCCAGATTATTTGCCAGTCGATGGAGAGGATGCGTGACCAACTGTAGCGTGGTCAAAGGTCGGACCACACGAATAGCCCATTTTTCAGGCAGGCGAACAGCCAGGGCTTTGGGGACGACTTCGCAGCCCAGCAGGATGAGCATTGCCAGCAGTGGTAGCGTGGCTGAAGGAGTCCAAATTCCCTTAAATACCAGCCATAGTCCTGTTGCCCAGATTGCTGAGTTGAAGAACATGTTTCCAAAAACAATCGTGGCCAGCAGTTCTTGAGGTTTTTCGAGTATGCGAGTGATCCAGTCAGCCTCTGTCGGAGATTCCTCTTTCATTTGCTGCATCTCCCACTTGCCAAGTGAAAATAAGGAGGATTCCGCCAGAGCGAATAAAAAGCTCATCACAGAAAAAACAGTGATCAATAGAATTGCTATACCAGGAGTCAGCACGTGAGAACAGAATAAATTATATTTTGGGACGCTTACCCGGTTTGGTCAAAGGATCTTTGATGCATCTCCTTTTTCATAGCGGATGACCTGCTTTTTGACTGATTCAACCTGAGCGGTGAGTTGATAAATGGTTTCATACAGCCCTGATCGCACACCCTCATCAGAAAGTTTGCCTATGGCAGGCTGCAGCGTCATCATTTCATGAGCGATCCGATGGCATGCTTCCTTGATTGTTGCGACGGCATTTACCTCTTCCTGGGATAACTTTTGCATTTGTTAGCGCTATTTAACGCCATACAGGCCCATATATCAAAAAAATTAATCCGTTAAAAAGGAACCAGGGTTCTTTTGCCAAGGCTAACCGGCTTGCGTAAATGTTTAAAGGACGCAAGCAGCGTCTCCTTGTGCAGCAATGACAAGTAAAGCAAACATGCGCTCCTCAACAAGACGATCGTTTATTTGAGGGAGCTCTTCTGCTTGCAACTGCCGTGCTTTTTAAATGATTCGCAATTGGCTGTGATGCGTAAATTTTGAGACCTTAGCTCAAAGCCAAGTTTCTGGGTGATTTCATCTTCTATCTTTTCGATCTTCTTGCTCTCGAATTCGACGATACGATCACAATCTTCGCATATGATGTGGTGGTGATTTGGGTGTTCAGCGTAATTGGGATCGTAGTATTTGTAATCCTTGCCGAAATCCATCTCGTGTACCAGCCCACTTTCAGTAAGGAGCGGGAGGGTTCGGTAAACTGTGGCTCTTGAGATTGATGAGTCTTTGGCTTTCGACCATTCCAGCAGTTGGTCTGCTGTGAAATGTTCCTCCGTGCTGAAAACGACGTCGATAATAGTCATGCGTTGAGAGGTCAGTCGCATACCCTTGCCTTCAATGAATGCAAGAAACCTCTCTTTTGCTTGTTTACCTACTTTTGACGTCACTTGGGAATACTATAATCTGTCTCACCCCGGCGTCAATCGGTGAATCGGATCTGTATTCATTGGTAATCTGTAACTTACACGATTCAGTGCAAAAAATGCTCCCAAGCTTTTCCAAACCTGTCCTCAGAGCGCGATCAATTCAGGCATTGTTCTCAATAGTCGTTCGTTGCATTTTCAAACCATTGAAAATGTAACGTTAAAGCTATTATTTAAGTTGGGTAATGGCATTAAAAGGGATTAATCATTGACTTTAATGGGGCTCAAGTGTTGATTGTAGTTGTATTAAATGAGGCATTAAGCCTCGGTTCCTCGCTGCCCAGTAACAGCATTGCCATGCTGTTGCTGGGTTTTTTATAGTCCGGGTTTCATAACTTTCAGCAAGCAGGGCAGAACTCCTAGACCTGCCAGCATGCAAGTAGTCACTCCGATGGACATCAGATGTCCCAGACTGGCGATCCCTTGATGCTGTGCCAGCATCAAGCTCCCAAATCCGGCTATGGTTGTCAGTGCTGATACCATGACTGCCTTTCCTGTGCTTTTGGCAAAGATACTTGGGTGAGCGTCTTCGTGGTATCGATTCAATATATGAATACCATTGGTGACACCAATGCCTATGACCAGTGGAAGGGTCATGATATTGGCGGGATTAAATGGAATTCCCAATGAGCCCATCAATCCTAGAAGCCAAAACGTACCCATAAACACAGGCAACATGGTTAATAGGACGGCAGATAAAGACCGGAAATGAATCCAGACCATTACGATGATGCAGGTAAGTGCATACACAGCAGCTTCCTGGTAGCTCAATTTGAGCAGCTCGGTATATTCGTAAAGTTGAACCGGAGTCCCAGTAATGACTGGAGTATTGACGTCTTCGGGATCCAGCGTTCGAAGGTCCTTGAGAAACACTTTCTGATGCGCTCGTTCCCAGACATTGCTTTTTGGATACACTTGAACAAGAAATCTGCCGTCTGCCCCAATGAATCTGTTTTTCAATATATCTGGTAATTCAGAGACTTGGATTGCGGCCCGTGTGTTTTGATTGGCGATACTGCCAACCATTCCCTTCAGCTCGTCGAAGAGGCCCCGTTGAAATTGTGTGAGCCGTGCCTGGACGAATGTGCCCTCCATCGTCTGAATCTCTTTTTGTAGCTGCTGAATTGCTTGAAGCAGTGAGTTCAATTCCGGAGAAAAGGATTGCCCCCTCCCATTGGATTCAATGGACTGAATGGCCAACTTTGCGTAACTGGCAAGGAAGGTAAGTGATTGGTGAAAGGTGCCGATATCCAGAAATTCTTCGTTTGGAGCCGGGAGCTGAATGGAATCAGTTGTTGAACGAATGGATTCGATTAAAGCCAACTTTTTCTGGTCGCTGGACGTCACATAGCTCGCCACCGAATCCACACTTGCGACAGATGTTAATTGACCTAGCTGAGTTTCGATTGCCCGTGCCTCCTTCAAAGAATTGGCAATAACAGCACCGAATAAAATCGACTTTTCCCCTGAGTGAATCAGTTTGTGTTCATAATTGACTGACTCCAGACCATGCGACTGAAGATTGAGCAGATTATAATCAAAGTAAACTTTTGGAATTTGGCTTGCTGCCGCGATGGATAACCCAAGTGCTAACCCGATCACGGCCTTCGAGCGAGCGAGCCAGAAGCTTTCCAAGCGCGCTCGCTTGTCATCCTTGACTTCTTCAATTGCGAGATTCTGAGGGGGGTGTTTCCCCTTGAGTAGCATGGCAGGCAGCATGGTCATCATGGGAATCAATGAGAGGATCATTCCTCCACCCGTGATGATACCCATTTCTTGAATGCCTTTGAACTCAGTGATCCCCATGGAAATGAATGCCCCAGCCGTGGTGAAGCATCCGGTAAATATGCCAGCGCCAGTCAAGGTAAGTGCATTCCTCAGGCTAAGCTTACGAGGGTTACCATAACCGAGCTCTTCCTCATATCTCGTAATCAAGTGGACTCCGAAATCAATGGCAAGACCAATCAGCATGGGTACAAATGCAATTGTCAGAATGTTAAGGTGTCCCACAACGAGCGTGGTGAATCCCATGGTGTAGCCCAGAGAAATCAAAAGGCACAAAGTGGCTTTGACAGGGCGGCCTGTTTCCTGGTAGCCGAAGATAAAAATCAACACGACCAACAATAAGGAAATGAGCGCGGCTTTGGTGGTGTCTTTGCGGGATTGCTGCATCTCATCCAGTTCAAGCACTGATTTGCCTGTGATTCCGACATTCACCCCAGGTACAATCACCTGGGTCTCCTTGACCAAGGCCCGCAGTCGTCGCACTGCTGTTTTTTCAAGTTTGTCTGAAACGGGTTGGGCGGTGATCAGGAAAAGCCTGCCTTCATCAAATTGAACGTATTCTTTGGCGGCTTTTGCAGGGGGTATTGACAGGAGGCCGCCTACAGCTGGCGGGATCAACGGTTCTGACTGGTGCAAGCTATGACTCGCTTGACGCAATAATGAAGTCAGCAAGGAAAGTGAGTTTGTCAGTGGGCGTGTTCCCTCAACTGCCTTCTCTGGTGATGTTTGTTTTGCGGTTTGTCGGAATTGCCGGTTAATCGTCCGCACCAGTTCCGTCAGGTTGGTTGCCTGAGTAAATTGGTTGAGTAATGGGAGTGCTGATTTGAGTTTCTCATCCAGGGCTCTGAGATCCCCGGTCCGCTTTATTAATTGCAATGACTTGTCACCGAGTGTTTTGAAGTCACCCTTGAAGAAGACATCTCTGAAAAGATCGGGCTCCTGGTTCAGGCGGATACCAAGGCGCTCGATAAACTCTCTGTTTTTTTCGATGTCCTCACTTTCGACAATCGTTACCAGATCATCTTGATTCTGAAATGTCTTTTTATAATCAAGGAAATTACGGTGATAACGTTTTTCGGCGCCTACAAGATCACTTCGATTGGTGTTAAACTCAAGTTGAGTGACGGTGTAAAAAACGCAGAGGCCGAATAGTAAAATCTGTGGGTAAATAAACCCATTGGGATGCTCGTAGATCCAATCTGCCAAGCGTCCGAGCCATCGTTTCACCCATACATGCTTCATAAGGTCAACATAGCTCGAGTAAGTATTGCAAATCAGGGGTGACTTGTTTGATGGTCAGCATTTCTGCTGACTCTGCATGAATCTTTTTCAGTCTCCATTCGCAAACTCGGCATTGCTGTAAACGTCTTTAACATCATCATGATCCTCAAGGGTATCCATGAGTTTTTGGATGGATTCTACAGCATTGGCAGGTACGGGTGACAGTAGCTCTGGTAGAAAGGTGATCCCTGCAGTTTCCGTTGGGATATTGGCATCTTCAATTTGCTTCAGGACACCTTCAAAGGCATTGGGTTCTGTGATGATTTCATATCCCTCCAGCTCGGAGTTGAAATCCTCCGCTCCGGCTTCGAGTGCAATTTCCATGACTTTTTCTTCATCCGCCGAATCACGGGCGATCATGATTTGACCCTTGCGGTGGAAGAGACGTGTCACGGCACCTGCAGATGCGATGGTTCCCCCGTTTTTGCCGAGAATATGACGGATTTCGGCAGCTGTTCTGTTTTTGTTATCCGATGAAATCTCAGCCATTACAGCGACGCCATGGGGTCCATATATCTCGTATGTCAGATCCTGATAGCTGGCACCACTTCCTTCTCCTGTGGCTTTCTGAATGGCTCTTTGGACATTATCCAAAGGCATGTTGGCTTGCCTGGCTTTAAGGAGGACCATGCGCAGGCGGGGGTTGAGGTCAGGGTCGTCACTTGCTCCCTCTTTGACAGCGACAAAAATTTCTCGTGAAAGTTTGGAGAAAATCTTGGCGCGTTTCGCATCTGCCGGACCTTTGATGTGCTTAACTTTTGACCACTTATTATGACCTGCCATAGTATTTGTTCGGGTTTGATTATGATGAGGATCATGCCAAACATCTGCCTGTCATGGCAAACCTGGAGTGCGTTATTGTGCGATGAAAAGGTTGGCTGTTCTGAGCATTTGTTTCCGCCATAAAGCATTGTTTGCAAACTCATGGTTTTCACAAAAAAAGCGCCAGCACAGCTGACGCTCATTCGAGTTTGAATGTCCGGGAATCAATTTTTCGTAGCCGACCATTCCTGAGTTATTTTTCCACCATCCATTTCTGCAGTGATTTCCCCCTCAATACGCTCTCCCTCTAGGCTACCGGTAAATCGATAAATGGCCTCGCCTCCCTGAGGGCGATTTCTTCGAATTGTGAATTCGATATGATTCGCAAAGATCCCCCCATTGAGTAGCTCAAATTCGCGATCCTCCCCCATCGCAATATTACCGTAAACCCTTGCTCCGTTTTTCTTCAATTTCATACTGCTATCAACCTGGCCATTGGGGCCTCCGATTGAAAAAGTCCATGCACCGTTGATCCTGGCATTGGGAACATTGACTGGTGAATCGCCCAGCAGCGATGAAAGCTTGTTTTCAATTGCTTTCGCCCAGACGCCATAGCCGGGCGTGGAAAAATGCAGAAAATCAGGCATGATAGCTCTGGGGATCGTGCCATCCTTATCGATGAAACGATACCCGATATCCAAAAAGTGCACATGCTCGCCATCATGTAGCTTTCGAATCACTTGATTGACTTGCAGGATATTTCCCCGCTGATCATTGAACACCTCTCCGCGAGGAAACACTGCCAGTAACAAGACCTTTGTTTCGGGAAGCTTCCTTCTTAGTTTACTCACGATTGCTTTGATACCATCGACGATTTCACCTGCTGAATTCCGGTCATTCCCCGAATTGTTGGTACCTATCATAACGACTGCCACTTTTGGTTGGATACCTTCGATGTTTCCATTGTCCAAGCGCCATAGCACATGCTGAGTGCGGTCGCCTCCGATACCTAGATTTAAAGGTTTACGATGGCTGTAATATTTTTCCCAAACATCCTTACCCTGACCTTCCCAGCCTTGAGTAATCGAATCACCCACAAAAATAAGATCGATGTTTCCTTGGTTGGCTTTCACCTTCTGGTTGAATTGCTCGTGCCGCTTCATCCAGCCTCCCTCTCGTGTTGAGGGCTTGACCGCGGAATGATCCGGCGCAGCGGCCGCCACAACGCAAATACTGGTTGCGGACAGCAAAAATCCCCAGAGAGTCAATATACGGGTCATCATCTAAAAAACACTGCACCAACCCATCGTGCTAGGCAACCAGGAAATAATCAGCAGGCATTCATGTGAGAGAATCGTTGCATTGATCAGTTGCAACTGTTTGCTGAAGGTGAGGTGAGCATTTCTGAAGTTATTATTTGTTGAAACACCAACACTGCGCATAGACCCAGAGTCTGGGTTTTAAATTTCGGGTCAGCTTTTTCGACTTTTGGAAGCTGCTGTAGTGAGTCCAATCACTGCCCCAACAAGAGAGCTGTATTATTGGTTGGTGACTTTTATTGAGGTTTTAACTCGATTGAATGAGAACCACAAATTCCCCTTTTGATTTAATGGTGCTTCTTCTTGCCCATAATGCCGTTGCGGTACCTCTTACCCATTGCTCAAACTTTTTGGTTAGCTCGCGGGCCAGCACCACATTTCGCTCAGGCATAATGTCATTCAGCTCCTCCAGTAATTTTTCGATGCGGTGAGGGGATTCATAAAGGACCAGGGTGCCTTTTATATCAATGCATGCTTCTAATCTGCGGCGGCGACGGGCACTTTTCCGGTCGAGGAAGCCGATGAAATGAAATTCATCTGTGGGTAAACCACATGCACTCAGAGCTGTGGTTATTGCACAAGCTCCGGGCAAAGGCTCGACTCGAAAGCCATGGGCAATGGCTTCAGAGATGATGCGTTGTCCGGGGTCGCTGATCCCAGGGGTGCCTGCGTCACTGACCAAAGCCAGTTGCTCGCCTTGCTTCAAGCGTTCCAGAATCTGGTCTTTCCGGGCTGCCTCATTAAATTTGTGGTAGCTCAGCATGGGTTTCTTGGATTCAAAATGCTTCAGTAATTGCCCCGTATGACGTGTGTCTTCTGCAAGGACGAGATCGCACTCTTGTAAAACCCTCAAAGCGCGCAGTGTGATATCCTCCAGATTCCCAATTGGAGTCGGAACGACATAAAGCGTCCCTTTTTCCATGCTCGGTTGAAAAGAGGCGTCATGCTTCTCGCAAGGTGTTGCTGATTCTGATGAATCTGAATCCAATGATCTCATGTATCTTCTGAACATAGTTCCAGATCAAGACGCTTGTGTCATGTTCAAAGGGTACATTTGGTCCGGCAAGGAACCTTTCCCAAGTGTTTTATGATCATTGTTCATGGGGGGCTTCTGTCGTCAGCCCCTTGGTCAACCCTACTGCGCCTGAGCTCTCTGGGCTCTCAGCCACACGCTGTTTGCCCGTTCTCACCAATCATGGCGGTTGATCATCTCTCAGGCTTTGCCTAAGATAGTAATACATGGTCGATCGAAAACATAAACAGTCAGCAAAAAAATCTAAGTCGGCCGCACTGTCGCCGCAAGCCGGTTTGCCTTTCTGGGTTTGGGCTGCTGGACTGACGGTTCTGGTGGGGCTCTTTGTTTATTTCAATGCAGGGAGAGGCGGCAGGGCCCTTTCCAAACAATCAGCTGGAGCTGGTGATTCGACACCAGATATCTCGATGGACCGTCTTCTGATACAGGATGAGGAAATTTACAAGCAATACGCAGGTTCGGCCAGTTGTCAGGAGTGTCATGCATCTGAATTTGAGCAATGGAAGCCATCCAACCATCGCATGGCCGAGCGTCCGTTGATGGCAGAGTTCGATGTGGAAGCATTCGATCCCGACCAGGGATTTGAAGTTGCCTCCATCAAATCCACGGCCAAGAAGGAGGCGGATACCCATATCATTGAAACACTTGGGGTGGGCGGTACGAATCAGGTGCATCGCCTGGAGCGGGTGATAGGGCACACACCATTGAGGCAATACCTCACCGACATAGGGAATGGCCGCTTGCAGGCGATGGATACCTCCTATGATCCGCATCATCATGAGTGGTTCAACGTTTATGGAGAAGAAGGCAGGCAGGCAGGCGAATGGGGGCATTGGACCGGGCGAGGTATGAACTGGAACAGCATGTGTGCGGGATGTCACAACACACGATTGCGAAAGAATTATGATCCAGAGACGGATCAGTACCATACTGCCATGGCTGAAATGTCTGTCGGTTGCGAATCGTGTCACGGCCCTCTGAAGGCCCATGTGCAGTATTACAAATCACCGGAAACATACGAGAAACCTCCCAAAGCCCCTCTGGGTGAAAGGGATGCAAGCCAAATTCTTGATACATGCGGTTCCTGTCATTCGAGACGGACCGAACTGACAGGTGATTTCGTCCCGGGTGAATCCTATCTTGATCATTACTCGCTGGTCATACCTGATGCATCCGATCTTTACTACGCAGACGGACAGGTGAGGGATGAAGATTACGTTTATACATCATTTCTCAGCAGTAAGATGCACCAATCTGGGGTTCATTGCCTTGATTGTCATAATCCGCATTCAAACGAAACGATTCTTCCCGGAAATGCCTTGTGCATGCGGTGTCATTCTGGCGGATATCCGAAATCCCCTGTAATCGATCCAGCCAAACACATGTTTCATCCATCGGATACTCCCGGGGGTAATTGTGTGGATTGTCACATGCCGCAGACCACCTACATGCAGCGCCACCCGCGGCGTGACCATGGCTTCACCATTCCAGATCCTTTGTTGACGAAGGAGCTGGGCATTCCCAATGCATGTAATCGTTGTCATGAAGATCAGACGACCGATTGGGCTATTACCAAGGTGGATGAGTGGTATGGCGAGCGCATGGAACGTCCCACGCGTGATCGGGCAAGGTGGATTGCCCAGGCTCGCTTGTCTACTGAAGGATCGCATAAGCCTCTGTTGAAGATGTTGAAAGACGAGCAAACACCGGATTTCTGGAAGGCTGTCTCGGCACGTCTGCTGGATTCATGGTGGTTTGAGCGAGATGTGATCCCATCAATGATTGGTGCATCGACGAGCACCAATGCCCTCCTGCGTAGTCAGGTTGTCATGGCCTTGGGACCTGCTGTTCGGGCAGGGAACACAGATGCTGCTCAGGCCTTGGTCGATCGTTTGGAGGATCCCGTGCGAAGTGTCAGGGTCAATGCGGCTTGGTCGCTTCGCAGTCATGTGGACCCAGCTTCGGTGACCGGTCAGGAATTGCAGCACTTTTTGAACCTTCATTTGGATCAGCCTTCTGGTCAAATGCAGAAGGGAGCCTGGCATCTGGGGCAGCAAGATGAGACTTCGGCTTTGAAGCATTATCGCAAGGCAGTCGAGTGGGATCCCAACTCCGCGCCTCTTCGCCACGAACTTGCGGTCGTGTTCAGCATGATCGGAGATCAGCAAAGTGCACTCAAAGAAATACAGGAAGCCTGCCGTCTCGATCCAACGGAAGGTGAATATTTCTATAAGCAAGGGCTGGCCTGGAACGAGCTGGGTAAGATTGGGAAAGTCATCGAGTCACTGAAAATGGCGGTGCAAGTTGATCCACGCCACTCCCGTGCGTGGTATAATCTTGGACTTGCCCAAAATGGGAAAGGCATGCGGGAGGATGCGTTGAGCAGTCTGATAAGGGGGGAATCAGCCAATCCGTTTGATCCACAGATCCCCTATGCCAGAGCAACTATTCTAATGGGAGAGGGGCGTCTTGAGGACGCCAAGAGGGCGGCTCAGCGTGCCCTGGAAATCCAGCCTGACTATGACGCAGCCAGAGAGCTATTGAAGAACGTGGGTAGATTTTGAATTGGGTCTTGAAATGCAGACGGTTATGGTGCGAAATGAACCGCAGTTAAAATTGAATTGATATGTTGCTTGGCGAAATCCTAACCAAAGATCAAATCATTCCGGAAATGAAGGCTACCACGCGCTGGGAAGCCATTGAGGAGTTGATTGATAACCTTGTTACTTGCAATAAAATACGACCGCAGGACAGGGAATCGATCGCCAATGTGGTGAAAAAGCGTGAAACCTCCATGAGCACTGGAATAGGTTTTGGCGTTGGGATCCCGCATGCATCCACGGATCTCATCTACGATGTCGTAGGCGCTTTTGGAAGGTCCAAATCAGGGATTAATTTTGATGCTCTGGATAACAAACCCGTGAATCTCGTGATGCTTTTTCTAGTTCCTCAAGGGCAATTTCAGAAGCATCTGCACACTTTGGCTAATATTGCTAAAACATTGCATAACAACGATTTCAGGCAATCGCTTGAGCAGGCTGTGAATGCTGAGGAGATGGAACAAATCATTAGAAATAAATCAGCCTCCAAATCCTGATCACTTCTTTTCATTTCTTTTTTATCCAATCCGGTCATAGATGACCGACCCAATACTCATGGACGACACCGCATTTGTGCTCCCCAAGTTGATCGAAGCAGGGCTTCGCGAAGCAATTTTAAAGGTCTTTCCCGACGTCGATCCTGGCGTGATACAGCTCCAGGTCTGTGCTAACCCCAAGTTTGGTGATTATCAATGCACCTCTGTCATGGCTATTGCCAAGAAGAGGAAACTGAATCCCCGCGAACAGGCACAAAAGGTTCTTGGTGAGCTGGAATTATCCGATATTGCCGATGAAGTTCAGCTTGCCGGTCCGGGATTCATCAATATTCGACTGAAACCGGAAGCTATCAAACGAGCCTTGTCCAAGGCGGCTCAGCAAGGTGGGTATTTTATCCAGAAAACGGATTCACCACGAACTGCAGTCATTGACTTCAGTTCTCCAAACGTGGCCAAGCCGATGCATGTAGGGCACATACGATCGACCATTCTGGGAGATTGTCTGGCGCGTATTTTGACTTTGTTAGGGCATCAGGTAGTCACAGATAATCACATTGGCGATTGGGGTACCCAGTTCGGTAAATTGATTGTCGGTTGGAAGCAGCATCTCGACCGAGATGCTTTGATCAAGGATGCGCTTGGTGAATTGGAGCGACTTTACCGCAAGCTGAACACTGCCTGCGAGGAAGATGCCTCCGTTTTGGAATCTGCTCGTAAGGAATTAGTCAAACTTCAGCAGAGCGATGAGGAGAATCTTTCCATTTGGAATGAAATGCAGGAAGTGTCCCGTGTGCAGTTTGATAAAGTATATCAACGCCTTGGTATTCATTTCGATCATACCCTCGGGGAGAGTTTTTACAATGATCAGCTCAAGGTCGTAGTTGAAGATTTAACAGAGCAGGGTATTGCCACCGAAAGTCAGGGAGCCAAAGTCGTTTTCTTTGAAGATATCGATGGATTGAAAGACCATCCAGCCCTGATTCTTAAGAGTGATGGAGGCGCCAATTATACCACGACTGATCTGGCGACTATCCAATACAGGATGGAAACTTGGAATCCGGATGAAATCATTTACGTGACGGACGGACGTCAGCAGCTTCACTTCAAACAGTTGTTCGAAATATTCCGTCGATGGCAGCCCGATGCCAAGGTGGAACTTGTTCATACCTGGTTTGGTTCCATATTGGGCCCTGATGGTACACCCTTCAAAACAAGAGCGGGTGACACCATCAAATTGAATGATCTACTTGATGAAGCCGAGGAGCGCGCTTTCAAGGCGGTAACGGAGAAAAATCCAGATCTGGATTACGAAATAAGTCGTGAGATCGCAAGAATAGTTGGCATTGGTGCGGTGAAATACGCTGATTTATTGCCAAATCGCCAAACGGACTATGTCTTCGATTGGGACAAACTCTTGTCTTTGAGCGGTAACACTGCCCCTTATCTGCAATACGCATGCACTCGCATCAGAAGTATTTTTCGCAAAGCAGCACTCAATGAATCTGAGTTTCTGAAATCACTGGGATCTGATGCAGAGAACATCCTGGAGCTGGATTCTGAATTTGAGAAGAAATTGGTGAGGCACCTCCTCAATTTCGGTTTAGTGCTGGAATCCGTGCTGGAAGATCAGCGCCCCAATTATCTTTGCAATTACCTTTTCGAATTGGCCGGCCATTACACTTCATTCTACGAAAACTGTCCCGTACTCAAATCCGAGGGCTCCACACGAAACTCTCGATTGATCCTATGTTCCTTGACGAGGCAGGTTTTGGAGAGAGGTCTTTTTCTGTTAGGAATTGAAACACCCGAGAAAATGTAGAATACCTCATCCTGCCTTGGAGGTGCAAATTACATCGTGCCTTTTGCCTTATCTAAATCTGCCAAGTGCAGGCGACAGCTGTTTGTGGTTGCGCGAGTCAGCTCTTGTCAAATGGATCAACCTTCACCGAGTTTTCAAGTGACTTCCACAAGTGTTCAAATAGGTTTTGACGGTTGAGGATCTTGGTTGGGTTTGGCTTTTTCCTTGAAAAAACTTCAAATCCCTCTCCAACGGACGGTCCGTTCAATACACATATATCCGTGTTGCAGCTTGCCAGCTGTTGCAAGGCTTTTTCGTTTGTTTGCTTTGTAGAACCTTCAACCTCATATTTCCATCCTCCAATCAAGGCCTTGGGATACCAGTTTCGTAGTTCCGCCAAAATCTTGGGAGTCGGCACGAGTTCTGCCAAAAGGGTGCCACTGCGGGTTGAGATTTTGCCTGAATCGATTGCTTTCATTTCGCCTCGCTCTGAACGCTTCCAGATCTTGCCAAAGGTGAAATCACTGACTGCCGCGGCATGGAAAATGGCATCAGTATGATGTTTGGAGAGATCCCTGAGTTTCCCTGCAAGATCCTCCGTGGTCGTAAATGGAATTCGTGTGTCGGCATCAAATATCCCTTCATAAGTGGTGTAATGCCCTGTCAACAAGGTGACATAGAAACCTTTAGAACGCAGGAAGCCAGATAGCTGGGTTCCCAGCGATCCTGTTGAAAAATTGGTCAAACGCCTCACTTGATCCAATGATTCATAAGTTGGACCTGCAGTAATGACGCAATGTGGTTTCGTCAATTGATTCATAAGAAGCCTTCGAGCACTCAGCCATGTTCCAATGCGGGATAAACGGTCGGTCTTTCAGTTGATTTTTGTCTTGTCTTGCTTACTGTGCCGATTGTCTCTTGTTGTTGCGTCTATTGCAGCATAGAATCAGCAATATGGCAGTTGTTTATTAAAGGAATTTTATGGCATCGAACCCCATCTTTTCTGCATCGTTTCTCTCTCGCAATGTCCTCAGTGTGATTCTGGGGGGTGGCGCCGGCACTCGCTTGTACCCCTTGACCAAGGAGCGCAGCAAGCCGGCTGTTCCCTTGGGGGGGAAATATCGCTTGGTTGATGTGCCAATATCCAATTGCATCAATTCGGGGATGCAGCGCATTTATGTCATGACCCAGTTCCTTTCGGCTTCTTTGCACCGGCATATTTCTCAGTCCTACAAATTCGACCATTTTTCGCGGGGTTTTGTGGAAATTCTTGCTGCCGAGCAGACCCCGACGAGCACGTCATGGTACGAGGGGACAGCGGATGCGGTGCGCAAAAACCTCATTCATTTGACAAGTCAGCCCTTTGAATACCTGATCATTCTCAGCGGAGATCAGCTTTATCGCATGAATTACCTTGAGATGCTGGCTCATCACATCGAAAAAGGTGCTGACCTGACGGTTGCAACCATCCCGGTCGAAAAGGAATCTGTCCCCGGATTCGGTATCATGCAGATGAACGACTCCAATGAAATCACGCGTTTCGAAGAAAAACCTCAAGATCCATCTCTGCAGGAAGAGCTCAAATTACCCAAAGATTGGTATCCAAAACTCGATATCCATTCGGACAAGGAATTATGGCTGGCATCCATGGGGATTTACGTCTTCAATCGTCAAACAATCCTAGAACTGCTGGATAACGCGCATACAGATTTTGGTAAACACATTATTCCCGGTGCCATCAAAACGCATAAGCTTTCGTCCTACGTATTTCAAGGCTACTGGGAAGACGTTGGAACCATCAAAGCCTTCTTTGATGCTAATCTTGATCTGACCTCCATGCTTCCCAAATTCAACTTTTTTGACATGGATTCCCCGGTCTTTACCCGGCCAAGGTTTCTGCCTGCAAGTAAAGTCAACGGTGGGATCATTGAAAATACCTTGCTTTCCGATGGCTGTATTGTGCACAAGGCGCGACTGAAAGAATGCATGCTTGGCATCAGGAGTATTGTGGGTGCAGATACCGACATGCAGCGTGTCGTGATGATGGGAGCAGACTACTACGAATCACTGCAATCAATCGCCAAGCATCAGCAGGAGGGTGAACCATCGGTTGGCATCGGACCCCGCACTCGGGTTGTGAATGCCATTATTGATAAAAATGCGCGTATAGGCAGTGATTGTGTGATTTCACCTGATGGCAAACCGAATGAAATGGATAGTGAACTTTTCCACGTCAGGGATGGTATCATCGTGATCCCTAAGAACACGGTCATTCCCAACGGTACAGTGATTTGACTTTCCATCCAATTCTTACAAGTAAATAGGCCAATCCGTATGGGAAACGAAATGCCAGAGATTTCCAGACTGACTAATGATGACCTTCATTTATTCAATGAAGGAAGTCATTTTCATCTTTATGACAAACTCGGAAGTCACCCCATGGAGCGCGATGGTGAGCAAGGGGTTTATTTTGCAGTCTGGGCTCCCAATGCCGAATGCGTCTATTTGATGGGCGATTTCAATCACTGGTCAAAATCAGAATGCCTGCTATCTCCCAAGGGAGAATCAGGCATTTGGGAGGTTTTTGTCCCAGGTATCAAATCAGGTGTCTGCTATAAATACCATATCCGTTCCAAGTGGAACCATTTTGAAGTCGATAAGGCGGATCCATTTGCCAATCGATATGAAATCCCCCCCAAAACAGGGTCTGTCGTTCACGCTTCCGAATACGAGTGGAATGATTCGGAGTGGATGGAGAATCGTGATTCCAAGTTTGACCACAAAGCGCCGGTCAGCGTTTATGAAGTCCATCTCGGTTCATGGAAGAGGGATCCATCAGATCCTGAAAGGCATTTATCTTTTCGCGAATTAGCCCCCATGCTGGTGGATTATGTGAAGGAAACAGGATTTACTCATGTGGAATTTCTTCCTGTGATGGAGCATCCTTTTTACCCTTCATGGGGCTATCAACTCACTGGTTTTTTTGCGCCGTCAAGCCGCTATGGATCTCCGGATGATTTTGCCTACCTAGTGGATTTACTGCATCAAAATGACATTGGCGTGATCCTTGATTGGGTGCCTTCTCATTTCCCGAATGATGAGCATGGCCTTGCCTATTTTGATGGCACTCATCTCTTCGAACATTCGGATCCCAAACAAGGCTATCATCCTGATTGGAAAAGCCACATTTTTAATTACGGTCGTCACGAGGTGAAAAGTTTTCTGATCAGCAGTGCCTTTTATTGGTTGGATCAGTTTCATGTGGATGGTTTACGTGTCGATGCCGTGGCCTCCATGTTGTATTTGGATTATTCGCGTTCTGAAGGTGAGTGGATACCCAACGAGCATGGGGGTAACGAAAACCTCGAAGCCATTTCATTTTTGAAACGACTCAACGAAGAGGTCTACAAGCATTTTCCCGGTGTTCAGATGATTGCTGAAGAATCGACCGCCTGGCCCATGGTTTCACGGCCTCTTTATCTGGGAGGCTTGGGATTCGGTTACAAATGGGACATGGGTTGGATGCATGATTCATTGAGTTATGTCAGCAGGGATACAATCTATCGTAAATTCCATCACCACCAATTGACGTTCAGGGGCTTATATGCGTTTTCCGAAAACTACATGTTGCCGCTTTCACATGACGAGGTTGTGCATGGCAAAGGCTCTCTTGTCGAAAAAATGCCTGGTGATAACTGGCAGAAGTTCGCCAATCTCAGGTTATTGTTTGCAAATATGTTTGCCCAGCCAGCGAAGAAACTGATCTTCATGGGAGGAGAAATAGCTCAATGGCGTGAATGGAACCATGATGCCAGTTTAGATTGGCATTTACTCGATCACGAGCTTCACCGTGGGATGAAACAATGGGTGAGAGATCTAAACCATACTTATCGCCGCGAGAAAGCCCTTCATGTCGGCGATTGCCATTCGGACGGTTTCATGTGGGTGGATTGTGATAACGCAGATGAAAGTATCATCAGCTGGGAGCGTATAGACCCCGAAACGGGTGAAACCATCGTTGCTATCTTTAACTACACGCCTATTGTCAGGGAAACCTATCGTGTCGGGGTCAAGCAAAGTGGTTACTGGAAAGAAATCCTAAACAGCGATGCTCCTGCTTACGGGGGGGGAGGCATAGGAAATCTGGGCGGGTCGCATACCGATGAATTCGGCTGGCACTGGAGGCCCCACTGCCTTACCATCGCACTTCCTCCGCTTGCGGCCGTGTTCTTCAAATTTGAGGGAGATAAAGAGCCGTAAATTGCATGACGAAATCATTGATCAGCTACGCTCTCATGCCTCTGGTATTTTTTTAAATCGACCATGAAACTACAGGCTAATGTGCCACACATGAATGCACAGAACCGCTACAGACAATAAAGCCTATCGGGTTTAAAATACACCGATATATCGACCCTCTCTGTGACTCAAACTCAAGACTTCTTTGTTCAGGGTTTTACAGTAATTCGCTGCCAGCTGATTCCTTGTGATTTGGCATATTTTTCAAAAGCCCTTTCATTCTGCATGATGACCGCTCGAACAACACTCGAATCGTCTGCATGGCCCAAGTCCACAATGGAGTCAGGGATAATATCTACTTGCTTGTGTGCGTAGGTGAGGGCAAAAACTGCTTCGGCCATGGCGAAATAAGGAAGCTCCTTGTATACTCCCTCATAACAATCTTCAACCGCATCAGCCAGAAACTCCAGTTGATCGACCAGATGCGGATATTTGGGTGCATCAATCTGGGTGAATTCAGCTTTCCAAACGGGTAGTTTCCGAATGACTTTTTCCACCACTGCGGGTGTAATCAGTGAAGCACCATTGTTTACGAAACGGACGAACTCTGCCATGAATCCAATATAACGTTAGGACGTCTGCAAAGTAAATGGGATTTTCACTCGCTGGTTAACTTCGTAATCCGAGACTTGATGCGTTCAATTGCCCATTCAGCATGTTCTGCAATGAGAGGTTCAGGATCCATGCATGCCTGCTCAAGTGACGGAATTGCCTCTCTTGTCCCTGTGTTACCCAGAGCAACACATACATTGCGGAGGAACCCCTTTCGCTTGCTTCGCAAGATGGGAGTTCCTGCAAAAGTTGATTTGAATGTTTGATGATCCATTCCCAGCAGGTGAATCAAATCAGGAGTCTCCAGATCGTTTTTTCGAAATCGCTTCATCAGGGCGCCTTCTTTGGCGAATCGATTCCAGGGGCAAACCTCCAGGCAATCATCGCAGCCGAATATACGATTGCCGATAGCCGGGCGCAGTGCCTCGGGGATGGAGCCCTTCAACTCGATGGTGAGGTAAGAGATACATTTTCGTGCATCCAGTTTGAATGGGGCTTCAATGGCGTCCGTTGGACAGGCCTGCAGGCATCGTGTACAAGTGCCGCACCGGTTACGCTCTGGCTCATCGGGTTCCAGACTTAGCGTTGTCAGGATTTCAGCAATAAAAAACCAGTTACCAAGTGAGCGGTTGATCAGGTTGGTGTGTTTACCGACGAATCCCAAGCCTGCTCGCTGAGCCAGGTCACGCTCCATGATGGGACCTGTGTCCAGGTAAGCGAGGTGTCGGTGATCCTTGTCATTCAGGCGGGTCAGTTGGTTGCACAAATCCTCAAGAGGCTTCTTGAGCGCATCGTGGTAATCTTCGTGTCGGGCATAGCGAGCGATTAATCCCCTGGAGGGTGAGCTCTCCTTGTTTTCCAAGGATTGGTTTGATGGTTTCGGAATCTGATATGAGATTGCCAAGCTGATGACGGATTTGATGCCAGGCAACACCTTGTCCATGTCTCCTTTTTTTTCGGAATGCCTTCGCAGGTACTCCATCCTGCCGTGCTTTTCATTGTTAATCCAATCAACATAGTTTGGGTACGTATCCGGACTTTCTGCTCCCGTAAAGCCGCATGCATCGAACCCCAACTTGAGGGCAATTTTGCGAATCTGTTCTTTTGATGGAATCACGGCATGACTGACCGACCATTTATCGGCCAATTCTCAGAATGTTAAGACAGAGGGGTAGGGTGGTTTTGTTTTCCCGATTGTTGTTGCGCTTGGCGAAATTGTCGAATGATGATCTGGCTGATTTGTCTCATGGGGCGTGTATCTGTGTTAATCATCAGATCCGCAGTACGATAAGCGGATTTGCGCTTTTCCAGCATGGTTCGGATGGTTTCAAGTGGATCATCCGTCTGAAGCAATGGGCGATTCGATTGGCGTTTGATGCGATTGAAAATGGTTTCAGGTTTTGCCCATAAACATACAACAAATGCATTTTTCTTGAGTTGAAGCATATTATCCTCAAATGCAACCAACCCGCCTCCAGTGGATATGACACACTGCTTCCAGTCCAGCATTTCTGCGATCAGCTTCTTCTCCAATTCACGGAAATAGGATTCTCCATGCGAATCAAAGATCTCTGAAATGGTGGTTTTGTTCCTCTCTTCGATGATCTCATCCGTATCCTTGAACTGGAAACTCAGGTAATCGGCAAGATGACGTCCCACCGTGGATTTGCCCACTCCCATGAAACCAGTCAGTGCCAGATTATTAATGTTGCGCTCGAGAAACACTTAATTTGGTTACCCTAGTTTGGTGCAGGAACCAAGATGTAAATTAAGTCATTCTGCCGGGAGTAAAGGATTTTTAAGGCTAGAGTGTAAAAGGGTGAAGAGTGACCGAGTTAAGCTTCATGTGCACCCCACCTGAAGCATGGTTGAACCCGATCACTCTTGTGCCTGATAACGGTGAGTGGATCACCTTATATAAAGGTAAGGTGTTTTAAATTGTTGGTCAACAATAAATTAAAAATTAAAAAATATTAAAAATGTGTAATTAAGTTTCGCTATTATGGGGTAAATGTCGTGAATTTTTATTAGATGTCGTGTTTTAAGCATAATGATTTCGTCTGCTTCATGGGACTGAAATAAAGGGTTTATCACAAGATTGCGAATTTAGGTTGATTGTTGTTTTTTTTAGCGACTCGATTGCTTTTTCGATCTAAAAGCCACGCGTCAGCTCCCGAACCACCCACAAGAACTCTTGACCCTTGCAGCAATTTATGCGGGACTTATGCAAACCCCATCTGTAGTAACTATGATACCCTTACTAGCACAAGCAAGCGCAGAGGCTTCCATTTCAATGTGGCCATTTGCAATTTTGTCCATTTGCGTGGTCTTCATCGTCGTCGCCATTACCATGCTGCGAGTTCACGCATTTCTAGCATTGATCCTTGCGGCTATCCTTGCAGGAATTTTGACTGGCGATTTACCTAATCTGAACGACTTGAACAAGGGGCTTTTTGATTCCAGAGTGGCACTGGATATGACAGATCTTAAAGGGAATAACCTGATAAAATCCGTCAAGTGGTCGCTCAAAGGCTTTGGAAACACTGCCGGCGGGATTGGATTGGTCATCGCGCTGGCTGCCATCATCGGAACGTGTCTCATGGGAAGCGGGGCTGCAGATCGAATTGTCAGATCCCTGCTCAAGGTGTGCGGAGAAAAACGAGCTGGAATAGTGCTGCTCATGAGTGGGTTTCTCCTGTCGATCCCCGTATTTTTTGATACGGTATTTTTTCTGCTTATACCGCTTGCGCGTGCCTTGAGCCTTCGCACGGGCAAGAGCTACACGATGTATGTCATTGCCATGGCAGGTGCGGGAGCCATTACCCATTCCATGGTGCCACCTACGCCTGGACCGCTGATGATCGCGAATACACTGAAAATAGATCTTGGGGTTGCCATCATGGCAGGGTTGGCAGCCAGCATACTCCCAGCATGGTTGGTGCTCGTGATGGCCAAGAGGTTTGATGATAAACTGAATATTCCCATGCGCAATGTACCTGGCACCTCAGCTCAAGATTTAAAATCCATTGTCGATAAAAAAGACAGTGAACTGCCGGGATTGTTTGTGTCATCCATTCCAGTTGCATTTCCAGTTGTTGCAATTTCTTTGGTGTCCGTGCTGGACATGCTGGGTAAGGATCAAGGTAAATTATACCCATACCTTCAGTTTTTCGGGCATTCCAATATTGCCATGCTGATTGCTGCCGCTTTTGCTGTCGCAACTTACGCTGCTCAGCTCATCAAAAACAATCCGTCCCTCAGAGGGAATCTCTCAAAGACCTTGAGTGAAAAATTGGATGCTCCTCTGCACATGGCTGGCGTCATCATTCTGATCACAGGTGCGGGTGGTGCATTTGGCGGGATGATCCGTCTGGCTGGAGTTGGAGAAACCATTCAGGCACTTGCCGACAAATTCAACATTTCCTATATCCTGCTCGCCTGGCTGGCCACAGCAGTCGTACGCATTGCTCAAGGCTCTGCGACAGTTGCCATGATCACCGGTGTGGGGTTGATGGCAGCAGTCATAGGAGATGGGGCGGGCCTGACTTATCACCCCTTGTATATCTTCCTTGCCGTAGGGTTTGGAAGTATCACTCTTTCTTGGATGAATGACAGTGGATTCTGGGTTGTGCAGCGTCTCAGCGGCTTTACCGAAAAGGAAACACTCCGCACATGGAGCGTGCTTTTGACTGCGATTTCGCTGTTAGGTTTGGTGGAGATTCTGGTGTTCTCCCGGATTCTTCCATTTGCCGGTTAGTTCTGCAGGTCAACCAAGTCAATGGTGGCGCCGAAGGATTCTGAATAATTCCCATGCTCATTGATGCACATCTACATCTTCAGGATGTTCGGCTTGATGGAGTTCGTCCGCAGATGGCGAAGCTCATTGAATCTGAAAATATCCGTCAATTGGTCGTCAATGGCACGAGGGAAGGGGATTGGGGGAAGGTAATTGATTGTGCAGATTCGTTCTCACAAGTGGTACCTTCCTTCGGATTGCATCCCTGGTGGTTGAACGAACGTTCCTCGAATTGGTTACATCATCTCGAGGAACATTTAACGACTTTTCCAGCGGCTGTGGGTGAAATTGGTCTTGATCGCTGGTTTCGCAAGGACAATATCGAGGAGCAGGAAGAGGTGTTCCTTCTGCAATGGGAGTTGGCCAACCGCCTGGGTTTGCCTGTCAGTGTGCATTGTTTGAAAGCCTGGGGGCGGCTTCTGGATCTGGTGAGACGCGTCCCTCATGTGGGGCCGGGTTTTCTTTTGCATTCATACAGCGGTCCGGTTGAAATGATTCAGGAATGGGTTGCGATGGGGGCCCGTTTTTCAATTTCCGGTTATTTTGCACATCCGAGAAAAGCGTCCAGAAAGAAAGTTTTTGAGCAAATTCCATTTGACCGCTTACTCATCGAAACGGACGCGCCGGATATGCATCTTCCTGAACTTTTGCAAACACATCATGGAGGGGTGGATCACAAAAATGCGCCTGTCAATCATCCCGGTAATCTGCGTTCTGTCTACCGCTTTGTTTCAGGTTGGCTGGGGTGTCCTATGGATGAACTGGAAGCTCAAACTGAATCCAATTATGACCGTATGTTTCATGGAGCCTCGGGAGCAGCTTGAACATCGAGGGTGAACTCATGATCCATCGACAGTTCTCGGACTATCCAAATTGAAATACGCATGCTGTTCCAGCCGATATCAAGGGCCCATCAGGAACCATCCAAATGAATCTCGCTCAGTGCGCTGCGGGCTCTTACTTTGGTTTTCTCCTTATCTACTGCCTTTTGCCTGCTCAGCATGACGTGCGTTTGACACGGATTGTCTCATCGTCAGGCAACTCTCGCTACTCATGGCAGACGACCTGATTTAACTTTTTCCGGAAGCCTTTTCGAGGGCCTCGAGGACGATGCCGGGTGTGAGTAATTCGGGAAGGAGGATCGGGGGCTCTGCGCCGGGGGCATAGACCAGCACCAGAGGCACCCCGCTGCGCCCAAACTTCTGGAGTTGTGCCGTGATCCTTGAATCGTAAAAGGTGTAGTCGCCTTTGAAAGTGACCCCGCTGATGCTCTTGAGTTTTTGGTGTACTTTATCGATTTCGATACTGGTTTTTTTGTTGATCTGGCAGTTAGCACACCATTTAGCAGTGAAATCTACGAGGACGACCTTACCCTCTGCACGCGCTGTGGCCACGGCTTCCTCGGACCATGGTTGCCAGAGTATCCCATTTTTACCTTTGCTTACGTTTCCTGCATTTGTTGTTACAGGGCCAACAGGATCACGCCAGTTAAGTTCTTTTTCAAGAATCCATCCATAGGCAAACAAAAGGCATGCCGCGCTGACTCCCAGGGCCAGTCCTTTGCGAGAGCTTCCTCGTTGCACAAATTCTCCATAGACCCATGCAGCCATTGCGATGAACACAAGCAATAATCCCATCCAGAGATCCCCTTTTTCTCCGAAATGTAAGCGGGCAATGGTATAGAGCCAGATGGCGGTGCCTATCATGGGGAAACCCATGAAGACTTTAAAACGTTCCATCCATGCTCCTGGTTTGGGAAGGATACCAAGCCAGGTTGGGTTCCAGCTCAACAAGATATAAGGAAACGCCAAACCCATGGCGACGGCTGTGAACAAGATCAAGATGCCGGCTGGGGGCTGTGTGAATGCAAATCCCAGGGCTGTGCCTAAAAATGGTGCGGTGCAAGGCGTTGCCAGCACAGTTGCCAGTATGCCGTTGAAAAACGCTCCCATGTTTCCATTGCGTGAGGCCGCATTTGAGGCTGCGCTGGTCAAACGCCCGCCTGTAATTTCAAAGACACCGAAAAAATTAAGGGCGACCAATGTGACCAGAAGAGTCATGAGGACAAGGAATTGAGGGTTTTGGAATTGCATGCCCCAGTTCGCCAGATTGCCCGCCGATTGTACGCCGATCACCAACCCTGCGAGGATCCAAAATGAAAATAGTACTCCTACGCCGTAAAGCAGTCCGAGTTGAAAGATGCGTCTAGGTTGTTCTTTGCTTTGATGCACGAACCCCAGGATCTTCAGGGAAATAACCGGTAGTACGCATGGCATGAAGTTCAAGATGAAACCACCCACAAAGGCGAACAACAGCATCAGGGGCCATCCCCCTCTTGATTCCTCGACAGGGGTCGCTTCTGCCCCTTCCGGAGCTGCGTTACCGGATGCGGGTATTGTCAACGTAGTGCTTGCCTTTTCAGTCTCAAAACCCTCTCCCAAAGTCACTGAAATTTCATAAGCCCGGGTGTTTTCTCCGGTTTGCTTTGCCAGCACGGCAACACCACTTATTTTACCGGGCCATGTTTCTCCCCAATTGAGTAGTGTTTTGGTCAGTGACAACGATTTGCCCTCGGCCTTTTCAAAAGTTGTTTTTCCACCAATTTCGTAATCTTCGTTTTCAAAGGGATAGAAATCTTTGAAATAGAAGCCTTGTTTCTCAGCTAGCTCAATGGTCAGTTGACGTTCATCATCGGCCATACTTTTCGACCAATCAGCCTTGAATTTCAAGTCAACAGCTGGCGGAGGCACTTTATTGTTCCATGCGGCTAATGAAGAGGCTTCGGGTGACGACTTGTCAGTCGCCCCAATCTTGAGGGTGCGGCTGACTGTTCCATTGCGAGGTATGCAGGATTCTTTGCATTCCAGCCAGAAGACATCCGCATTCAGCTTGATAGACCCCGTTTTGAGGTCAGAGCCTACCGTCAAGGGAACGAGCAGTACAATATCGTCGTGATAGGCATAGGAATAGAGACCAGAACTTTCTTCTTTTACAGGGAGAGGCCAGCGAATATTGCCCGCAGTGATTCCGGGTGGTAACTTCCAGGTAATCCTGGGCGGTTGGGCTGCATCACCTCCGTAGCGCCAGTAAGTGTGCCAGCCTTCCTTGAGCTCAAGGCGAATTCCGGCAAGAACAGTTTCGCCTGGAGTGGCCTCTATCTTGTCCAGCAGAAGGGAAAGTTTTGTCTCTGCTGCCTGTGTCAGATTTGCTCCCAAACCGATCAAAATCAGCCAGGCCAAAACGAATCCTGTAATACGATGCCTCATACTTTCTCCAGGGTGATAACTCGGTATATTATTTAATGACATTTCCGTTGTTTTTCCGCTCACTGAATAAAACCGCTCAGAATGTTGATTCAACCGTCAAACGACAATCCCATTTCTTTGAAGCGGGCATCCTGCAACCTTTTCACTAAATCATGTTTTATCTTACTTGCTTCCGGGCCTGCTGTTTTCAGAGCCTGATGCATGAGACGCCGGGCATTGCCATGGTTCTAGGCTTTTCGAATTACTCTGGGTTTTACAGGCAAAGGGATTGGGCTTAGTTGGGACTGAGGGGTGAAAGCAATGCGCCCATTGCCAAGCCTCAGTGTTTTGAGAGTTTTCTGACTAATACTTTCAATGAATAACTTTGTTTCTTCCCCTGGAACGAGTTTTATCTTGATCAAATACTCATCGAAAGGGCGAATCGTTTCTTTAATAGAATGATCTTTTTGAGGCCATGTCGATACAATGACTGCGAAGCTGAGAGTTTCCTGTATCTTCCTGCATCTCATGGCTTGCATTATGTCAAGCTGGTTTCAGCTGTCTTCTGAGGGTAGCAGGACCACCTTCAATCCCTCGCCACCTTTTCCCGAAGCATGCATCGTGTCGAGAAGACTTTGGCTGTTTTTTGTCTGCTCCTGCTCAAGATTGGAAGAAGTGCATGATTTTCCCTCATGCGACTCTATCGCGCTCCTGATTGCGTCTTCCACTAGTGTCGTGCAATGAATTTTTGTTGGCGGAAGAGGTCCCAGATCGGCGGCTAACTCTGCCCCAGACATTCGAACGGCTTCTTCGGTCGTTTTCCCTTTCAGCATTTCCGTCGCCATACTGGCGGCGGCAATGGCAGTCTCGCATCCGAAGGATTGAAATGATGCCTTGTCGATGACCTTTTTGCCGTCCTTATCTTCAAATTTGAGCCACATGCGCAGCATGTCTCCACAACCCGCGCCACCTACCGTACCGATGGTGTCTGCATCTTTCATCTCCCCGAGATTCTTGGGGTTGCGCATGGCTTCTTCTACTTTTTGTTGAAAGGCATCTGTCATATAGCTTCTAACTCAACCTATGAGTTTTCAGGTTTAAATCAACCCTCTACTGGTTCAAGTCGATATCTTGGGACGTCCTTGTCGACTTCGCGAGCCCAGGCGTCGATCCCTCCGTCCATGCAGCGAACATTCTTGAATCCCTGGCCTTGAAAGTAGGTTGCAGCGTCAAGACTGCTTTTGCCGGTATGATCGTAGATGACAAGCAAATCTTCACGAGGCCATTGGGCAAGGATTTCCTGCATGGATTCCTGAGACATATGTATGGCTTCAACCAGTTTGACTGCTTCCCATTCTTCACTGGTCCGAATATCCACCAGACGACAGGGTTCATCGGACTGGAGAGCTTCAAAAACAGCGGTCGACTTCATCAACACTTTCTGATCCTCATCATGGCTTTGTTGGACCTTTGTGATGAGTTCATTGGGATCAATATTCTCATTGCGTTTGCACAAGGCTTCCACAGTTTCATCCGCCTGAAAAGCACAGCTGCTGCAACCACCAATATGGTAATGGCGGAAGAGAGCGCGTTGAGCCCATGGGTAGGTCTCCAAAAGCTCGTGCATGGTGGACTTTGGTGTAATGCTGGATGGGGTGCTCATATAGCTAAATCAGTTTTGGGGCTGAACTTCGTGCTCTCTGTGTGGTTATCAAAGCCCCTTCAGTCTCCGAAGCGCTTCTGTATATGTGCCAGAACCTCCAGACTTCGGTCGATTTCCTGGCGGTTGTTATAGAAATAAAAACTCGCGCGTGCCGTTCCAGTGACTCCAAACTTCTTCATCAGGGGCTGCGTGCAATGATGTCCTCCTCTGAGCGCTATTCCCTTTTGGTCAGCCAAAGTAACCACATCGTGAGAGTGCATTCCACCAATTAGAAAGCTTACCAGACCAGCACGATTTTGCTCGGGGCCATACACCTGAGTTCCGGGAATCGATTTTACTTCCCTATAAAAATATTCAGCCAAAGAGCGATCGTGTTCAAATATTTCCTTACGTCCGATGGCATCAATGTAATCCATGGCTGCAGCCAAACCAACTGCTCCTGACATATTCGGTGTTCCTGCTTCGAATTTATGAGGAGCTTTCTTGAAGCTTGGACCATCATAACCAACCTCAGAAATCATTTCACCACCGCCCTGATATGGAGGCAATTGTTCGAGAATGTTCCTCTTCCCATAGAGTACCCCAATACCCGTTGGCCCAACGATCTTGTGACCGGAAAAGGCGTAGAAATCACAATCTATATCCTGAACATCCACGGGATAATGACCCGCACTCTGAGCTCCATCAACAAATGTCAATGCTCCCACCGACCTGGCTTTTGCACACAGTTGTTTGACCGGATTGATGGTGCCGAGGCTATTCGAAATATGGACGCAGCTAAAGATTTTAACATCAGGTGTCATCCACTTGTCCAGATGCTCCAGGTCCAAAGCACCCTGAGTATCCTTGACCGGCAGGTATTTCAGTGAGGCCCCTGTTCGCTCGGCGACCATTTGCCAGGGCACCATATTGCTGTGGTGCTCCATTTCGGTAATCAATATCGTATCATCAGGCTTCAAGACTGACTGACTCAGAGATGATGCGAGCAGATTTACGGCCTCAGTTGTTCCCCGCGTAAAAATAATTTCTTGGGCGCTGTTTGCATTGATGAATTCAGCTGTTCGCTCGCGTGCGGATTCATAGCCAAGTGTAGCACGATTGCTGAGTTCATGGATGCCTCGATGCACGTTCGCATTATCATGTTGATAGTAATGCTGAATGGCATCCAGAACCTGAGATGGTTTCTGGCTTGTGGCAGCGTTATCAAAGTATATCAATTGATGACCATTGATTTCCTGATGCAGGACAGGAAAGTCTTTTCGCGTTTCCAGGCTCAGCGTGTCGCCTGCAGATGTGGAAACAATTTCGTCCACGGTGTTCATTCTCACATCAAACCCAGTTGTAATTTGGCGGCTTCGGTCATCATGCCTTGATTCCATTGTGGCTCCCAGACCAATTCGACAATAGCTTCGGACACATCTTCAATGCACATAACCTTATTTTGAACGTCTTGCTGAATGACCGGACCCATTCCACAGCCGGGCGCAGTCAAGGTCATTTTGACCAGTATATGATAGCTGCTTTTTTCTTTTACAGGCGTTACCACGCAGTCATAAATCAAGCCCAGATCAACCACGTTGACTGGTATCTCAGGATCGAAACATGTTTTCATCTGCTCCCATACATGAGCCTCCACTTCCTCAGGAGTCGCAACATCTCCCTCTATGGCTGCCTTGATGCGGCTTTCCGTGACCTCACGTCCCAGTGCATCGGCGTCTTTGCCCTGTATGCGAAACATATTACCGTTGACCAAAACGGTGAAAGAGCCTCCCAGCTCCTGCGTAATCTGGGCTGTTTCTCCCTTGATCAGAGTGACTTGATCTCCGGCTGGAACAATGGCGGCTTCAACGTCGCGTGTCAGTTCGATGGATTCCTGATTCTGCATTGGATGCGTCGTGGTTGAATTATGTCGTTGTGACGTTTTGAAAGTGAGCGAATTTTTCCAAGCGGGTCCAAACCATCTCATCCAGTTCTTCTCGAATAACGTCGTGATGGATGCGATCGATTATTTCACCTGCAAAAGCGTGAACAAGCATTTGTTGAGCTACCGCCTTGGGTACTCCTCTTGTCCTTAGATAATAAATGGCTTCGTCATCCAGTTGCCCAATGGTTGCGCCATGGGTACACTTGACATCATCCGCGTAAATTTCAAGTTGAGGTTTGGTGTCGGCAGTCGCGTCATTGGAGAGTAAGAGGTTTTTGTTCGTCTGTTTGGCATCCGTCTTCTGAGCGATTTGTTGCACGAGGATACGTCCATGGAAAACACCGCGCGCTTTATCGTCTAGAATGCCGTTGAAATATTCGTGACTATCACAATGAGGCTTGGAATGGTCCACGATCATGTGATTGTCTGACAACTGATCACCATCAGCAAGGTATAGTCCGTTCAGGACGCACTCAAGACCTTCTCCATTCAGTTTGGTGCGGATATTGTTTCGGCTGATACGGCCTCCCATATTCAGGTAATGAGAATGGAACTGAGCAGCCCTCCCAACCTGAGCGTAAACACTGGCAAGATGAAATGCCTGCTTGGATTCGTCCTGAATTTTGATGTGTTCTATATTTGCTTCATTCTCCACAACAAATTCAGTAGTGGGAGCGTTCAGGTAAATTCCCTCACTGAGCGCATGGTGGGATTCAAGAATGGTGCATTTTGAAAATTCTCCGGCGCGAATAAAGAATCTGGCAAATGACGCTTGAGCATCGTTGCCACTCGAAAGATGGATGATATGCAACGGTGTTTCTAACTGCAGGTTTTTTGGTATGTTCAGATAAAAGCCGTCCTGAAAGAAGGCCGCATTCAGCGCTGCGAATGGGTTGTCATGGTGATAGGTATATTGTCCCAGGTGTTGGTCCAATCTCAATTCTTCCCTAGCCACTGCGTCTCTCATGGAGATACACGTGACGTTTTGAGGAAGTTTGCTCATATCAGATAGTTCCCTCTGAAAATGGCCGTCGAGGAATACAAGTCTTGCAGCATTCCCTGTTTTGAAAGGGTAGGGAATGCCATCCAGCATGGCTGCTTCCAAGATGTCTGGAGCGAACGTCGGCCTGAAGGCTGTCTTGCGAATTGGATCAATATTCGTAAATCTCCAATCCTCATCACGCAGAGTGGGTAATCCGGTCTTGGCGTATTGCGCCAGTCCGGCCTTCCTGAAAGGGATCAGCCAGGTTGGAGAATCCTTCTCGGCATGCTCCAGAGCTTCGAAAGCTTCCAGCCATGAATCACTCTCCTCTATTTGAACAGTTTCGGTCATGATAGTGTTGAAAGGGTGATGAAATGATTACGCTGGTTGCTCAGCTTCTTCGATGACCCAATCGTAGCCCTTGTCCTCCAGTTCATGAGCTAGTTCCTTGGGGCCCGTTTTGATAATGCGTCCGTCATGCAGAACATGCACTACATCCGGCACAATATAATCCAGTAGCCGTTGATAATGTGTGATGACCAGCTGAGCAGATTCAGGGCCGCGTAATTGGTTTACTCCGTTGGCGACCACTTTGAGCGCGTCAATGTCCAGACCCGAATCGGTTTCATCCAACACGGCCATGACAGGTTCAAGGGCGGCCATCTGGAAAATTTCATTGCGTTTCTTTTCGCCTCCTGAAAACCCTACGTTCAATGACCTTTTCAAGAAATCTTCAGGTAGATCCAGCAGCTTTGCTTTGGATTTTATGAATTTGAGGAACTCAACTGCATCCAGCTCCTTTTCACCTCTGGCTTTGCGCGTTTCGTTGATCGCTGACTTCAGGAAGTAGGTAGTGTTTACTCCTGGAATTTCTACAGGATACTGAAAAGCGAGGAAGAGACCCAGGTGAGCACGCTCGTCGGCTTCCATATCCATGAGATCTTCGCCCCGGAACTCAATTTCGCCACCCGGAATTTCGTATCCTTCACGCCCGGCAATCACTGATGCCAGAGTGCTTTTTCCGCTGCCGTTAGGGCCCATGATGGCATGGACCTCTCCGGCATTGATTTCGAGGTTGATCCCTTTGAGAATAGCGCGCCCCTCCACGCCAGCCTGCAGATTGTTGATTCGTAACAGTGATTTATTCGACATAAAAATGAAATTATACTTAAAAATTATTCAATGATTGGAGGAGGTTTAACCGACGCTACCTTCAAGGCTGACACCGAGTAGTTTTTGAGCTTCGACTGCGAACTCCATTGGGAGCTCGCGGAAGACCTCCTTGCAAAAACCGTTGACGATCATGTTGACGGCATCTTGTGTGGATATGCCGCGTTGGTTACAATAGAAGATCTGATCTTCCCCGATCTTGCTGGTGGTTGCCTCATGTTCCACGCTTGCAGTCGTGTTTTTAACTTCAATATAAGGAAACGTGTGGGCGCCACATTGATCACCAATCAGTAGGGAGTCGCACTGTGAAAAGTTCCTGGCGTGCTCGGCTGACTTACGTGCTTGCACGAGGCCTCGGTAACTGTTCTGCCCCTTGCCTGCAGAAATTCCTTTGGAGATGATGGTGCTGCGTGTGTTTTTACCAATATGCACCATCTTGGTACCTGTGTCGGCCTGTTGACGGTTGTTTGTCAGCGCAACAGAGTAGAATTCCCCCACGCTGTTTTCCCCCAGAAGTACGCAACTGGGATATTTCCATGTGATGGCGGATCCGGTTTCAACCTGAGTCCAGGAAATCTTTGAGTTGCGCCCCTTGCAAAGTCCCCTCTTCGTCACGAAATTGTAAATGCCACCCTTGCCGTTTTCATCACCAGGATACCAGTTCTGGACTGTGGAGTATTTGATTTCAGCGTCATCAAGAACCACCAATTCGACCACCGCCGCATGCAATTGATTTTCATCACGCATAGGAGCGGTGCATCCTTCCAGATAACTCACGTAGCTAGCTTCCTCTGCTACAATCAGCGTTCGTTCGAATTGTCCTGATTTTGCAGCATTGATGCGGAAATAGGTGGATAAATCCATCGGGCACCGCACCCCTTTGGGTATATATACGAATGAACCATCGCTGAAGACAGCGGAGTTCAATGCTGCGTAAAAGTTGTCCGTGTAGGGAACCACACTGCCTAAATATTTTTCTATAAGCTCCGGGTGCTTCTGGACGGCTTCCGACATCGGACAGAAGATAATGCCTTTTTCAGCCAGAGTTTCCTGATAGGTGGTCCCCACGGAGACACTGTCAAACACCGCATCTACTGCGACTCCGGCCAGGCGGGCTCGCTCATGCAAAGGAATACCAAGCTTTTCGTATGTTTCCAGAAGCTTTGGGTCGACTTCATCCAGACTTTTTGGACCATCCGTGTTTTTTTTGGGAGCGGAATAATAAATAATATCCTGAAAATCAATCGGTGGATAATCCGCTTTCGGCCAAGTCGGATTGGACATTTTCAACCAATGCCGGTAAGCCTTCAATCGCCACTCTAGCATGAACTCGGGCTCGTTTTTCTTGGCCGAAATGAATCGGACAATTTCTTCACTCAGCCCGGGAGGGGCTGATTCGGCTTCAATATCAGTGATGAAGCCATATTTGTATTCACTCTTTACAAATCCTTCAATGGTCTCTGTTGCGCTACTCATGGTAAAAAAGTTTGTTTGGTTGAAAATGTTGCTAAAGACCTTAAAATTCGATCTTTCAATTCGTTAAGTTATAGATGATCCAGCAATCGCTCAGTTCTCAACGCGATTGGGACAGTTGACTGGATTGCTGCAATGTCCGCGTATCGAAATATCCACTTGAGTTGGGATCAGATGTTTGGGGATTCTTAAAGGAAGTGCCCCCTTGTCTTTCTCGAAATTCACGTCGTGAATAGTGCTGCATTCTTCACAGAAGAAATGGCAATGCTCCTTGAGATTGGAGCAATAACGCGTCGCTGATCGTTCAACATTGACTTGTTTGATGAGTCCGCACTTCACGAGGGCATCCAGCGTATTGTAAACGGTGGCCATGGATATTTCAGGCATATCTGCCTTGGCACGAAGGTAAACGTCATCTGCTGATGGGTGGTCTGTCTGCTCAAGTAATGTATTATACACATGCTCTCTCTGTGTAGTCATACGCAGACCGCTATCTGCCAGCTTGCGGGCCAGGCCCTTGTTTTCTGATGTTGCCGTTTTCATTATCGCTGAGTTAAAAATAACTCGGCTATTAATTGTGTCAATACTTAGAATGATTCTAAATAAAGGAAATGGGTTTTCTGCTTGAAATACTCCTGCCCTGAGGTGTCCGGAAAAGTTAGTTTTACTTTTGCGTGGCCTGTTAAAGGCCAGTTGGACATTGGATTTTCATGAAGAGGGCCCCACGAAGGGGTTTAATTGTTGTCACTGATCACGCAAGGAATACAAAAAGTGTCCCTTCAATGCGGATTGGGTGGCAAAAAGTATCCAGATGAAGCCTGTGCCGAAAATGGTAAAGAGCGTCAAGGCCAGGGAGGCGTAAGGAATGTCAGCACCGGGTGATTGAAGGCTTGGAAAGACAGCGATCAAGGCGCTCAAGCTTCCTGTGAATAATCCTGCGCTAAGCAACCCGAAATGCTCTAGCAAGACCAGCATCCTGATGCGATTGTGGGTGAATCCGACTGCGGTCAATAGCCCCAATTCAGTCCTGCGATCGAGAAGATTCCTCAATACGACCACTCCCAGGCCGAAGCTGCCAAGCACCATGCCAAGGCCCCCGAGTAACTGAAAGGTTGACAAATAAGTGTTTTGAACAGCATTGAATGCTTGCATGCGTTCAATGGTATCTGAGAGGGAAAGGCCATCATCTTCCATGGCTCGGGTCAAAGTAATTGCAACGCTTTCCTTCTGCTCGGCAGGTGCATCGAGAAGAAATGTTTTGTAACCGGGTTCGTTGGGGTAGTGTTGCAGAAATGCCGATTCAGAAATAATTACATTTCCCTGCAGGATAGAATTGGCCACTGCGGCAACCAGTCTGACTCTGAATGTTTCTCCTCGTGTATTCTGGAATTCAAGAATATCCCCAACATTTTTCCCCATTGCCCACATGATTGAATTAATATCAGCGATACCAGGAACCGTTCCGTCGGGTGCATTGTTTGAAAGTAAATTCCATGCCGACGAATCCTCTGGAATTTCTGCGTTGACTTGCGCAAATGTAAACGCATTGCGGGAAGCTAGTGCCTCAGGATCGACTCCCAGTAGCTGTGGTCGCTGCGCTCGGTTTAGATTCAGGCAACTGGCTTGTTCGCCGTCACGGCGCCTGAATGACACAAAACGGACGCCTTCGAGTTCATCCTGGAACAATCCGTATGCTTCCGCTCCTTCCGCTGTGTTCAGATTTCTGACCACAGGAGCCGTTGATTCCCCCCAGAAAGCGAATCCGCCAGTTCCAGAGGAACGTTTTTCGCCGTCACGCAAAGCGTTCAGTTTGTTGGCTCCTACGGCGATGACCAGAAAGGACCCGAAAGCCAGCATGCTGATGGTAGCCAAACTCCGCTTTCTGCGGCGCGAGGCATTTCTAATTCCCCACTGGAAAAGTGAGGGCGGTTTTGATGATCCTTGATAAGTGGCTTTACGCAAGCAGGCGGATGCCAGGTTTAAACCTGCGATCAATAACAGGGAACCAGCTCCGAAGAAAGCGCCTGTTGCTTTGCTCGGATTACCCTCCATACCCACAGCTGCGATTCCCAGAGCTGCAAACCCGCAAACGATACCTACCACGAATCTTCGATTGGCTCCTTTAGACGCTTGCTCCACTGCTTGACCCTCCACCTGACTTTCGGTCAAAAGGACGTGCGCAGGTTTCTGAATCTGCTTTCGAAGCCCCCACCAAAGTGTCATTCCGGTCAACGCTATCGATCCGACCGCAGCTCCGGAAATGGTAGCAGGATTAAAGTGGAACTGAAGTGATGATGTGCCCACGGCATCACTCCAAATGGTGGATAAGCCATAGAGCATTCCCTTGGCATAAAGAATGGCAAAAACCACCCCGGCGACGTGTCCCAGCAAGCTGATGAGCATTCCTTCTCGCAGTAAAAACTGTTTCAAGCGTTTTGGAGTCATGCCCATCGCCAGTAATATGCCTGACTCCTGAGTGCGTTGCTCCACGACAAATTGAAAAAGCAGATTCATCAAAATCAGAGCTGCGATGATAAGAAAGAAACTGAACCCAATGAACAGACCCCCGAAATCCTGGGACTGAATCACCGAATTCCATGCCTGCATTTTCACTGGAATGCTCATGATACCGAGCGTGGATGGTTTCAGGTTTCTCAGGATCGCTGATTCGAGTGCCTCTTTTTGAGTGGAAGTTGTGATTTCTGGATATCTTACAGCCGTCAGAGCCCCGAATCTGTTCTCCCAGATTTCTCTTCCTTTGCTGAGCGAAATAAACGCCTTGGGCGTGCCTTTGTGTGCTTCCCAGTAGGCGTTGTCCTGGTCGCGAATCAGGTCGAGATCAATTGGGAAACCGGTATCCCAATCCCGGCAATTATCCGCTTCCTTCAGCCCGGGGAAATCAGGCATCAGATCCGGGTCATCGTAAGGGGCTTGCATTGGGACGATCGCCCTGACTGTAAATGCTGTCGTGGCCTCTTTGAGATCACGCCCCAGTCCGACTTCGAAATAGGTCATCTCTACCGAGTCACCCGGCTTGGCATCCAGATCGTCAGCTAACCACTGATTGAGGATGATTTCACTCTCCTGAAGATCTTCCGGTACATACGGCGCTTCAATCGCGGTGACCATTGAGTAGGGAGTCATTCGATCGTCTTTCGTGATCGCATTCACAAAATAGGTCAAAAGCCCGATCGATTCCTTCCCTGTTTTTCCTGCTGCTTCTGCTGAATAATGATCCATGAAGACGCGCTCGGTTCTCAATTCAAGTCCTCGGCCTTCTTTATTACCGAGGTCAATCCATTCGAGCTGACTGTCCTCCATGGTCCATTGTTGATTCAATATTTCCAGAGCAGTGGATCCATCCGATGCGGGGGCCGACGTATCTGCCGCTTGAGCGCAGAGCAGGAGATTGGCTTTACCTGGGATTTCCAGCTCTGATTGAAGGAACTTCAGGTCAACGAACGCATTTAGAGCAGGCAGTTGGCTGGCTTTGAGGCTGAATCTGCCCATCGATGTATCCTCGACGATATGCGCCACTTTAAGCCTCAGGGCTAAAGAGTTATTTTCATCGGGAGCCAGCGGAGCGTCTGGTGAAATGCGTGACGGTTTTTGGATGCGCAGGATGAGCGGATCTCCTTTGCTAACTTGTAACTGCCTGGCAAGTGCCTGACTCAGGGTTGCCTCATCAGCTTCCGGGTGGACGTTTGGATTTGCTTTGAGTCCCAGATTCCAGAATTTGCTTGTCACGCCAATGATCTGAGTTTGATTGGCACGTGTCGATCCGCCGGACGCAGAGGCGACAGCGGGGAGTTGGATAGCAGGTAGTACATCATCAAAAACTTCTCCCTGCATTTCGTTGGCGAGTTTATCACGAAACAACCGATCATTACCCGTGATGACGGTATCAATGCGTCCCAGTCGAGACATGGCCAGTTCAAACAGGCTGCCTTTCACCGAATCCCCAACTACAAGGGCTCCAATCAAAACCGCGGAAGCGACTGTTGCGCCCAGGAACGCACCTGCATGGGATCGTGCATAATAACGCAGGCTTTGAATGAGGAATCTCCAGGCGGTCATGACGCTCTGTTTGTCTGTAAATGCCCGTCTTCAAGTTTCATGACAGTGCCTGTTAAGCGGGCCAGCTCCATTGAATGAGTTACTGTCATCAAGGTAAGGCCTTCCTCGTGATTGAGTTCCATTAACAACTGAGCAAGATTCTCAGATGACTTGCGATCCAGTGCCCCTGTAGGTTCATCGGCGAGAAGTATGCGAGGTTTGCATATGAGGGCGCGCACGACTGCAACGCGTTGTTTCTCTCCGCCGGAAAGTTGTCCCGGTTTGTGATCAAGGCGGTGGTCAAGTCCAACACGTTTCAGTAGCACACGGCCGCGCTCCTCAGCCTCCCGCATGCCTTTTGGCTGTGGTTCTGCTAGGAGTGGAACAAGCACATTTTCCATGACAGAAAGCTGGGGTAGCAGATGATGTGCCTGAAAGATAAACCCCACCGTGCGTCGGCGGAATTCTGCTAATTCATTTTCACCTGCTTTGTTCAGATGTCTACCCGCGATGCAAACAGATCCATCGGAGGCGGTGTCCAGCGCACCCATGATGTTGAGTAGCGTGCTTTTTCCTGAGCCGGAGGGACCAATAATAGCCACGGATTCACCTTCAAAGACCTCAAGATCTACCTCCGTCAGGACGTTGGTCGTACTTTTGGAATTGGATGATCCATAACGCTTGGAAACCTTCTCCAGCAGAATGATGGGCTCCTTTGCAGACATTCGTTCAATAAACCTCAAAACCCAAGGATTAGCAAAGGAATTTGGAGCTCCAAAAAGGTTAATACACGGCATTGCTGACTCGATGGGCAACACTCGACTTCTCAGAATGAGAGCTGTGGATTTGCCCTGATTGAGGCCTATAAGCCCTTGATTGCAAGCGGCTCGAAGAGACGTTCGTTGCAAGGGCAGGCGAATTTTTTATCTATGAATGCCCTGAACTCAGCTTGCAAATGAGTTTACAGCGATTGCTTGCTCAGGCTTGTTGATCGACTCCAATACGCCATCCCATAGCTCAAGCCTCGCAGAAATTGCCAGATTTGCGGCGTCAATGGCTTCTCTTACCTTCGCTTCATCATGATCGCACAACCCGTTAAGCAATCTGAGTGACAAAGGCGCGTGCGAACCCTCATCGAGGTCGACATGCCTGTTGAGATAGAAATGAAATATGGGTGCTTGCCTATCTGAGACGCCGGTTTTGTCGAGAATCGAGCGAAACATGCAGGGTATGATGTGTTCTCTACCCAAAGCAAAAGCGGCGGCCACCTTATGCGGCTTGCCTTCTTTTATCAGCTGGAAAGTCGTCGAGGTAAAACGAGCTGAAGGAGGGGGGACACATGGCAGTTTCAAAGCCACCTCAACACCCTGAGTCTCTGCCTTGCTCACAAAATTAGCAATGGGATCAGTGTCAGCTCCAATTTCCAGCATGGATCGCTGATACAGCTCAAAATGGCTGGAGAATTCTCCCTCAACATGAGTTTGATCTGATTCCTCTTCCAAGACCAGTTCATTGATAAAACGTCTGATACTTGCATCACCCACCGGAACCCAAGGGTGTTGTGCCGGAGCAACAACGGATTGAAGATATTTGAGTAGCGACATGAAATCCCAGACCGAATAGACGTGGTGTTCCATGAAGCACCTCAAATCTTCAGAAGACTCGACAGCCTTATAGACAGGGTGATCCTCAAGCTTCTTTCTATATGGAAGAAGCGTATCAACAGTGATTTCTTTCAAGATAATATTTGCGTTTCTATTTTCACCATACTCCCTTGGTTGTTCGGAATAGGGGACAGTGAGTCATTAATTCTCGAGGCAAACGGCGGCTTGCGTGCATCCCACGCCCAGAATGTTGCTCAATAACCATTTTCATTAATTTTTCGGATACACTGACAAGAGGCATGACCTAGACGCACGGCTTTCCTCTTCACTATCCTTTTCTTGAGGGATTGAACTTTTCTATTCTTAATGCCTAACATTGATGTTAATAATAATTTACTAGATAAAATGAAATCCTATCTAAATCCATCATTTTTAAATATTCCCTATAAAAATCAACTTGCAACGGGTTAATCCTATTGATGCACACCTCCGGTCTATTTCATGGAATAAGAGTTCAGGTTTTCGTTGCCGGAGTGATTTCATTGCGCGTAGTGCATTTAAAGATTGTTAAGGTTCCAAGGCCTACCTCGTCCATTCTTTGAAAGGATATTTGGCGAGCATGGCGTTGAAGTAGCGGGGGTCGCCAGAAACCTCCTTTGTAACCCATTGGGGCAGTGATATTTGTTGGTCGACTGTTTCCAATTCCACTTCGGCCAGGATAAGACCTTTGTTGTCGCCTTCAAATGCATCAATTTCCCAAAGCATGCCTTGGTAGCGAACGTAATGTCGGGTTTTCTTGACGATACTCGAGTCACAATAATGACTGAGCATGTGATGTGCATCGGCTAACGGGATTTCATATTCAAATTCATCGCGCTGGATGCCTTCGCGCTTGGCTTTCATGGTCAGGAATCCTTTTTCTCCCATGAGTCGCACCCTTATTGAACAAGCCGATTGGGTGGAAATGTAACCCTGCTGGCATATCAGGCTTTTGTCTGATTGTCGCCATGCCCCCTTGGGGTCCACGAGGAATTTGCGTTCGATTTCGATGCCCATTTTAAAATGACCTTTCAGGGGAATGAGTGGAACTCGATAACTGATGTTTTGAAAATTATTTGCCCTTCATGCACTGCAAAGCCTCAGTCGATAAGTGCAGCGCTGAATCATGCAAAGCCTGGCACCAGGAGTTGTAGTTTGATCTCGATTTTCCCACGGCTATTGTCAACGCATCCTGATAAACACTTAATGTGCTTGCCCGAGCAAATCGAGCGCAGAATTGTTACAAAATTTGGCTTGGGTTCAGCATTCGTTGTGATTCTCCCTGAAACAGGCTAGTTCTTGCCTGTTTCCTCTTGCTGAAATGAAAGACGTTCTTCAACCTTTGCTCATGTCGAAGACGGATTTTGATATTCATTATGTGGCCAAGTTAGCTCGTTTGGAATTGACTGAGGACGAAGAGGAAACTTTTGGCCGTCAAGTTGGCAAGGTCATTGACTACATTGAACAATTACAGCAATTGGACGTGACCAATGTGGAGCCTACCGCTCACCCTGTCCCTCTGACTAATGTCACACGGCCTGATGAGTTAAGAAAATCCCTGACCAATGACGAGGCATTGATGAACGCGCCCGCTAAAGGGAACGGGTTATTCATGGTGCCCAAAATTGTTGAGTAAACCGACCACAGACCTATTTTCAAAAACAACATGGATACCCACGAATCGATTTCGTCCCTTCAAGTCCGCCTCCAGCAAGGGGAGACTACCTCGCGTGATATTGTTTCTACTTACTTAAACCGTATTGAAGCATCCAATTCGGAGTTCAACGCACTCATCCATGTGGACACGGATGGAGCCTTAGCTCAGGCGGATGCGGCTGATAAAGCCCTGGCAGCCAATCCAAAAATCACCGACAAACCCTTGATCGGTTTGCCGGTGGCCATCAAAGCCAACATTGCCGAGAAGGGGCAGCCATTGACATGTGCTTCCAAGATGCTGGAGAACTTCGTAGCACCTTATGACGCCACGGTAGTCAGCAAGCTGAAGGATGCAGGTGCGGTTATCATCGGGCGGGCTAATCTGGACGAGTTTGCCATGGGAAGTTCGACAGAGAACTCGAGTAGCGGTGTGACTCGGAATCCTTGGAGCAAAGAGCACACTCCTGGTGGATCATCCGGCGGATCAGCCGCGGCGGTATCTGCAGGTTACTGCGCAGGGTCATTGGGGTCAGATACAGGGGGGTCCATCAGGCAGCCAGCTTCGTTTTGCGGCTGCGTTGGAATGAAGCCCAGCTACGGGAGGGTTTCACGTTTTGGATTAACCGCGTTTGCCTCGTCGCTGGATCAAATTGGCCCACTCACTTTGGGGGTTCGAGACGCAGCCACCATGCTCAACGTCATCGCTGGCCATGATGAACTTGACTCCACCAGTGTGCCTCAGGATGTTGAAGATTTCACTCAAACTCTTGGGGAGGACATCAAAGGTTTGAAGGTAGGTTTACCGAAGGAATATTTTGTTGATGGAATGGATCCGCAGGTTAAGTCCGCAGTGGATGCTGCCGTAGTTCAATACAGTAAACTGGGGGCTGAGATTGAAGAAGTTTCTCTCCCTCATACTGATTATGCGATCGCCACCTATTACATCATCTGCACCGCCGAGGCCAGTGCCAACCTCGCCCGTTTTGATGGTATTCGATATGGGGCGAGGGTTGATGGGAAAGATCCAGTTGAATTGTATTCCAAGACGCGTGGAGCCGGATTTGGATCAGAGGTAAAGCGTCGTATTATCCTCGGAACGTATGTTTTAAGTAGTGGTTATTATGATGCTTACTACTTGCGTGCTCAAAAGGTAAGAACGCTGATTCGACAAGATTTTCAAAAAGCATTTGAAAAAGTTGATATACTGCTCACGCCAACGGTCCCAACACCCGCTTTCAAAATAGGTGAGAAATCCATGGACCCGTTGCAGATGTACCTGACTGATATCTTTACGATTTCTGCCAACCTGGTTGGCAACTGTGGGATCAGTCTGCCCTGTGGGTTTTCCGAAAACCCTGAATTGCCCATTGGCTTGCAGCTCATGGGCAAATCCTTTGAAGAATCCAAATTGCTGAAGTCAGCTTACGCCTTCGAGCAAAGCACTGACTGGCATCAAGCCTCTCCCTGATAGCGGCAATTCTTTACGATCTCTGATGCCAGCGACCTGATCGGAGCCGAGGGTAATACAAAGCGCTGGCTGAGCTACTCT
>Ga0163179_10000138_pt1 | contig 50437 bp, 37 predicted proteins | sample AtlANTMetagenome_FD_109643 | JGI IMG/M metagenome (GOLD analysis project Ga0163179, IMG submission 109643) | Marine eukaryotic phytoplankton communities from the Atlantic Ocean - Atlantic ANT 2 Metagenome | ecosystem: Environmental > Aquatic > Marine > Oceanic | place: North Atlantic Ocean... | reverse complement strand
ATTGTTTACGCTGTAGATTTCTTGGTGTGTTTTGTCCAATACACTAAAGCTGGGTTTTTGTTTTACTGTTTGATAGCTTTGTATATTACCTACATCATACCAGTCTTGGAGTGCTACACTTTGTAGGTTATCTAATTTTTGCAACAACAATAAATCATTTCTATTAATGTTAGTTGCTTGTAGTATATCATAATATTCTTGGCTGTCTTTAATATAGCTTATTCCGCTGTATACAATATTTTCACTTGTATCATAGTATTCACTGTTTTCTGGTTTACAAGTATACCAGGTGTTGTTTAATACAACACCAACACTAGTACTCCAGTTGTCACATGCATTGTAGTACACGGGTTCTTCAAATACATGTTTAGGTATTTGTTTGAAGCTGGCAATCTGACTGCTATTCCAGTTTTCTATTTCAATAAATTCTACATTTTTGCGATTGCTGTGTTGTATATACTCACGTATATACTCAGCTTCGTAACCTAGTGTAATATAAATTTTATCAATATCCGTAAAGCTATCAATAATATAATCTATTACTGCTTTATCACCTATGCGTATAAGTGCTTTGTGAAACTTTGTGTATCCTATGCTACGAGTGCCAGGACCACTGCATGGTATTAAGAGATTAGGCATTCGATATTAGCCTCATACATATCATTGAATAACACTTTGCTTCCTGCTACCAATGTAATCTTAGGATCTTCTTTGAATTGATCTACTGTACTCAATTTTACTCCACCATCTATTGTAACATAACGCTGAGTATCTTCTAGTGTTTCCAAGTTGTAAAAACTATCTTGTACTTTAATTCCTGGATTGTAAGCCATCAATAAAAACTCACCTACATCTAATCTATCACATATAGCATCTATCTGTTGTATAGTATGATAAGGTTTGAATGCTAGCTTTAGTCTACTATCTCTACTCAAAAAGTCAACACATTGCTGTTCACTGTGAAAACTTTCGTAGTGTGCAAATATCTTATTTGCTTTTGTTTTTAGTATTGCCTCCCATGCAGGATTATTACTGGTTATCATTGCATGTACATCTATATGGTCTGCATAATCTATCTCATCAATAGATTCTGGATGCACACCCAAACGTGGAACAAAATGACCATCCATACAGTCCATGTGTATGCTCATTTTATATTTTTCTTTTAGCTTTGTGTAGCTCTGATAGATGTTGTATGGTCTATCACATATGTAACTCAAACTTAATTGCATTTTTTTACTCGTAAATATGTTTCTTTTTCTTAGCAAGTTTTATCTTTTTATCCATTTGTCTTTTGAGACGCCAATATTTTATTTTTGCTTTGATCCACTCTATCATATCTTCAACCTTTTTTCTATTAAGAATTCTGCCCAAGCCTTGTGTGCATCTTCTCTGAAATGGCTGTTTCGTCCTTCCATATTAGGATCAAATCCTTGATTCTCAAGCCATAAAAACATTGTCATGTTGTCTTTCCAGGGTTCTTTGTTGACAACTTTGTCATTTTTAAAATAATGTTCAAATATTTTTTTAGAACGAACCGGAGCAAACTTTTGTTCGTAACTCCAAAGCACTTGAACTATGCGATAGTCAATGTTGTAAAGTTCAAGAAAATTTACAAGAGATATATAATCTTTTGCAAAGTTTCTGTATTCTTGTTCTTCGGTGTGAGCAATAGCATTCAATCCACGCCATAAATCTTCAGTATACGGAATTGGCTGTTTGGTGTCCCATCTGAATGCAGGATCAATGTTTTCTCTGCCTACAAAAAATCTAATAGAATCCTTCCATACACTCCAACTACTAGGAACATCAAATTGATACCTATTAGGATCTGTTAAACCAATCAATACAAAAATATCCTCAGGTTTATATGGTCCATTCATATAACTGTTTTCCAATAATCCTAGACAGGTATTGATTGTTTCTAGTGCTATTGTTTCATTGCTTTTACCACTGTATGCATCGTTTAGGTACATACTATCTGGAAAAAATTCTGAATGTATATGTTTTGCGTAACTGTGTTGTTTGTCATAATCAGAGCCTTTGCTCAATAGATGCTCTATCTCAGAACCTGCTGTATGACTGCAACCGTTTACATAAAATATCTTAGTCACTTACACCAACTCATATCTCATCTGTCTATACTCTTCAACTACGGCTTGTGATCCGTCTGTATATACATCTGTTGGATGTCCTTTACAGGTATTGTAATCAACTGTATCTTCAACAATTTTTCCTAAAGGAGGCGCTTCAACTTGTTCAGCTGTTAGTCCATAACTTTTATACCATGACTGAAAATCACTATTATACAATATGTGATTAAGTTCATGATTAGGATAATATGTTAATCCTCCTTTGATCTTGCCTACGCTTTGAATATCCCATTCACATGGATCATCGTATTCTTGATAACATTGAAAATAATCTTTTCCAGTTATACTTTTCATAAGTCTTACATTGCACTCTTCTGTGTTGTCCGGAAAACTGTTTTCGATAGTGCGGATGTCTGCTTGCATATCAAAGTTATACCATTTTCTACCGTCTGGTTCAAATACATCTAACTCTGCACTAATTGATTCTATGTCTTTACCATGAGTTGCTATCATTGAGTGTTTAATATCCATAGCTCTTTGACTCATTCTATCATCTTCGTATCTATGTATCCACTTGTTGATTCTAGCATTTGCACTTGAGAATTCTGCAAAACAATGGCTAACATCAAAATGTCGTGGAGCTATACTCATTATCCACTCTGGCATATGCAAGTCAGCAACAGTTTTGGCTTGTGCTTTGAGTGCTTTTGTTAACCCCAGTTGCCAACAGCATTGGCTATATTCTCCTGTTGTAAAACATCTATGCATAAGATTTGTATGTTCCCAAGGCATGTCTTCGTATGCATGATAGGGAAATTTTCTTCCATCACCTACTATTCGATTAACATCTTCAATAGCTTTGTTTATCTCTTCAACTGCTTTTGTCTGCAACTCGTATTTTGGGTAACGTTCGTATCCGTGATAAAACGGGGTACCAGCAACTTTTACTAAAGTAGGTATCTGTTTATCAATCACATCCTGTATACATTGTTTCCACAACTCTACAACAGGAGTTTTACATAGTTCTATCACTACAAGGTGATTGGGCCATATCATTTTTAAGTGTGTTGTCATTTTTTATTTTAGTACCCTCATACCTGACGATACTTCCTCCGTTTCTAAATCAACCAAAGCATAATCCATAGGATCTAATTCATCATGCTCTCCTCGAGCAAGTGCTTGTAGTAATTGTAGTTGATTGTATTTCATTATTTGTTTTTTATCTCTGTCTTCAACTGCATGACAAAATCTCATTGCCATATACCAATAGAAAGAAACAGCCAAATCATTATCCAATAAAATGCCGTCGTGTACAGTTCCTCTCCATTCAACTTTTTTAGCAAGTAAATTTGCATGTTTTACATAATCTATTCTTGTTATTACAACAGGCTTCCATAGATCAAATTTTTCAAATACTTGGAAATAATAGAATGCTTTACGATAACTTGCACAAGCGCCTATATCCGAATAGTCTAAATAGTCATACACATATACTGGGGTTTGGAATCTTTCTTTAATAGCACTATAGTTTTGGTACTGCCAATCTCTATATGCAAGTTTTATTCTTTTGTCAAGAACCACAGCAAAGTTGTGTTTTTGAATATGTTCATTTGTCAATAATTTCGGAAAATCACTTATATCATTGATTGTGATTAGTATTTGCATATTCTTTGTACCTGTTTAATTTTCTATTCATAAAATTTTTCAGACTTGCTTCATCGTGTAATCTATATCCTAAACCTTCAGCAACTTCACTTATATACATTCTTCTTCTGTATATTTCATTGAAGTCTAGATTAGGTACATGTTTACTTACCCAAAATTCTTCACTACCAAATTGAAAATCAACAAGGTCATCTTTTTTCTCAAAGAAGTCTGTACCTTCTAAAAAGTATATACCTGTTTGTAGATTAATTTTTTCAATATGTCCTGCATCGCTGGCCCATTTAAAATCATGTAACCATTGTACAATACGCTGTAGATCCTCTTCTGTTTCTCTTGGGTGTCCTATAATAAAATTGTATGCTGTAACAATGTTTGCATTTGCTAGATTATCAACAGTGTCCCATACTGCTTTATCTGGAGTTTTCTTATTCATAAAATCTCTTATACGTTCACTAGCATGTTCTAATCCAATACTACAATGTACAAAACCAGAAAGTTTTGCTTGTTGTAAATCTTCCAAACTCATTTGCTCGCTGGTTCTTGCTATGAATTGTCCACCCCAATATATGTCCTCTGCAAGTGTGCCTTGTTCTTTACTGTTCAACAGTGTTTTACTTAAAGATCTAAAGTCTCGCATACTTCCGTTTATTAAACTGTCGCTGAAATAAAAATGTCTTACTCCGCTTTGACTATAGTGATGAGTCATTTCCTCTGCTATATCTTCACCACGTCTACTTCTATACTTGGGCCACATCTTGTAAACATCACAGAAGTCACACTTTCTAACACAACCTCTGCTTCCTGTCAAGACATAATGTTTATTTTCAATGCTACCAAGTGTAGATCCTCTTCCAGTATTGCTTTTGAGTGGATAATAATTCCAATCTACACTGCTATAGTCTGACCACTTTACATCATTTAGATCCATAATTTGTACAGGCTGACTGCCTATTCCAGGATATTTTGTTTTTTCAAAAAACTTTCTCAGACTTATTTCACCTTCACCCATTATATATTCATCACACAACCCTTGTTGCTTTAAATCTGATGCAAATGGATCTTTGTAATCTCCTAGGGTAAGACCTAGTCCGGCACCCCCTAGTATAATTTTAATATCCGGGTAATTTTTTTTGATATAGTGACAAAGCATTTGAGTACACCATCGGCTCACTTTAGTAAAACAGCTGAGTCCTATCCATGTAGGTTGATGCAATTCTATTTGTTCATCAAATACTTTTTCAAGCTCTTTTTTAATTAAAACAAATATGTGTTCCTCTTCTTCAAGTGAATTATTTTCAGATTTACTTAACAATGCCGCAATAACATCGTCCCATTCTTCACTGACTCTGTTGAAAAATATAATATTGGTATCTACTGCTTCTGCCACAACACCGCTGTTGCTCAGTTGACCTTTCAGATGAAAGGGTGCCGGAGCAGGCATTTCGATGTCCATCAATGGTACACTGCATAATAAAATATCAACCATTTATACTTCTGTTTAACTCTGAGAAAGTGCTAGCAAAGTCTTCTTTACGATATTTATCGGCTCTTCCGCACTCTTCTAGAAAGTCTTGCCAATGTTTTTCGTGAATATCTTCACTGTTCATAAATGTTGTCATTTTCTCAAAGTGATCCAGATTAGTCCTACAACTTTTATCTGTTGCATATTGCCAATCTCCTATATCTATACTTCTAGCACTTGCAAGTTTATTGCTAATCCAATCTTTGGTATGATTAGGAAGTATTTTCATATTATAGTACAAAGGATCATGACAGTAACCAAAATCTAAAAGCTCGATATACTGTCGTAGATTGCGATCCCAGTAATCTGCAAGTTCAGGCATGTAAGCAATATTAAGTAAACTTACTGTACACCAAATTTTGTTTTTTATTATATCTCTGTCAATTGTATTGTTCCATAGTTTAACATGTTCAACCACTTGATCAAACTTTGCTGGATGTCTTTGATAATTAAAACGTTCATCTATATCGTCTATACTCCAGTGAAACAACACCATTTTAAATTTATTAAGTTTTTCTGCGACTTCAGGTTTGTAATAAGTTCCATTGGTATTGAATATCAATTCGATATGTTCAGCATGACCACTTTCTACACACATATCTAGCAGTTCAAAAAAAGGCGGTATCATAAAAGTTTCGCCACCGTAAACACAAATTTGTTTAATGTTGGGCAACCATTCGTCTAGCGTTTGTTTGTTGCCAGTAATTACACTATCATTGCGTTTGTGTTGTACAAAACTTTTATCAAAAAAGTTCCACTGCTTACTGTTTTCTTTGTGTGCTTCTGTAGTCCATTGACTGCTTACAAATGGATTACATATACGACATTTGATGTTGCAATGACTTCCTAGTTTAAGGTCAAGCAATTCAGGACGTGGATCAGCAAGCTGTGCATCTTCTAGTGTCTTGCTCATATTCAATCTTAGACTTTCAATACCAGCCGCTTCTTCTTTCCAGCAATTTGCACATTCGCTTGGTCTTTCATTGTTCAAAAACTTTTGCCTCAGTTCTTGTAAACTATCACTGGCCCATGCTTCTTTAAATCCTGCTTGAGGAAACTTTAGTACTTCTTCACCTTTGTTATGATATTGTTTGCCCACTTGTCTACAACAGGCTCTGTAAGTGCCATCAGTTTGTATTTCAATTTGTGTCCATGGTAGACTGCAAAAGTTACTGGTACTCATTTTTACACTTTTCTGTCCTACTGCCCATCTCATTCATTTCATCACTGGTATAGTCAGTTAAAAGTGTATTGCCTTGTCTATCTTTTTTAACACCAAGTTTGACCTGTTCAATGATTTCGTTTGTACGCAAGGGCATAAAAGTATGCGTACAATAGTTTAAAAACTCTGGACATGTTTGTATAATATCTTTTTCCAAAGCAATAGCTTCTTCCATACGTCCTGGCATAACCATAAAATAAACTTCCATGTGACCTCGATGTAATCCATCTAGATCTCTTTCATATTTTTCTTGACATATTCCATCAATTATGTTAGATATTTTTTCTTCGTATCTGTCAATGTATTCAAAATGTATGCTTATGTTTAAATCACTGTAGTGTATTAGTTCTCTATAGTATTTGGGTAATCTACTTCCATTACTGTGCGTACTAAGTTTGTGTCCGTCATTGTATACCATTTGAGCAAATTCAATGTAATTTTTATGTACAGTAGGTTCTCCACCACTTACGACAAAATTTGCCTTTGATCCTAATAGAAACTTGTCTTTGATTAATTGATATGCATCAAAAAGTTGATCCCAACTCTTTCTTTTTTCTGTGTTATTGTGTACATCTGCAGGACAGTAGCTACAATTAAAATTACAACGTCTACCCATTTCCCAAAATACCTGCTTGTATTCTGTTAGATGCGTTCGTTCTACTGCACTACTGGTATTGTTACCTATTGAATTGTGTCCTAGGTATTTGTCTTTCTGCGGTGGCTTTTGGAGAAACTTTCGGAGATATTCTTCACTGCTTCTCTTAGGATCAAATTTTGGAATAAACATATCCGATCCACAACTGCAAGCCTGAATGTTACAATTAATCCAATTTTTCTGAGAGATAAGATAACCATCATATACATTACCTAGTGTTCCAGTATAAGTGGTACCAATCCTAGTTGCTATTCCACAACTTGCAAGCTGAACATATCCATCAAAATCTATATTAATGTTTTCAACACCAGCGGCACATTTCCAGCCTGAGAAATTGTTAATGCGTTTTGATACAACTTCTTCTGTGCTTAGATCACTGAAGTATCCTTCTTGGTCATAAACACGAACTGGTCTACCTACTGTATAATCGTTATCTGACATAGTATCCTTGCTCTATTGCATAGTCATCTACTTCTTCATCTAAATCAAAACCTTGATCCTGTGCTTGTTTTATCTGCTCCCATTCTTCGGGTGTGATACCTTGTATTATATTCCAAAATTCCCACATTTCAGGAAACACATCTCTAACATCTAAATTTCTACGTTTATCTATTCCGCTGATAAAATCTCTGAGTTTTTCATACTGCCTCCAGTTACCATTTTGATTGCATCTGAGTGTTGCTATAAACTTACTGTAGCTGGACCAAGTGCCATTTGGATCACTAATACCTTGTGGATTTCTTGACTTCAATATCTCTATACATTCTAATATGTACTGTGTATAACTTTCTGGAAGCATCTCTATTCTGTAATGGTCTGGATCATTAACTACGTTTGGTTTTAAAAATATAGGTTTATTGTAAGTATCGTATAATTCAACTACCCAACGTAAAAAATCAGGCATGCTACTCAGACATAGATTGTTAATACTAGTTTGAAATCCTACCTGTAGAGGTAAATCAAGTTCCAAATATTTTCTTACATTGCTTTCAAATCTATCCCATACCAAATTCATTCTAATATATTCAGCACGTTGTTGATAAGATTCAATACTTAGGCTTATCTCAACGGTGAACAATTCACACAATCTAGGCAGTCTGTCTATAAATTTTTTAAAGTGTGAGTCTCTTGTATTTCCGTTTGTTACAAACCATATCAAAGGTTTTCCAGGATGATGTGGCTTTCTGTTTTCATTGTCCCAATAACCACTGTGTGGTCTCTCTTCAAAAGGAATACTTTCGATTAAATCACATAGGTTGTCAATAAACTTAGGCAATCTTGGATTGTTTACAGGTTCGCCACCTAGTATGCCCAAACGTAAATGATTATCTCCGGGATATTCGTTTTTATTAACATCAAAAATATTTTTAAACCAGTCCCAAAAAGCACTGTTAAAGTCTTCTAGGTTTTGATCATTAACTTCTAGTTTTAGTTTTTTGTGTTCCTCATCTCCAAAATTCCAGTCTGGATTGGTTGCCTTTGCCCAAAGATCTGTATTTGCACTAGCCCATGTACTGCTAAACATTGGACTACAATACAAACAACTCATGTCACAATGATTGCTTAGATTAACTTCTATCATGTATGGTTTTATACTACGCAGAACAGGATGTTCAATGGTTATATCTTGTATTGCTGTTTCTTCGTTTGTTTTGAGATTAATTACTTTGTTGTCTTTTACTTTCCAAGGACTGGGTAGTCCGTATCTTCTTGGACTTTGAAAATTTTGATCTTCCAATAACCAGCATGTTTCACAACTCTTGTGTCTAATGCCTTTAAGCATTTCCAATCTACGCTCAAGCTGGTACTTTGTGTTGAGAAAGTAATCATCTTTTAGTTCTGCAAGTTGGTTAACATCTTCTGTATTGAGTTTGGTTCGACAACAAGTCCTTGCTTGATTCTTTCCAAAATCAATCACACTATACCCCCATCTGTGTGTGCATAATGCATTTTGATAATTATTCATAATCTTGTATCGCTTCGGCTAAATCAGGAATACTAGTTGCTAAACTTTGACTTCTAATGCTGTCTAATCTTTCAGTATGATGTATGAAACTGTGACTGTTGGTTTGATTTCCACTCCATGTAGTTTCATTTTCAATATCATTTGCTAATACAAAATCTACTACACCTTGATATTTTGTAATAATGTGTTCGGCTAGTCCTTGATCTAAATTATCATTGGCCCATTTAAACATTTCGTTATACTTGTCAACAACTTTATGCTTGTGTGCTTTTGGATAATTTTGTGCAGTTAAAAATCTTGGACCATGACATATGTGCAAAGCCATTACTGGATCAAATGTTTCAAAATTATTTTCAGTATACCATTTTATCATATCTGGCATTTGCATCACATTGTAAATTGTTATTGTGGGTGCGATTGTGGCACTAATATTTGGATGCTTTTTGGTAAGCTCGTAAAACTTTCTAACGTTTGCTTCTATAACCGGCCACTTGCTAGGAAAACGTATATAATCTTGTACATTTTCTAACCCGTCAATACTCATTGTCATTTTTACACTTTTAAACTTGCTCCATATATCCCAAGCGTTTCTTGGAATTACGAACATGTTACTGTTATATTCTAGATTGATATTCTTTGCACAATCATTATCGATTGCATATTGAAGTATTGCCCAATATTCTTTGATAACTGTTGGTTCTCCACCAGTCATGTAGATTCTATCAATAGTGTGCATTTTCTCCATCATTTGTTTAACAAAAGGTTCTTTGTTCCAATCGCCAATCATACTAGAGAATTTATTGCCATCTTTTTTTATTGCGTACTCATCATCATAAAAGTTTATCTTAGTATTACCCATTTTTACCCAGTCGTCTAGCCAAAGGCTACTATCACCAGGTCCACACATTCTACATTTTTGATTACATTTGTTGCCTAATCTTATATCAAAGTATTTTAATGGAACTTCTGCAATATCTATAGTACCGTCACTTTGTGTATTTTCTTTGCAATTTTTTATAATATCTTTTGAATAAAATCTATTCATGTATTGTCTTAAACTATATTGACCTAGCTTTTCTGTTTCCCAACATTGTTTACATTCAGGATGTTGTTCACCTTTGAGCATACTAGCTCTTACCTCTTTCATCAAAGGAGCGTTTCTAGTTTCGTCTATTGTGCTATTACTTGCAGTGTATATTTCTCCTGTGGTTTTTACAAGTTTTCCAAAGTTATGTTCCGGGCCAGTTTTTTTACCAAACACACACTCACAACAAACCCTGTACATACCATTACTGGTGATTGAACTGTTAAGAAAAGGTTTTACACAAAAAGTGTTTTGATTATGTGGTAGCTGGCTCTGACTCATTATCTTCTTCCTCAACCACGTATTTGTTCCTAGGTAATAATTTTTTACTCATTATATCAAAGTTACAGTGACACATTGATTTACTACACATAATAGGTTTTGTAGGCCATCTAATGTATTCAGGCATTTTCATATTACCCAACGCTCCGCCTACACGACACCAACCTATCATTACACTTCCGTCAAAATCAACAACAATTTGTTCTATTCCACTCCAGCACAACCAACCTCTCCAGTTGTTAGTCTTGTCATTTATAAATCTATGAGCACTACTGTTATGACGTAACTTGTTTACATCATCATGCATATCCATACTGCCTCTGTAAATTTTCCACTTTTTATCGTGTTTGATCTTACTACCGAGGTTTTGCCATTGTCTATCTATATAATCAGTTTGTGTTTTTGAGTATTCATACAATGTTTCTCCAAAGTCAACAATCAATGGTTGTAATGCTAAACTAATATTTTTAATGGAAATTACTGCTTCTGCTGTCTTCTTACAACGAGGCCAAATCTTAGGATCATAATGCATCATAATATTACAATGTGTTCTACATTGCTGACTCATTATTTTTACTACTTCTACATAGTGATCTTCTTTACCTTCTTCAGGATGAAAACTTAAACACACATGATCAAATATATGTTTATTCTTTTCCCACCATCTGATTGTTCTACTACCGTTACTGATAAATCCTATGTCATGTCCTATTTCTTTGATGTATTCAGCACATTTGATAAAGTCACGCCATAGCGTAACTTCACCTCCTGTGAATTCAAAGTAAACTTTTTTAGGGCTATAATGTGATACAACACTATCAATAAATTCTTTTACAACGTCCCAATCATTCCAACCAAAACTACCGTCATTCAATATACTTGGGCAGTAACTACATGTAAAATTACACATGTTACCTAAGTTCCAATTTACTACTACCCAATCTTTACATTCCGGGTGATGATGGTCCAGCCTATTGTAAAAGTTCTGTGGACCTAATCCCATACTTACTCGTCTCCATCTTCGACCCCGATATCGTCCATGACTTGATCTTCTCTAATCATAGCGCCTAATCGATGTGGATTTTTATAAACTGTTTTGAAAAATCTACTTCCAATCCAGTCCATGTCACAAATTTCTAAATCTAATTCACTTCGAAGTTCAACTCCGAGTTCTACAGTTTTAGATTTAACTTTATTCCAATCCCAGGTTACTCCAGTATTTACACATAATTGATCACCACCTTCAAACTGTGGGAATAGTTCTTCCTCAAAGAATTTAGTGAGCCAATCAAAGTCTCTGACATTACGCCAATCCCAATCATGTCTTTCAACGTTGGTCATATGACAGCCTAGTCTTGCTCCATAATTAGCCCAAAGTCCGTTGGTGGAATCTTCACCGACTGTCATCCAAACAAGCAATCTACGATAATTTTCTCTGTGTATCTTTTTAAGTCGGTTAGGTTCTACAACATCTCCACCTTCCAATCCCATTTTAACACCTTCACGGAAACCTGCTCTCCAAGCCTGTAGCGGACTACCGTTATTCATTACATCACAGTATACATTATTCATTTGTATATAATTTATATTCCAACAGAAATCTACCTGTGCCGCTTTATCGCTTTCTGGAGCCGCTTCGTGTGTTCGCATTCTATTCACAAGATCAACGGGCCAGCATTTAATACCACCATTGCCATACACCAAACCATTGATTGCATTTTTTCCTGCCCAACTTATAACGTCACTGCCTCTTATTCTACTCATATCAAGTTCATTGTTAAAAAAGTCTTCTCTTACAATATTATCAGCATCTATTGTAATAAATCTTTCTGTTTCGCTAAGAGCCGCCGCCGCTTTGTGTGCGGCATCGCTACCCCATACTCCGTGACTGCGTTTTGCCCAAGGACATTTATCCAGTAAGTCTGCATAATTTTGTTCTGCGTTTGGTTCGTCATAGCTAATGAAAACTATGTCAAATTCATTAATTGGTGTTAGCATTTGGCTCTCCGTGTTCATAATCGAATGATAGGTAGTTCGTAGTGTCTTTGCATAAGAAACCACAATCTTCAAGTGGGATATCTGTTGGCAATTTTATCTCACTATGCCACCCTATTTTTTCAAGTGGTAATTCTAGATGACCCAATAAGTTGTTTGGATTTCTAACATCTGTTAAATATATGCCTATTGTATTGTATATCTTCATCTGTTGAGGGTCACCAAAATTAGATCTAATGATATAATTTTTATCTGTTTTGAAGATAGTAAAGTCAGCACCTGCATTTTTGTTAACAGGAAATGGTGCTGTAAAATTTCTTCTTTTTGTATTGCGTGTTCTAAAATCAACTCCAGTAAAATTTAATTTTTTCTGCATTCTATAGCTGTTGAAGATTTTCTTGGTCATAATACCAATTTCGCCTAATCCACAAATTGACCTAATAGGCGCCATATCAAAAATCAAATAGCCTTCGTCAATTAGTTCTCTTGGATCTATAGTCATTGTCATTACAAGGAAATTTGGATCATTCTTTTTTGTTAGATAAAGTGTTATATTATCATATTCTCCGTCAGCTTCAGGATTGATAGTTATATTCTTAAAAAACCTTTTACCAGTCATTGCATACAAAGTATCTTGACTAAAGTTAACTTCCATTTTCCAATGATTCACATATAAGATTATGTTAACATCAGCTGGTGTAATTGATTGCCTAACTATACTCAACTTTCGTTCAGCATCTTTCAATCTCAGTACCGCTGATTTTTCTACAAGTTTTAGGTCATGATTAACTTCTACAACTGCATATTTTTTTGGATCTTTATGACCCATGAGTAACAGTCGTGCATCATCACTGTCAGTCACAATAAAAGGTTTTTTAATAAATTCTTTTTCTTTGTTTGTGACAGTTACAACATCACCTGAATCAGGTTCATAATAAACGCACCACTTTAGGGCAGGTTTATCTTTTTTGTATTCTCTCAGTAAAACTATCTCTGAAGACATCGATTACTTCATCTGTTAAAAAGGTCTCATCGCTGTAATGAATAATTCCATTGTTAATGACACTGTTCTCTATTTGTATTTTTCTTGCACCAGTTACCCAAACATTCAACATGTCTGTCCAATGTTTAGGCATTTCTTCCATACTATGGAAAACACCATGACTATAACTGTGTAGATCATAGTGATTGTTCATATGCACACCAATGTACTCAGTATGGTCAACAAAGTGTGTTACTAAATTTCCTAGCAAATTCTTTGCAAACGTATCTGGTTTTCTATCTGTAAAAGTATTGTTGTATACATTACGCCAATTTTGAAACACCGGGTCTGCCATTTTAAACCATTCTATTGCAGACTTAGAATCTTGTTTCCAATATATCATATTGTAAAATAGTTTTGGAAGTTTATATTGGTTTTCAAAGTCAAATCTAAAATGACCAACAACAGGAAAATTTCTATAGCTAATTGCGTTGGATGGTACACTGATATCATTTACTGCCATAGTTTTCCAAAGATCATCAATATCGATATTTAAAAGCACTGTATCATAATCTAAGTATATTGTTTCTTCATAAGGAGTTGCGTGGTATATTTGCCACATGTTCATGCCATGAAATCCATCATTATGGGCACTGTTACCAAATGGAAGTTCTACAACATAATCAAAAGGCGCATCGTAATAACTGGCTACATTTCCTGATTTACCTTTGTCCACAATCAAAGTAATACTTGCGTCAGGATCACAAGTTTTAATACTACATGCAAGAGTATAACAATATCTAATGTTATCTTCTGCGGTATCAATACCGATAACTACAAATCCTCGCTTGGGATATTCTAATTTTTCTTCAGACACTTTCTACTTCCGTTACATTTAAAAATTCTTGATACTGTCTATCCATAGCACGTTTATTCATAAGGTGTAAATTTGTGTTTTCATATCTACACAAAGTATTTTTCCATTGCTCTTTTCTATTGTGCTTTAGAAATACATAATCATTTAGCTTGTTAACTTTTACAAGGTCATCTTTTTGATCCATGTTTAGCAAACCATAATTACCAAAATCATGAATAAAAGTTTCGTCATTATTCAATCCACACATCATATGACATGCAATACTGACACAAAAGTCAGTTCTGAATAACGCTTTTGGGAATTGGTACAATAAGCTGTAGTACTCCCAATTATCTTTTACATGACTCCATATATTAAAAAATACCCGACTTTCATCACTTTGATCAAAATACACAACGGTACTCCACCAATGATTAATACCAGCATCGTTCAGTGTTATCTCATTTCTATATGGAATTTCATTACCAATATATTGTGCATATCTATGTAATGCAATAGGAATACCTGATGTAAAAAGATATCTAAAATAATCGTTACATACCAAATAGTCTGTATCAATCAACAGTGTATGTTCGTAAGGTGTTAGATTAATTACGTCATGCTTGTTTGTATTTGTAAATTGTGCATTAAATTCATGCCAAGGACTATCCATATGTCTTCTTGGATTTGATTCAAATTCTATGTTCGCTATAACAAAATCATCAAAAGCGTCATCGATAACTTTTTGATCATGTGATTCGTATAGCCATCCTTTGGTTCCTTCATCAGTAATTAATGCAACTGGAATACCTGGCATGTTGCGTTTTACATGTCTAGCCGCAATGATGGCAAATTTAGTATAGTCAAGTTGATCGTTGTTATAACAAAACATAACAACTCCGTTACCTTGTTTGTCAGACATCAATCACCAATCCATCAAACTTTTAATATTACGAGATTTTGTAATCTTATCTGATTGTACTTTGTATTCATTCATTGCTTCAGTGTAAGCACTCAATAATGTGTCTAAAAATTCCTGCAAGTTTTCAATTTCAACTGGATTTTGCTTTGAGTCTATCAAAACACTTGATTCCTTGCCAGAATCTACAAGTGCTTTTACAAAACCAATAGTAATCGCATCAGCATAAAATACGCCTTTTGATTGATGTACAGTTTGTAAAACTTGTATACGCTGTTTTAGAGTCCTCTTCTGATTTCCCAATGTTATTCTATAGTTTGCAAACTCTAATGCTTTTTCGAGTCTCTCGTCCATACTGAGTTTCTCCTTTAATTATGTACTACTATAACTTATTTATGTGGGGTTTGTCAACAGTTTTTTTAGCTGTCGTTTGAACTTGTGAAGTCATCATATACTTGAAAAGTTGGTGCTGGAGTAACATCAAAGCTAGTTGATCCTATTGTAAGTGTGTCAGGCATTAGATAGCTTATAGTAGGTATAATACTACCATCAATGAAATTTGCATGAACTGTATCATCTAGTACCATTTTAAAACGTACACCTGCTCCATTGTTAATATATTTTCCATACAACCTAAATTTAAGAGTTTGGTATGATGCGTATCTGCTGTATGAACTTACATAGATACCAGAGTATGTACCATACCCATATCCATAACCGTATCCATAGCCCGAAGCTCTCGATGCGTCAGTAAATTGTGGAAAATTACCTCTGCCAGTAATATAACCATACCCATAACCATATGAACCATAACTACCGCCGTAACCATACCCATACCCGTAACCGTAATTACCAACTCTTCTACCAATAGTAACACCACTAGAAGAAAAAAGTAATCCTTCATCGGTGTTTGTATCGGAACCATCTCCGTAGTTTTCAGTTAGGTCGTAAAAACCTTTACCTTGACTGGTGCCACTTGTAATAGCCGCACTTTGCGTAACAGTATCAAAATTAAAGTTTAGTACGCCCATTTCATTTATGACATCACCCCAGTTGTAATAGCCTGCGGTGCTACCACCAAACATACTCAAAGCCAATCGTAGTTGCCCACCGCCGTTGAAGAAATATCTTGCTTTGTTATAATTACTCCAATTGAATTCATGTTCGCCTTGCAGTTGATAATCCCAATTAGTAGTTCTACCATACCCTGTACTATTAACTGGAACTGCACTTGCGTTACCAGGATCTATTGTTGCATGTTTATTATTAACAAGTACTTGCCCAAACTTACTGCGGATTAAATTAAGATCTTCTGCTCTAATAAGTGTACCTGCGGCAATAGTTGTTCTATTGGCAGGAATTGCAAAAACCAAAACACTATCAGTTATTTCTGTATGATCGATACTAATGTTTGTTCTAGTAACAAGATCTTGTAATCTAACCGCTGTGATAAGAGTTCCGTCTACTAGTGCATCTGCAATATTTACTGCACCCCAACCAAATTTATGTGTGTTAATCCTATTAGGATCAGTAACAGCCGCAGTTGGATATTTGTCTCCAAACACTTTATTAACATCGATAGCTACAAGATTGTATTCTTCGTTTGTTGCTAAATCTCCAACAGCACCAACCATCTTACTTTGACCCTACTACTACTTCGATTGTACCAGCTTCATCTGTATCTTTTGATTCTAACGCTCTACCTATTATCGAAAAAATATTTGGATATACATCAGTTGCTTGATTAATTACTTTGGCATGTCCTGCTGTATCACTGCTAATCATTCTATCGCCTTTAGTTACTTTTCCGATTACCTTACAAGGAACTCGACCTGCTAGTGCTACAAAAGGATGTGTTGCATCAGTACCAGCACCTGCATTTAATTCTACTCCAGGAGCTGTACTTATAATGCCAAAAACATTTGAATCAGCTTCTTCTGTTGTTTGTGTTATTTCTTTGTCACCACCTAAACGTACAACTGTGCCTGCTTCGTATTCCGCATCAGCCTCATATCTTTCAGCAAGGTCAGCATATTCTGAACTTGTTGATGTGCCTCTGAATTTGTAGTGTGTGGTATTGTTCATTGTAATACCAGCTTGTATACTAGGAAACTGTGTGCTTAAATTTGTTACACCGTCTTCTAACTTTTCATCATTATGAGGGGTCCAAGCTGTGGTATCATCTGTTGTAATGTGTACAATATTTGAATCTACAATAAATTCTATTGTTTTATGATAATTGCCACCTGTATCTTTTCTGTTGCGAAATTCAATCTTTGTTGTTCCAGCACCTGATAAAATTACGCTCCATACACCGTTATCATAAATTTTCAGTTGACTGTTTGCTGTGTCGTACCAAAGTTGACCTTCAGTTGGATTGCTTGGTGCATTTGTGTTGGCAAAATTTTCCAACATGTGCAACATATTTTCATTTAATGTTTCTCCAAAGCGAGTATAGTTTTTACCAATTAATCCAATACTGGTACTGGTATCAATGGTTCCATCGTTAACAACTATTGCTGTCTTACTGCTTTGACTATAATCTATTGTGTATGGCATATCTTTTCCCTATTATAAGTCTGCAAAACTTGATCTAATCCTTAGTGTATAAATTACTTGTACTTTTCTATTCTTGCTTTTTTGAACTGGATGAAAGATAACATGTGTCAACAAATCGTTGTTACCACTGTAAATTGCCAATTCATCAAAAACATATGTACCGTTCATGCTTGTAGCTGTATCTGTATCATCTTCTCCAGAAACGCTATCAAAATCCAATGTACATGTTGTGATTATATCTGTATATGTATTTGGTGAAATGTGACTAATTTCTGTTGAATTGCTAGCACTTCCGCTAACTGCTTCATCTACTGCTTTACTGAATGTTTGATTGTATAAGGCTCCGCTTGCACTATTAGTGTTAGTTGCTTTATATGTAACTGTTCCAAGTCCGTCAATGGTTGTTCCGCCATTTCCAAATCTCATTGTGGCTATCTGATGAGTGCCTGTGTTTCCACTCTCATTAGCTAACAGACTTGCAATAGCAATACTCATATTCTCATAGTTAATCGCATTTCTTCTACGAACAAGAATCTCGCCTGACTCAGGATCCCATATTTTAATATGTCCTTCTATTCCAATCAATGATGTATCGTTAATCTTATCTAAACTCATCGCTCTTTCCATTTAATGTATTTATATCGTTCCTTTGCCTGCATTTCTAATGAATGCATGTTCAGGCGTCTGAGGTACATATACATGTTCTGTTAAACTGTACCCACTATCGTTGTATGCCAACCTCAGTCCATCTCCATAATGTGAAAATTTCTCTGTAGTTGGAATTCGTGTACTTTGTCCAGTGTTAATAACTGTATCGCCACTTGTATGTGCTTTAGATGTTGTACCTAATGTTCCTCTTGTACAAAACAATAGATTATTATTTCCATCAATAGCTTGATATTCTATTCTCTCACATCCTATCCAAATGACACCTGGAACTAAATTGTTGCCACCTAAATTATTTGGATTATCCAATACTGTATTATCCGTAACAGGAATCGTAGTATCTATTGCTGTAATATTAGCAGTTAGTGTTGTTTTTTCTGTATCTACAATTACATTACTTATTTGTATATCCATTGGTTGATACTGCATCATTCTAAATGATCTTGTATGTCCACTGTCTATTGTAGGTGTTAACATTGTTTGCACCAAAATACTGATATTTTCAGTATAGTCTTGAGCTACCAATTCACGCCCAAATCCTTCTTGTACAGGCTGTACAAAAACATTACCGTTGTAATCATATTGTAAATCCGCTTGTTGTGTTGTGAATAAACTGTAATCAACATCTGCACCAAATACAGTTGTAAATGCTCCACCATTGAGTGTGAGATCACCTGCCCATTCTCTTCCATTGTAACTGTGATCTTCGTATTTCATTGTTATCGTAGATTTACGTTCTGTTTCATCAATGTTAATCATAGTTGCTTCGCTGTGTGTATTGCTTTCCATACTGCTCAACAACTTGGTATGGAATGGTTTAATATTGTTAACAAATTTTTCAACTGTTTCAATAGTGTGTTCTTGATATGTTGATTTATCAACTAGCAATGGTCTTTTCACTCCTAAATGTGTGTATGTGGTCTTAAACGCAAAGTCATCTGCTGTATTTTGAAGTATAGCTGTAAACAGCATTTTAAACCACATCTTGTTGTATTTTACATGATGTCTGCCAATGAATATTTCACTTCTCAAAAGATCCAATAGTTGACTAATAACATTATCACTACATGCATCAAAAGGTGTTACATCAAATCCAATAGCATCAAATCCATGTCCAAATTTGCTTTGATTCCACATTTCTTCACTGATTTGTACTGTAGCTTTTTCTTTGTAAACCAACTTATCTACACCACCTGTGTATAGATACATTTCACTTCTATCTATATCTGCACCCGGACTTGTGCTTTTGATGTATACATAAGTGTTATCAAATTGTGGTTCACCTGCATTAAAGTAATCATTTTTAGTTTCGTAAACCAAACCTGCAACTGTTTTTGGATTATATCTGAAAGTTTCTACACCATCATTGTTTTTTTCTACTAGATGCCAGTCAACTAGATTAATGTAATCTTTAATTCTATATGTTACTGTACCTTCTACAAAAGTGCCAGAAAATGCATTTTCCCAATTATTAATTTCATCAATTACATTTACTTCACTTAATAAAGAGTTTACACTATGAACAAAGTTTTGTCTAGCTTCTTTTACATCTCTATACAAACTTTGTCTAGGTCTAACTTGATGACCGTATCTATTAAACCTATGTAGTTTAAGATCAGGTACAGGTTGACCTCTCCAAATTCTTATGTTGTCTGTTTGGTCTGTTTCGATAAATGAGTAATCATAAATTCTTGTCCAGTGTGACATATCACTATCTACACTAGGTTGATTATTTGTATTGTTTGCTACTAGACTTAGATAGTAGTTTGTGCCTTCTTTTACTACTGAATCTTTAGCATAAGCTGTACTACTGCTCCAGGTTGTGAATGTTTTATCTACACTAAATCTATTAAATCCTGCCAAACTATCTCGAATTTTTATGTGTAGATATTCAGGTATTGTAATATTAGCATCATTTTCTGCAAACATTATCCAGTCTTGATTTGCAAGAGCTCTAGTTTCACTAATTTGGTTAAGTTGTGCTACTGTATCTATATTAACAAAATTAACAATATTTGACAGTAGTAAACTATCATTACCTGCTTGAGCCGCCCAACTTAAATTAAACCTAGATGGATTATTTAAAATTTGACTTAACTGTAGTACATTATAGTTGCTGTTTCTTCTGACGCTGTTAGTTTTATTCTTTATCCAATAATAGTAAACTGTTTCTGTTTGTTTGGAAAGTTCATTGTAATAGCTTTCCTCAGTCCAGTTGTATACTGTTTGTCCGTCTATTATCACACTATAGACTTCTCCACTTGCTTCTTTTCCATCAATAACCAATTTGCGAGATACAATATCTGCCCATTGCTCAGGCAACACAGGACTTTTGGTCCATTCGTAAATGTCTATACTTGCACCGTCAAACAAACGACCCCAGTTGTTTTGCTGATAATCTATTGTGCTTTGTTCATAATCCAAATACACTGCGGTGCTTGTATTCCACCAACGCACACCTAAATATTCTCTTCCCCAGGCTTCAACTTGTTGGTATGCTCCATCAATATTACTGTAATTATAATTTGCAATGTCATTGGTTAGTTTATAATCAATTTCATTGTCAACAAAACCAAAAATTATACCTTTTGCTGGATCATATGTTTCCAACTTTGTAATAGTTGATTGCTTTTGTGCATCATAAAGAGTAATATTTTCAAGCAGATCATTTCTAGCTTGTACATTTCCAGTTCTTTGAACTTTCCATTCACCTACATGACCATTTGTATCGCTCCATGTTCCTACCCATTTATATACTGCACTGGCTCCTGTTCCATCATCGTCTACAAAAGCTAAAATAGGAGTACTTGTATTTGTTTGTCTTATATCAGCAAAGTTATATTTGTATACATTGTTAATTCTTACTTGTCTATTTGCTTCAAGCTCTACAAATGTAGAGAATCGCATTTTTCTCAACGGATAAATGTTTCCAGTGTTACCATTGATTTCAATAAATTCATCAATGAAAAATTTATCAGTTCTATCAGCGGCAATTCTTGTTACTTTGTGTATTCCGTCGATATTAGGAATACAATTACTACCTCTTATAAGAATGTAATCTCCTACTGATAAGTTATGTGCTTGTACATCACCAGTCTGTCTACTACATTTTATTTCAGCCTCGTCTGCACTTTCTTGTCCTCCACAAACATCATATGTGTACAAGCCAAAATCCATTGTTTGATAAACCTGATATCCTAAATTGTAGTTGCCAAACTCACTGTCATCTGCAACCCAAATACTAAAAATATTTGGATCGTTTGCATCTTCTAAGAAAACAGGATTTCCGTTTGCATCAACTAATGCATTAAAAACTGCGGAAGTAGTTGATTTTGTAGCACTAAGAGTTTGACTTACAAATCCTAGTGTAGTGTTTGCTGTACCTGATCCGATAACAAGAGTAGCGTTTGTGCTTGTTAATCTCACTCTGTTGCTTGAGTTCTCAGCTGACACCCCACTGATATTTGCTGTGTTTATTTGTTCAATAATATCTGTAATATTCAATCCAATAGAACTTGTTGACGTTGTAGTTGTAGCAGGAATAAGACCTGTTGGTAATCCTATTGAACTATTAGCTGTGCCGGCTCCTATGAATAAATTACTCAATGTTGCATTTATTTGTAGTATATTAGTATTAGTAGCACCAGCCTGAGCACTAACTCCTGTAATACCAGCGTTATTGATTTGATCTATAACTTGTTGCTGTGACAGATTAGGTGTAGTGGTTACACTTGAGCTTGTGCTATTGATTGTTTCAGTAGCTGTATTAAATCCAACACTGTTATTCTCTGTACCTACACTTATTGTCATACTAAAAGTATTAGCTGGTGTGTTTGTAGTTTTAGTTATCACCAGTTGACTACTAGTACCTGCACTGGCTGTAACATTGCTTATACTTGCACTATTAATTTCTTGTATTATCTGACTAAGTGAATATGTAATAAAACCTGTGTTGCTTTGATTTGCGACCACAGTATTGGTTGCAAATGTTGTTGAAAGTCCAGTTGCACTTTTCAAATAAGTTGCAATATCATCTGTGAATGTTCCATTGTTAAGTGAGGCTTGAGAATCAGTTATATCACTTGGTGCTACAACTTGTGTTCCTGCTACAACTTGTGTTCCAACATAATTAGTTTGTTTAATATTGTTGATTAAAATTAAGTCTTGATCCAACATCTGGTTGGCGGCGAGCAGTGTGGAGCCTCCTAAATTTATCAGTGTAAGCAAGTGGTTAATATTTAAACCAGCATTATTTGTAAAGTAAGTATTGATCCATGCACTCCAAAGTGCTTGTGAATTAGCGGCTATGTAAGCTGAGCGTAGAGCTTCTATTCTTGCAATTCTTGTTGAAGCTGTTGAACTAATTGTGCCGGTGTTTGTTGTCCAGCTAGAATTAAAAGTATTTTCAAAAGCCTGTTGAGCAGTAATATTAGATGTTGTTGTACTTGTATTATTGAAATTAATTGTAGTGCCTTCAATAATCAAAGTTGCATTACTGCTACCTTGTATTGTTGGATTGCTTACTGTACCTGTTTTTGTAATATCATTGAACGTTGTAGTTGTTTGACTGTTTGTAAATGTAACTGTGGTTGTAAGTGTACTGCTTTGTCCTAAAATTAGAGTTGAACCATCTGGAACTACAGAACTACTAAGATTTTCAGTTCCTGAAACAATGATTGTATTTGTAGTTGAACTGGTAGCAGTTTTGCTTAGGGTAATAGTATTACCATCTATAACCAATGTTTGTCCACTACTTGGAATAACAGGCAATTGATTTGTTCCTAATAGATTAATTGGATTATTTGCAAGATTAAACCCACTGCTTCCATCTGCATCTAACATGCTCCAAGTTCTGCCATTATACAATACTTGTTCATTGAACTTGTAACTTTTGTTGCTATCCCACTGAGTAATTTCTTGCCAATCTCCACTGTGATCGTATTCTTCTTTAACTTGTTCAGGAAATTTTGTAAAATCTTCTTTGTTTACTGTTCGATAATCAGTTTCACTTAACAAAGGAAGTCCGCTTGTAGTAAAGTCTTTAGCAAACAACTCATCACTAGAGTCTTTGTATGTGTTTACTGGTCTTGTTTGAAAATTATCATTTGTACTTTCATGTACTTTAAGTGGACTTGTTTTATCAATGTCAATCACAAGATCACTGAGTACATCAAATTTATAATCGTTGCTTATTCTAACTGGTTGTGGGCTGGTAACAATTAGCTCTGGAGTAAGTTGAAATTCTAAAGTTCTTCTGCTTGATGTATCACCAAAGTCTGCTAATCTAACAGCCCATTGTTCTAGCAAATCAGCACTTGCTTCACCATCATATAGTCCTTGGTTACGCATAAAAGCAGATAGTGCTTTGTGCGTGCCTTTGTATTTGTAAGTACCTTTAGTGAATTCATATAAACTATCGTCATCTATATCTAAACCTTCACTCCAGTTTGGTTTATTATAACCTGCATTGAATCTTGCTACATCACTGAGTTGTGAATTGCTCAATTGGTTTGTTCTTCCATAGTATTGATCAACTTCTCCAGCAGTCGTGTCATAGTTAGGAATTACAGTATCAGATTGAACTATGTAACCTGGACTATAAAGTTTACCATTCCAATCTCTGGTTCTTGAACCTCTCCAAATAATACGGTTGTGACTAAGTCCAAGTGCGAGATCATGTATGACATCATCAAAGTTTGTTAGATTATCAAAAATAAACACATGTTCTAATTGTACTTTGTAAAGTCTAATACCAAATATTTGTGTGTCTGTATCTTTAACTTGAAATACAGTTTCAGCATCTGGGTCCATTGATTTTCTGTCAATGATTAAATCTGTACTGCTAATTTGTTTTCCATTTTCATTTACAATATTATAAACACCATCATATTTCTTATCAATATTATCAAAGTACCCATCGATTCCATCTTTTACAATAATTTTACTTTGATCAGGTATAACAGTAAGTGGTATTGTACTTGAACCTATTGCCCATGTAACAAAGTTTGCCGCGGCAGTTCTCCACTGTTGAGTAAATCCTAAACTGTTTAAGTAGTGTCCGTAACCATTAATAAAGTCATATACTTCTTGTATGGTTGTTAATTCTGTATTGTAATCCAGTTGACTTGTTGTAGGTTCAAAGACAGTATATCTCAAAACATTAATATCTGAAGTACCTGTGAATTTTGTTGTTATGCCTCCAGTTGCAGTATTGGGCTTGTTGTATTTAAAATATGCAAGACTGTTATCAAAACCATTTACAGTGTATCCGCCTGTTGTTTTTGTAACTCTTACTCCTCCGTAAAAATATTCTACATCTGGCTTACTAGTATAAGTCACTGTAGAAATATTTTCTTCTGGTACAAACACTTTACCTTTGTCTTGACTGCTTTCAAGTATAAACTGATTATTTTTATTAACAAAGCCACCTGCTTTAATTACACCTTGGAAACTAATATTCTCTAATCTTGTTCTAAGTATATCAGCACTTGTACCATACAAGTTGCTGTATTCAATGATAGCATTGCTTAATCCGTTGTAATAGTGTAACGCATTCTCAGCTAATATAGGGTCAAAAACTGCTGTACCACTTGCTACACTTAATAATGGTCTGTTATAGTATTTAGAACCTTGGTTGGTAACCCTAGCTCCGACTACAGCTCCGTTACTTATTTTTACTTCTATAGTACCATCAACGCCAAAGTTATCATTTATTGTTATTGCTGGAGCACTTGTATACCCATTACCAGCATTAATAATATTAACACTTTCAATAATTTTTCCTGTAATACTACTTCCGCTGATTACTGTGTTTTTCCAACTTTTTAATTTTCCTGCATCTGTGTCTAATTCTTGTGGTCCATTGTATCCTGACAGATTTTTGATTGTTCTTCTTGCAGTTCTAAAATAGTTGTTTAACGCAATCAAAGGTCTTGTGCGTAAGAAAGCAAGTGAAGTTGCAATTTTACCTTCACTACTTCTGCGCCATTCAGCTTCTACAGGACCCCAATCTCCAAATACAAAGTCTTTTTGTCTATCAGCAAGACTTGGCGAAGTAACAACACCCGCTGTAACTGGATCATTTAGAACACCAGCAGTAGTTACTAATGTTTTATTTTGCCAGTCATAGTTTCTGTTGCTGTAGTTTATATCATAAATTTGTTTATTAGTACCCAATGCAGGATCACTAATTTGTCCAAATTCAAGTGCTAGTTTCAATGCAGAACGTTTTGATGCATCTGTCCAATTGTAATTTGTATCCCACCAACTTGGTCTTTTGTTGTGTCCTAGCATTTCCCAAGGGTGTGTATGAGGTCTATCTGTTTTGAAATAATAATGGTATATCCCTCTCCAGCCGCCGATATTAGGACTAACACTGCTATAGTTCCATGTAAATTTATCACTTCCATCATAATAAGTCGAGCTGTTAAGTGTCGTTACACTATTAGAGTTTTTGTATTTGTTAAACTCACCTCTAATAGTATTATTAAGTTCTGTCCAACTGTGTACAGACGGTCTATGAGCATTAGGGGAATATGCTGTTGAATTAATTGTACCGTCTAAGTCTTTTCCTAAGTTGTTATATATTCTCAGTTCCAGATCCCAAAGTCCTGCGTCAACTGGATCATAGCCCGGCGACTGCCTATTAAAAACTTCTGTTCCATTGCGTACATGTATACTTCCATCATGTCCAATTAGAACACTATCAGTTGCTGTTCCTGTACTGTCCTTGCTGTAATCATCTCTTAATTCAGGTACAAAAGGTTTAAGTACACCTAGTTTTGCAATACTAGGAGGAACAAAACTTACACTTCCTCTTTCATACCATCTAATATGTATATTGTTTTTACCAGTACTAGGAAATGTAATACCAGCTAAAGTAACTGTAACTGAATATTCATCTGTTGAAAACTCCCAATCTTTTTGCAACTGTCTCCACGTATGATTACCTGCTGAGTCTGGAACTTGCACAAATACCTGTATGTGATTGGTTGTATCATCATATTTGTTAGATGGCCTTGGTAAATTAAATGTTGGTGTTTGTCCAGTTACCCAACTTAAATCTACGCTTCTATAATCTCTGTACATTGCCATCTGACTGTTAGCAAATACATTATCTTTATTCTGTCCTATATTCAATGCTTCTAGTGTTTTATCAACCAAAGTATAAGTAGGTAATGTTTGATCCAAACTTTCATGCAGTTGTACAAGTTTCTTTTTAAACTTTTCTTTAAACAAACTGTAATTAGCACTAGTAAATTGTAAAGCACTATAAGGATTGGTATTAATATCTGATAGCAGTTGATTCAACAATTCTGTACTATACGGTTGCTGTCTAATTGTTCCGCCAATATCAGTTGCATGTACAATATTTCTATAGTTGTTTGTACCATACCAATCACCAGTAAACAAAGGATTGCTTGTCATTTGAGATTTAAAATGCTGTATTAAATCACCATAGCTTACATCAGCAAGCTCTGAATTTTGTGGATTGAGTGTCTGTGTTTTTGCAACTTCAAATTGTCCTTCACCAGTTTCGCTGTAGTCGTTGTAAGTATAAAATTCAAATTCGTAAACATCGTCCTTTATCAATCCGCTGTTAATAGAAAGTATATTACCGGTGTGAGAAAATGTACTAAATGCTTTTCCATTTTTCCTTACTTTTACATTTGTTTCATTGACATTTGCGTTAAAAAATATAACTCCAAAGTTAGCAGGATTTGAGACAAGTCTATATTTTATACTGTTAACTGTAGGCGTTCCTATTTGAAGAGTAAAAGTATTCAAACTTCCTGCTGTTCTAGTAATACCAGTACCAATTGGTGATCCGTCCATGTCTACAAATTCTATTTCAGCTTGTGGAAATTGTGTACGGATAGTATATGTATTGTTGTTGTGGAAAAATAATGCAGGCAACTTTCCTCCTACTCTATTGATTCTACCAACAGAACAATCAACAGTTGGCTGACTGGTCATTGCTAAATGATCAAACTCTTTAAAAATGTTGTAACATCTATCACCTACAAAACTTGCATGACCTAAATCTACTTTAAGAGGATTTCCTGTATCAGTTACAACTTTTCTAATCTTTTTCATCACAGGTTGTCCACCTCTTATATTAGACCAACCATTGTGATATAGTTGAGAATCAATATATTTGTAGTAGTAATAACCTGGTATTTCTAATTGATTACTCTTTGTAAAATCACTGCTTTGTTGTACATAGGTAAATTTTTTCTTTAAAAACTCCATGCAAAAATTAAGTCCTGGATTATTTCCGTAATCAACATACTCAGGATTAAACCCTAATGCATCATCATAATCATTTGTTTCACTGTGTACAAAATCAAAAATTGTTGCACCTGCAAAGTCATTGTCTGGATAAGTTGCTACAGCATCTAGCTTTACAAGATTCACATCATAAAGCTCAACAGGCATACCTTGACTTCTATGTTCTTTTTGTCTACTGTATTTCCAACCTGTTAGTGTTGTACTATCTACATGAAGTTCAGCACCACTCTTAGGAGCATCTCTCTCACCTTGTCCAAATCCTCCTAAGGTGCCAAACTCAAATGTGTTAAATCCGTTGAGTAGTAAAATTTTATCACCATTGACAAGTTGTGTTGCACCATGAGTACCATCAAAGTTATATGTTTGTGTCAGTGTAATACTAGTTCCAACTCCGCCTATTTTCCATATTTTGTTTTTGTATGTTGCATTAGATGAACCAAAGAAAATAATTAAATCGCCATTTTCAACTTCAACTGGAACAATCTGCTCCCAATATTTTCTATTCTCTCCATGCGTTGGTTTTAATGGTTCTGCATGTGCTTCTTGACATTCCCAAAATGTTACCACAAAGTTTGGAGATACACCTTCACTTACTCTTACACGGTTACCTCTTTGGTATCCTTTAAATGTCCAGTCATCTGTAATACCACTTGTGATGACACTGTATTCTGTCTTTCCTATTATAGTATTAACTGGATCATCAAATGATTCTAAATAATGATCTACGTTCGCTATATGACGTGTTCCGAATCTATGCTTTTCGATATTCTTTTTGTATTCAATGATTGGTCTAACGGCTCTATATCTATCCAATGTATAAATGTCATTTGTAATGCCTTGATATATTATACTGCTAGCAATAGTTTGTTCATGTACCCAAAGATTACTACGGCTCCAAGCACTTTGATCTATACTATGTCTTTGTTCACAAGTATAATCTCTAGTAGTCATTCTATGCTCTCTGAGATCAAAAGGTCTTGCATCAAAACTAAATTGGTCAGAATCAAAACCTGCAGGTTCTTGGTTATTGTAAACTGTTACATTTAACCATGTGCGTTTACCTTGCTGTCCATCATATTGTCCTGCGTCAAAATGTTGTGTTAACTGTATACCACCTGGCTCACCAACCCCATCTACAATGTAGATTGCATCATTTTTATATTCATCGGTCAAACTATGAGTATAATAAGAATGTATTTCAATTTCGCTAGTCAGAGCAGGTGCATTTACAAATGTCACAACACCTGTAGCTTTGTTGACTGTGTAATCTGTAGTTAAAAATACTTCTAAATTGTTTACGAAAACCTTAATACTTGCCGCGCCTGTTATAGAAGCAGTGAACACTTTGTTACCTGCTACTGTTTGAGAACGTCTATTAACTGTGTTAGGAGCAAATTTAATTCTCATGCCGTTTTCAAATTTTAGTGTTCTGCCATTTACATTTGAAGGAGTAGTATATGTAGTCTCTCCAATAATTGTATCTATATCAAGCAGATCAGCTTGTAAATATCTTAATTCATTGGGCGGCAATACATCTAATACCCAATAATATCTATGATGATTAATAAACATATCATAGTTAATTGGCAGGTCCAGTGTATAACCTGGCTCATTTAAAATTTTATTATGATTGTTTGTGTCAACTTCGTTGTACTTCAGGCTTCGTATTAAATCGTCATATGCTAGTGCTTGATCAACAGTACCATCTTCGTTTTTGTTAATCATTGCAGGAGCAAACTGATAAGCATCATTACTTCTACTGTCTAATAGATAATTGTCATTTACTTTTGGATTAAATGTTCCGTCTCCAATACTCTTTCCGACATAATGTTTTACAGGTTCTAAACTACCAGTTGACATCAACTGCTCAAATGTGCTATCTAAGAACTGTTTATTGACTGTGGTTTGTAAAATGTCAGGTAACATTTCTGTTACACGTCTACTGCCTGTCTTTTTTAAACTTGCACCAGGAACGGTATTTTTGCTTACTTTAATTGGAGTTGGATTACGTTCTTCAGCCATTAGTATCCTCCACTAGAACCACTACTACTTACACTTGTTATTGTAGTAGTATTACCACCAGTGTTTTCGCCTATTGTAGTTAAATTACCTATTGTAGTTCCTGTAACACTAATATTATTTGATTTTACTATTGGCAGAAACAATTCATCACTATCACTACCAATTTGAAACAATGATGTACTATCTGATGTATTAGCAACACTGCTAATCGTAATCTGGCTTATCTCACCAATCATGTTGTTGTGTATGAATGCCGCCATTTCAGTAAAGTAAAAATCTTCACCAAAGTCCCAGTTATCAATATTAAAGTATGTATCAATTAAATTTATAACTCTCTGTTTAATCTCTGTATCACTAAGTGTAGTGTTTGATGTTTTTGTTACGTTGAATTTGGCTTGTAGTTCTCCACTTGCTAAATCTCCAAAAAGTATTTTGTATTTTACTGGTCTGTATATAACTTGGTCACTTATAGATTTTTTAGTTTCTAAACTTGTAAACATATCAGTTAGTTCACTAATTGTTGGAGCATTAGGTCGTGTTTCTATTCTATTATCAAATAGTGCCCAATTTCTAAATCTAGTATTGTAGCTTGACAGCAATACATATGTATCAATTATATTTGTTGTACTTGGATCAATCACATTATTAATATCTGCAATTCTGTTGTATTGTGTGTGCAAACTGCCAACTCCTGATACTACTGTAGTGCCATTTGTTTCATCCTGTACAGTGTAATCAAAACCATCAACTGTTTTAGTTCCTAGATTTATTGTAGAAGTTCCTACAATCCTTGAAAAGGCATCAGGAATATTTGGATAACCATCATTGTCGGGATCAGCTAGAGTTACTCTAAGATTGTGAGGATCAGTGTATCCGTCAGCATATGTAAAATATCCATATGCATTGAACTGATAATCTACTCCTAGTGGATTAGGATCTGACTCACTTGTAGGATTAATACTTAGAATTTTTACATTATCCCTCAGAGGCTTTGAAGTTTCACTACTAAAAGTTTCTGCAAAATTAAGATTTGTAAATTTTAGTTGATTTGGACTTCCTACAACAAATTGTGTTTTTCTTGTAAGCATTTCCCATTGGTTGGCTCCATGATTTAATCTTATTACCCAACTGTTATCAATACCAGTACTACTTCCATCTCCTGCATGTTCTAAATTCCAGTTAGCTACACTATTGAGTGCTTCACTATTCAATGGAAGATTAGCACTATCAATAATAATCCATGATTGACTGCTAGGATTATATCTTAGTGCGAATGTATTTTTGTTGTCTATTTTAGTAATAACATTTGCTCTTGTGGTTTCATTTAGATCAGTACTTAATCTTGGCACCAATCTTCTAATTCTTGCTCCACTGCCTACCACACCATTAATAACCACAGAACCTTTGCCTGTGTTATCAATACCTGTAGGTGTACCAGAACTATCATCATCACCTAGTCCATCTTTGTACAGTCTATCAACTTTTACCCATTGTGATTTTGCATCAACAATAGTACCTTTAACAGTAGCACCTGAACCGCCGCCTCCACTAATTGAAATATTAGTAGTTTGATCGTATCCGCTACCACTATTAGTAATTGCTACTGTAGTAACTTGCCCGTTTGCTATTGTGCAGGTTGCTGTCGCTCCTGTGCCTTTTCCTGTAATTGTTACTGTTGGCGTACTGACATATCCACTGCCGCCTTTTGTTATTGAAGCTTGACTGATATAACCGTCTTTGTATGGCGCATCAATGAACTCAACAAGTCCGTTAAGATCTGCTTTATTTAAACTGCTAGTAGTTGTAAGACCCATTCTTTGCACAATACTGTTTTGTGAAATAAAGCCACTACAACTGTTACTACCTTTTGTAATTTGATTCCATCTATAAACATTGCTTTCTGATCCATCATTGTTTAGAAATGTAATGCCAGTGGTTGTATCATTGAAATCATATTTGGCATCATGTGTTGCACTACTATACCCTTGCCTATTATAATAAAAATTAAAAACTTCAGGATCACTTAACATTGGTTTAATGTACTTGTCATATATTTGTGTTCCTGTCAAGGCACTTGGCAAACTTATAACATTTCTTTTCACTGTGCCATTTTCATAAAGGTATATGTCATCAGCATACTGCTTTGCATCACTATAAGTTGCAGTTGGATCATATATGTCTCTGAATCTGCTATGACCACTATGCACTCTGTTTACACTTTTAATTTTTCTAATATTTTCGCTAGCAGTTAACGGTGTTATTGCATAATCATCTGCTGTAACCATTCTGTCCTGTGTAGTAAAAAATCTAGGAGCGTTTGCTTTGATACTCGCTACACTTTCTCTTTCACTTGCATTATTAACAATAGATTTTAAACTTGCTACAAACGTAGCTTTTTGTACATTACCATTTGCACTTACATAGTCTGTGCTAAAACTTACTTTTCTAAAACTGTCTGGTGTTAGTGTATATGTTCTGTTAAGTCCTGTTCTATAATAGACTCTGATTATTCCACGTGGAATATTACCAAAATTTCCATCTGAGAATAAAATACTAATTTGGTCGTTTTCTCTACTTGTGATACTGTAGATGTCTCTGATTGAATTCTGTTTTGCGTTAAACATTGTATTAGCACCAAACAATCTATCAACTCTAGTCCAGTTTTTTTGAATAGAGCCAATCTCATCAATGGTCTGTATCCATACTTCTCCGTTGGCTACATTGTCTGCATTAATATCAATAACAAGATTAGGTAAACCATTGTCAATGGAAAAGTCTTGGAAATTAAGTGTGCCTTGTTTGAATCCTATAAAAAATCCTGTGTCAGGTGACCCAAATCCACTGTTATCATTTTTATATAATAAATCTAATACACCATACGGATCTGGAGTTTTCTCTTTAATTAAATTTGTTGAACTATCTATACTAACACTATGAAAACTAAATGTTGAATTTGCATTGTTGATTTTATTTGAGAACTCTCTTTGAATAGTGTTGTTAGTACTATTTGTTCTGTATACTTCATTGGATATTCCACTAATAGTAGTACTACTAAACGGAGCACCAAATTGACTACTGCTTTGAAAAATTGAATTCATAATTGTTAAAAAGTTCTGATAACTAGCAGGGTTTGTTACATCTTCAAATTGAGTAACAATATTTGCTAAACTATTTCCGTTGGCATCAAATATATTTTCATCAGTTTGAACACTGTCAATTTTCATATAACCTTTAGCAACAACATTTCTTGTTGGAGTATATCCTAAGAATTGAGCAATACGCAAGGCGCTTTCTCTGCGTTCTGCTGTACTAAGATAATTTTCTCTTTGTCCAAGATCGGCTCTAAATGCTAGGTTATGTCCTAGGAAAGCAATCAATTCAATGAGTGCAATAAATTCACTTGAATTAATATAATCGTTAAAATTTTCTGGATAGTTTGTACTAATATAATCTACCATTGCAGATCGTATAGTTTCAAAATCATAGGCTTTTAAGTTTGCTTGTGCAAAACTTTCATATGCTACTGTAAAATCTTCAGCGGCAAATAAACTAGCCTGTCGTGCGCCTTGTGCCATTATTCCTCACCCGTAAAGTTCAAAAACAGTTCTTCTGCTGTTCCTGTATCTATATATTCTAACCTAACTTTCACTTCTAAACTTTGTTCAGTTGGTTTGCTTAGTAGTGTTTCTAACACATTCCAGCGTGGATCATTGTTGACTATTTTAGTCACATCATCTAATGCATCTCTTTCAGTAGCACTATCTAAAGGCTCGAACACTAACTCTGGTAATATACTACCAAAAGTAGGATTTCCAACTCTCTCACCTCTTCTTGTGTAAAAATGGTTCAACAAATCACGTTTTGCAAGGTCAACATCTGTTAACGTTTTGCTTCCACTGATACTGTCTATTGTGCTATATCCGATGTAGGTTACCATACTATTATTTATGGTAAAATTAAATACTCAGTTTATATTTTAATTGTTGTTTTAATAATATCTCCGGTATTCATGCTTTTGCTAATTGTAAGTGTAGTTCCTACAACTAAAAAGTCATAGACCGTTTGTTGTATGTTTTCATTGATCAAAACTTCTAACTTTTGATTTGGATCCATACTAGGTGCTTTCCCTAGTGTAAACACTTTATTTGTGCCATCAAAAACAAAACTTTGTGTTAACAATGTGCTTTCGTAGTCTTTAACTATTTGTCTCTTTCTTCCTTCAGGAGTAAATGGTAAAAATTTAAGTGTTTCAGCATAGTAGGCATATCTAGCTTTAACTAATTGATCATTGCTCATTGTGCCTCGCTGATTATAATCTCGCATCTTAAAGACTCCATTACTTCTATACCAAGTACGTGATTTAGGCTTTCCATAATCAGCTAAACGCAACATACTGGATAGTTGTACACAGAGTTGAGGATTAATAGAGCTATTACTAATCATATCTGCAGAAGTATCATGGTCTAAGTTTTGTAATGAAGTTAACAAATTATATGTTTGATTTCGACTGATTACCTCAAACAATTTACCTGTTGCCCAATGATATAAAATTACTGCATCATAAACACATTGGGGAAGTAACTTTACTGAGTTTGCCATTAATTGTTTTTTTGCTAGTTGTTCTTGATTATTGTATTCTTCTTGCCAATTATCAAAAGCCTGTTGTTCTGTCAGACCAATGTTATATACTCCTTCGCCGTATGCAGTACCATCAAAACCGCTATAATTACGGAAAAAACTTAAAGCTACAATTTTTGCAGTGTCACTTGAAGTTGTGGTTGATAAACTTAAATTTGTTAGATAGTTGTCCAAGTCTTTAACTATAAAGTCGTCCCACACTCTTTTAAATCTATCTTCTACAAAATCGGTCATAGTTGAGTCTTTCTTGGATTAGTTGTTGGTTTAGATTCAACATTTATATTGTCTGCATTTGGTTGTTGTCTATTTGTAATTTTTGACATATCAATATCTAAAGCTGTGAATTGATCATCTGCACTAGCAACCTGTGCTAGATCTTCTTGTTCTTCAGCATGTCCTCCCCAAGGCTCAGCTTCTGGTACCCTTGGATTAATACTTTCTTTAACAGTCCTGTTTGTTGGATGACTCTTAGCTACTGTTTTAGTAGCTACAGTAGCTGGCGGACCGTTAAGATCAATTAATCCGTCTGTACTGATTCTAATGTTTCCTACTGCTTTGATATGTCCATTTAAATCTGTAGTAAGTTTTATATCTTTTGCACTATGTAAGTTAAACTCTCCACTAGAACTTTCCATACTTATACCATCAGTTCCTCTTGCTTTTAAATTAATATTATCAGCATCCATGTTTATGTCCCCACCACAGTACAGATTGAAATCTGTTTCTGTATGCATACTAATTTGATCACCTGAATATATATCAAGTTTTCCATCACTGCCTAATTGTATCCATGTTTTTCCAGTTTGACTAATAATATAAATTATTCCAGAGCCATCATGCATCAAAACTTGAGCACCTCCAGCACTACCCAAACGCACAAGATTACTTAATCCACCTTTTCTATTTTTATCAGGTGTTAAGCAAGTGTCACTGTTTGGAAGTGTGCCATCATCCATAACAAAGTGATGACCACCAGGAGTGTTAAATCCAAAAACATTAGTAGGTGATTCTCGTCTTGCACTACTGCTACTAAGACCTCTAACACTGTCTAATCCAATACCTTGTCCAGTAATAGCTTCTCCATTACCAGACCACTTATCTCCATGTTCGCCGCCTTGTTCTGTTCTTATTGTATCTACACTGGCTCTAGGTCTCTTGTTCTTGTCTTGTGCTTTTTTTACACTAGGGTCTTGTGTTGGACCAACAACATCATTTTCACTATCAACAAATGCACCAGGATTAGTTGGGAAACTAGCATTTCTACTCACATCAGGTAAAACTCCTAACATAATGCCAACAGGACTATTAGCAGGCATTGCTATTAATACTTGTGAGCCCGGAGCAGGCGGGTGACAACTCATTCCGTAAGTATTAGTTGCATTTGCAAACTGATAGCTACCTCCGTATGGCATAGCACGTCTTACTCTTGTATATTCCTGTCTTAATTTTTTAGTAGACGGATCTCCTTGATATCCATCTCCTATAATTTCTACATACAAAAAACTTTCATATCTATCATCAACTGTGTCTATTACTTTTGCTAGGTAAAGTCCTGTTTGTTTAGCTATTCCGCCTACACCCAACTCTGATCTATAATTACTTGGTACGCCTGATGATACCGCATTTTGTCCTGTATACTTTACCATGTTTTTATCCTGTCATAATATCTACTAAAAATTGAGGAGCTAAATGAGATCTAGCTTCTTTTCCACCCCAATAGCTATTGCCGTTAGGGCCAACGTTTCCAAATTCTTTAGCTATATCAATATGAAATCCGTCGTTATCCATATAGTTGTTTCCAGCTCCAATTCCTGTAGCACCAAAGTCTTTTGATTTCTTAAGAAAGTTTTGAATCAATCCTACATGATCTGGATTGTCCAAAGTCAACGTTGTTCCGTCTGCTGTTTTTAACCTAACGTCAGCCGCAGTACCATCATTGTGTCTTTTTGTACCTGCAAGTTGACTATCTTGTCCGCCACTGAAAACTTCTACATTGAGCCCTGTTGCCACAGCGGCTTGTTGTAGTATATTTTTAAGTTTAGCTTTGATAGGTTTATTTCTCACTGCTCCGTTTGTTAGCTGTGCTTCTGTTACATTTGGACTTGAAACATCTCCACTTGCTAATCCTTCTTCAATTAATTCAGGTCCTGAATTACCTGCTTGTTCATTTCCTTCTTGATCACCTTCGCCTTGATCTTCAGCTAGTTTCAGTGGTTCATCTTTTTTAACATCGGATAAATCAATATCACCTGTGCTTAGATATTTCCACATCATTCCTACATTTGTATTTGTATCTCTAAAAGACTCTAAGGTCATAGTAAACTGTCCTTCAGCATAAGTGGCAATAACATGATACACTCTATATACTCCGACTATTCCGTAGTTTGCTTCGGGTATCTGCATTAAACCTGAATCAGGATCAGGATAGCTAGGAAAATTTAAATTGAGAAAATAACTTACACCGCCTCTAGTATAGTTGGCCCCAAACTGAGTTGCTTTTCTACTTTTAGGTCTACCTAACCAATAAGGATCTCCTTTGATGTTTATTTGTTGTTGTGCAAGATCTCCGAGTGAATTTAGATTAAGTTCTACTGCTCCGAGATATACTGCACCACTAGTGTCTTTTTCATCTGGACCATTTGTTGCTTTGCTGGTGATGTTTGTTATATCATGCGTAAGAGGATAAATTTTTTCTTCGTCACCTGGATTAATCTTTAACAGTTCGCTTTGTGTTAGATATCTTCCTCCTGTGATTGAATTAACATTAGGATTTACACGATTGCGTTCCGCTTGTTGAAGTGGTATAGCTTTTTCAACAAGCACGTCTAATGCGGCTTCATCCTGTCTAATATTTGATTCTAATTGTTGCTTTTGTGCTTCTAAAGATTGTACTTTTTTAACAATTAAATCTACACTCCTGCTTTCAGGACCTTGAATTTCTCCAGCTTTAATATTTTCTAACTGTTGATTTATCGAACTTAATTGATTTTCCGCCGCTTGGATTTTTCTTTTTAAATCTTGAACACTGCCTCTTATCCTATTATATTCATTATCGGGGCCACCTTGTCCCTCAAATGCTTGTCCTGCAAAACGACCTCCGCCTTGATTGAGTGCTTGAATTTGATAGTATGTGTTGTTTAGATATACATCTAAACCTAAGACTTCAGTGTTGAGTCCAGTAAATGTATAATCAAACCGTTTTTTCAAAAGATTTTTATTGATTATATTTTTTAATCTTTTGAGTTGTGTTGGATTGCTTCTTAAAAGTTTTTCATAAGCTACCACGTCATGATGTAGTTCTGGAACTGCAATAGCAAAAATATTATAAGTTATATCTCTAGCATAGTCTCTTGAAATAATATCGTAGTTAGCATAGGTTACTTCAGTATCAAATGCAAACCATTTGCTTATATCTGCAAACGTTTCAGCCTTGGCTTCTGGATCGTCGGCATTTTCCTTGTGAAACCCACCTTCATCAGTAGGTAGCCTTCTGAACTTATCAGTTTGCATGAGTCCCATAATCATCAAATCAGATACGCTTGTACCTTGTTTTACATTAAATACCAATGTTCCTTCACCAGTGATACTAACACTGGAAAGATCTTTTGTTTCACCATTACTTCCAGATCCTGTACCAAAACCCCATGACGCCCAGTCTTGTGCTCTATCTCCTAAACCTAATTTATATTGGTGTGGTAAACTTTTTGCAGTACTTAAAACTACCTGCTTTTGTTCTTGGTCATTGATTGTCTTTTCTAAATTTTCTAAAAATTCACCATATGTACTAGCAGTAATATTGATATCTTCTTTTATGTGTAGAATTAGTCTTTTGAAAGCATCTTGTGTTGTTTCCACCAGATCTGCTCTGTAATTTGTTGCTCCTTCACTGTACTGGAAATCTAATGCAGTCATGTTTGTTACATAATGAAAAGGTTCTGTAATGTTGTCTACTGGTTGCCCATCCACATCATATCCTATAAATCTTAGTTCCAGTAGATAACATGCTTTAAGATGATTGGGAATTCCTAAATCTTGGGACGCTTTGTAAATTCTTGTATAGAGTGATGCACCCATCGGTTCAGTCAACTGTATTGTGAATATATTACCAACTGATTCTCTGTCAGGATTAGTTTTATTGAAAGATAGTTGCATGTCGTGAGTAACACTAGCGATGTTTATTTCTGATTCTACACCTGATTGTGCAATTATTTTTACTCTATTGGTTGCTTTGACCCCATCATACAACCTAACATCATCAGGACGTATCATATACATAGTCCAATTATAGGTTACATTATCCCATTTATTGAGCACATTGTCTTCATAGAATTGTGTCATTAGGAGTTTCCTGTGGCTTGGAAAGTCTTGGGTGCGACTATTTTTGTTCCTGATAAAAAATCCATTATTGGGTCATTTAGAGTATCTCTATTATAATGTGCAAATACCCACCAAAGCCTTGCACTTCCGTACATATCAAATGCAAGTAAATCTGGACGCTTATTATACTTTGGTTGTATAATCATTGTGGTAGTTTTTTGATCAAGTGTGTTGCTGGTTAACGGAGGATTGTAAATATCTAAATATTTTCTATTGGTTTCCGTCTGAGCATAGTTACTTTTATTATCATATTTTGTTGCCATTAAATAAATCCATCTTGATATAACTTGCCAGATATAAAATCATTTGTTGTAAAATTGTTCTTTTGTCTATCCGGATTCTGCTGTACAGTAAGTTGAATAAACATATTCATCATCACTGGTATTTGAGTATCACCATCAAACAATTTCAAATCTACATTTGAATCGTATGTTGTAGAAAATTGAGCTACCAAAACAGGTATTCTGTTGAATTGTTGTGTTCCAAAAGCACTAAACTCTAGTACTGGAGGCGGTGTGCCTGCTACAGGATTAGATTGATTCTTACCAAAAAACATTTTAGAAACACTTCTTAAAAAGTGTAACACTGCATATGTGTATCTTGCTTCTTCATCTGTAACACTTGCAAATTGACAAGTTAGCTGTATGTCTGGACTAGGTGTATTTCGGTATGCATTAAAAGTATAATTTGTATGTGTAAGGTCATATGGAGTATACGCTACACTTTGAGAATATGTAATATCTGGTTGTATTGGAAACAGTATACCCCGTTCTTGATTGAGGGGAGAAGATGGACCTTGCAAATATTGAGATGGTGCATTTCTTTTTAAGAGCAATTTAGCACGGTTTTTAGCTAGTACTGTCATTTAGTTTATCCCTAATAAATTCATATGTTTTGGGCTCAATAGTACCAAAAAATTCTCTGAAAATCATCATCTTTTGATTGTCATTCAAACTATCATTTTTCATTGCTGTTCTAAAATCAGTAGCACTCATACCGCCTTCTTGTATTCCTACTTCAAGGATATATGCTCCTTGATCACTAGGTACCATTTCAGCACCTGGTTCATAATCTCTTAAAAATCCGCCACGCTTTAGTCTACCAGCATCTTTGGCACTGAATACTAGTACAACCGCAGTGTTATTTGGATCTTTTCCTGTTAATTTTACATCAGGTCTGTATGGTTGTGTTTGTACTACGCTGTTTAGAGGTATATTAAACATTTCATTCATTATCATACGTTTCTCATCAAACGTAAACGGATCACGATCTGGTGTTGCAGTTTTGCTCACTGTAGTAGCGATAAATACGTTAGCGGAACCAAACTGCTCAACTAGATCCATGTACACTTTATGATGACCTTTATGCATAGGCTGAAATCTACCACCATAAAAAACGGCAACGTCTTTTGCTATGTCTTCTGTCAACTGCGATATTCTCATGGCTATCTCCTATAGTTGTATTTATAGGATAATTATGTGTGTAGTTATTGACATTGTTAAAAAAATTGTGTATACTACTTTTAGATAAGGAATTATGATGAGGAAACAAAACTACTTAAACAACAAAGATATGCTTAAAGAAATACATAAGAGTAAGTTAAGCTATTGCTATGTACTAGACGATGAATATCAAAGATTTGATATCATTGTAGAATCAATGGAAGATATTAATAATCCAGAAATTATACAAACAGCAAAAGAAAACAGAGCTAGACAATTAAGTAATCAAGCATATGAACAAGCCTATTTAGAATGGTATAACGACGACAAAAGAAAACAAAGTCAGAAACCAAAACAAATAAACTACAAAATAGATCCTGGCACAATAGATGAAAAAAGTTTAGTATTTAGAGTTATGACTTTTGAACATGTGCCACTAGAGCCTGGTAGAAAAAACAAACCCAAAACTGTAGCTGATCATCACAGTAAATGTAATTTTCCTCCTTTCAAACATTATGCATATATGCAAGGAGATCTGAAAGAATGTTTGCGTAGTCATTGGGAAGGCGGTTTAGATAACGGCAAATTCAATACACAACATGGAACCATTACAAATAATCTAGCAAAGATGTATATCAAACTATGTGAACGTTATAGTATGCGTAGCAATTGGCGTGGATATACATATGTAGATGAAATGCGTAGTCATGCACTATTGCAGTTATCACAAATTGGATTGCAGTTCAACGAACTAAAAAGTGAAAATCCATTCGCATACTATACAGCCGCAGTTACCAATAGTTTTACCAGAGTGCTTAATTTAGAGAAACGTAATCAGAACATCAGAGACGATTTACTTCAGGAAGCAGGGCAAATGCCAAGTTGGACTAGGCAAATTGAACACGAAATGGCAGAACGTGCAAAATGGGACGAAAAAACTGATAAAGAACGCAAAGAACACGGGTATAATGTTTAGGCATTGACAAAGTACAGTAATGAAACTATACTAAGTTAAGAGTTTAAACTGAATTGGATAACCATGACATTCTTTAATCGTGTTGCTTGCTTTACGGATATACACTTCGGCAACAAAAATAATAGCAAACAGCATAACCGTGATTGTGCAGAGTTTGTGGATTGGTTTGTAGAACAAGCACAAGCCAACAACTGTGAAACTTGTATATTTTTGGGAGACTGGCATCATCACAGAGCCAGTGTAAATGTTAGTACACTCAACTATAGTGTTGAAAATGTAGCTAAACTTAGCAAAGCATTTAAACAGGTATACATGATCACAGGCAATCATGACTTATACTACAGAGAAAAACGTGACTATAACAGTTTACCTTATGCAGAACTGTTTGATAATGTACATCTTGTAAATGAACAAACGCTTGTACAAGATGATATAGCACTTGTTCCTTGGCTTGTAGGAGATGAGTGGACACAAGTAAGCAAGACTAAATGCAGATATATGTTTGGTCATTTTGAGTTACCTTACTTTAAAATGAATGCTATGGTAGAAATGCCAGACCATGGAGGTCTTAACGCAGAACACTTGCAAGGACCAGAATATGTATTCACTGGACACTTTCATAAAAGACAAAACAAAGGCAATGTACACTACTTAGGATCACCGTTCCCACACAACTATGCTGATGCTTGGGATGATGAGCGTGGCATGATGATACTAGAATGGGGTGGTAAACCTGAGTATGTAGACTTTGCAGGTCCGAGATACAGGACTGTTCCGTTGAGTAGATTGATTGATGAACCAGATGTAATACTCAATGATAAAACCTATTGCAGAGCTACATTAGATATTGCAATCAGCTATGAAGAAGCCAGCTTTATTAAGGAAACATTTAGTCAGCAGTATGGTGTAAGAGAAATAACACTTATGCCTACTAAAAAAGAAGAACATGCACAAGACTGGAGAGTTGTAGATGATATGGAAGTTGAAAATGTTGACCAAATAGTGTATAATAGTTTGAATGCTGTTGACAGCGAAATGATAGATAAAAAACTGCTAGTAGAGATATACAATAACCTATGATAACAATCAAAGATTTAACCGTTAAAAACTTTATGAGTGTTGGTAACGTTACACAGGCTGTGCGTTTTACTGAGAATGGACTAACACTTGTATTAGGTAACAATGTGGACTTAGGCGGCGATGGCAGTCGTAATGGTACAGGCAAGACTACTATTATAAATGCACTCAGTTATGCTATATATGGAAATGCATTAACAAACATACGCAAGGACAACTTGATAAACAAAACCAACGGCAAAAGTATGTTGGTTACACTGGATTTTGTCAAAGATGGCACACAATACCGTATTGAAAGAGGTAGACGACCTAATTTGCTTAAATACTATGTCAACGATCAAAATGTTGACGAAGACGAAGCACAAGGTGAAAATCGTCAGACTCAAGCAGATATAGAAAAACTATTTGGTATGAGCCATGACATGTTCAAACACATTGTTGCACTAAACACATATACAGAACCATTCCTCAGTATGAGGGCAAATGATCAGAGAGCAATTATTGAGCAACTACTAGGTATAACCATGCTCAGTGAAAAAGCAGAGGTTCTTAAAGAACAACAAAGGTTAACTAGAGATGCAATCAAAGAAGAAGAGTATCGAATTAATGCAGTTGAAGAAGCAAATACCAGAATTGAGAAAAGTATCAGTGATTTGGAACGCAGGCAGAAAATTTGGCAAAATCAACAAGAAACTACTGTCCAAGGCCTCCAGCAACAAGTCAATACATTAGAAAAAATAGATATCCAGATAGAACTTAATAATCATACATTGTTAAGTGATTACCTAGAAAAGAAAAAACTTAAAGACGATGCAGAACGTTGGTTATCTAGTATTCAAAGTGATAATACAAAACAACAAAAGTTGATTGATAAACTCAATAAAGAAATTAATTTGCTAAAAGATCATAAGTGTCATGCTTGTGGGCAAGAACTCCATGATGAAAAACAAGAAACAATACTTAATGAAAAACAAGAACTTCTGTCAGAATCACAAAAACAAGTGAAAACAAATCACGAACAAGAAAAAGAATGGTATGATGCAATTACACAATTAGGAGAACTTGGACAAATTCCAGTTACACACTATAATACAGAAGCTGAAGCACACAAGCATAACATGCAATTAGAAAATCTTCGCAGTCAAATACAAACAAAACAAAGCGAAAGTGATACCTATCAAGAACAGATTGATAGCCTACGGGAAACAGGTGTACAGGAAATAACCTGGGATACCATGAATCAATTAAACACAGTGAAAGATCATCAAGACTTTTTGTATAAGTTGTTAACAAACAAAGACAGTTTTATTAGAAAACGTGTTATTGAACAAAATTTAGAATACTTAAATAGTCGACTAGCTTACTATTTGACAAAGCTAGGTTTGCCACATGAAGTGCAATTCCAACCTGATCTAACAGTTGAGATTACAGAACTAGGCAGAGATTTAGATTTTGACAATCTAAGTAGAGGCGAGCGTAATAGACTGATACTAGGACTGAGTTGGAGTTTTAGAGATGTTTTTGAGAGTATGAATACGCCAATTAACTTTTTAGCAATAGATGAACTCATTGACAGCGGTATGGACACCAATGGTGTTGATGGTGCGTTGGGTGTACTTAAAAAGATAGAACGTGAACGTAGCAAAAACATTTTCTTAATCTCACACAGAGACGAACTTGTAGGTCGTGTAAACACAATACTACAGGTTATCAAAGAAGGTGGCTTTACTACATTCAGTACAGATACGGAGTTTATTGATGCCAAGTGATTATTCTAAAGAACATATAAAACAAATGATGGATCCAAAACATGATCAAAGTGCATGGAAGCAAGATACATTTTGGGAACACTATTGTAAAAAAGAACAGGACGTACTTGGGTTTCCAAAAGGTGTAGAATGTGATTGGTGCGGAGAAACTGAAGCAACAGGAAATAAGATTCAAACTGCTTTTCAAAAAAAGCAGAATAAAACCACAGGTGAAAAACTATTTGGATATCACCCACAAGAATTACTAACAAGCAAGATATTACCTATCGACGTATTTTATAAACTATTTGGACAAAGCAATGAATGATGATAAAAGCACAATTATAGATCTAAACAGTTTCAATAACAAAGGTCAAAAAGGAGATGACGATTTTGAAACTTGGCTAGCAAATGAAGCTCCTTTTGCTCCTGAAGACTCAACCGCAGGAACACTTGCAGAAGGTTCGTCAGCTTATACTATTACATCAAGTAGTAGTATGGCAAGTATGGGATCATATTGTCCTTCAACTACAACTTTTACAATAAAAGACATGCCACATTTTGCAGTATCTAAGAAGAAAAAACTTCCTTTAGATTTGTTACATAAATGGTATCCTGAACAAATGAGAGAAATAGATGACGACTAAAATTTTTATGTTTGATGTAGATGGTACACTTACCGATCCTAGAAGACAGATAGTAGACGAATTTAAAGAGTTTATGTTTGATTTTGTTGCAAACAACACATGTATGATTGTGACAGGTAGCGATAGACCTAAAACCATTGAACAAATTGGTGAAGATTTGACCAATAGTTTTTCAAGAGTATATCATTGCAGTGGCAATCATGTGTATGAAGGAGACAAAGAAGTTTATCGAAGTGATTGGAATCTAAGTAGAGAACAAATTACATTCTTATCACAAGCACTCAACATTCTTAAGTATCCTGAAATGACAGGCAATCATATCGAACAACGTACAGGGACCGCCAACTTTAGTTTAGTAGGAAGAAATGCAAATTGGAAACAACGTGAAGATTATGCAATATGGGATAAATTCAATAGAGGTAGAGAAACTGTAGCCATGTACTACAATCAAGAATTTGATGATAGTGTAGCACAGGTTGCTGGACAAACCAGTATAGATATTTTTAAGAAAGGCTGTGACAAGAGTCAAGCTGTAAGAGAACAAAAAGGTACAACAATATATTTTGGTGACCACTGTCAACCAGGTGGTAATGATTATTCAAGTGCTATGGCTAGCACCAGTTATCATGAAATAGAACAAGGTTATAAACAAACTTGGAAAATTTTGAAAAAACAATATAAAACCGGTTGACATCGCAGTAAAAAGATATATATAATAGTTGCTAATAGACAAACATGCAATGGACTTATCAAGGCAAAATAGTAGAACAGATTGGTGAAGAATACATAGGTTTTGTATATCTTATTACTAATCTCACAAACAATAAAAAATACATTGGCAAAAAACTAGCACAGTTTAAAGTAACAAAGAAACCACTTAAAGGCAAGAAAAACAAAAGACGTTCAACTAAAGAAAGCGATTGGAGAACCTATTGGGGATCTAGCGACAAGCTGAATGAAGATGTTGAACACTTAGGCCCAGAAAACTTCACAAGAGAAATACTGTACTACTGCACCAGCAGAGGCGAACTAAGTTACTTAGAAGCCAAAGAACAGTTTGACCGTGAAGTTCTTAAAACTGAAGAATACTACAACGGCATTATAAACGTAAGAGTTGGCAGTTCTAAGGCACTTATTGAATCACTAAACAGACACCAGTCATAATATACCCTCCTTGCTAAAAGCATTGAGTCTGCTTGTACTAGTACGGGCCGTCGGATCTTGCTGAGGGAAACTAACCAAAAGAGTGGGCTCTACTGTGCCATTGTAACCCACGGATAACTCAAAAGTCGTCGTTATGGCTTAGAGTGTTTCTGCGTTTTAAGCAGTATGTAAAGGGGTAAAGCAAAACCGCCTCTGCCTAGCAATAGGTTGTACTATAACGATGCGAGCTGGAGACGGGGTAATGACCGTTTCGTTTTTTTTGCACTTGGCTGTAACAAGCTAAGTGCGACTGAAAACAAGGTAATAACGTATCTAAGAAAATAAAGTAAGAAAATTCATACGAAATGAAATGAGTATGACGATGAGCTTTAGCTCTTCGAAATTAAAATGTTCTACGATTAGTACCTTTAGACTTTTCCATTGACTTCTTAATTGCTTCGTTTTTTCTATCTAATGCTTGATTGATTTCTAAAATATAGCCAACAGGATATTGTTCTAGTTCGTTATAACTAAAAGCACCTTCTGAGTAAATTACCAAATCTAACAAAGGTTGTCTCATAGTTTTAGATTTTTCTTCGTAATCGTTGATTAAGCTGTTTACTTCAGTCGAGGACTTGGTATATCGGATTTGTTTGTGAAAAAAAAACTTGGGTTAAATTCTACTTCTGTAGTAAACTCTTTTTCGCACTCTTCATTTGTGCATTTGAATTTAAACTCTTTGGGTATACCATTTACATTCATCAACAGTTGTTGTCTACCTAAAATTTCAATTACTCTACGATTACTATTGGTAAGCCAATCAACAATATTTTGTGTATCGTCAACTATTGTTCCATCTGGCATTGTAACTTTTACAATAGAATCTGCAATTAATACAAAATTTGCGGCGGCAATTTGTTGAATATTTTCGCTGTATTTTTCTTTAAGATTATCGTCAATTACATCCTTAACTTCTTTTATAGCCATCATCATTCTTGCAGTTTCTGATGTTTTAATATTATTGGCGTTTACAGCTCTGAGTGTATTAGGACGCATTTCAATTACAAGATCTTCTATTTGTACTTCAGTTTGTTCGTAAATAGGTTTTATCTGACCAAGTACAACTTGCAAGTCAATGGTGTGCATCGACTTCTTTTCACAGTGTGGACACATAACCTCAACAGGGTATTCTTTGTTGTAGCTACATGCTCTGCTGGCAAGCATTATTACATCTACATCTGGTAGACTCATATCCTGTGCATCACCAATATCTGGACAAATACTTTGAACAAGTTCAAAAATTGCTTGTCCGTTGTACAATGCATCAGGTATATTAAGCAACAATTCGTCTTTAACGTTCATTGACCTAACACCTATTTCTCCATCGTCAGTTAGCGTTGGTGGAGTTTTCATCCATTGTCCGCCAGTTGGCAACTTAACATATATGTCTTTAGTTCTGTAATAACTCTGTAGTGGATTTTCCATGGATTTTTGCCTATAAATACAATTGATGCTAAAGTTATTTATCATAGTAAAGTGAGTAGTTAATGGCGATAATACAAATTCCGATAGGTGGTAGACCAGTAACAGTCGATGTACCTGACTTTGCTATGGAAGAAACACAAAAAGATGTTAAAAGTGCGATACAAGATCTTGTTACCACCATGGGAGGTGTAGTAAGCAAACTTGATGATACTTCATCTGGTGATATGGCAATTAAAGGTGCCGTGGATGACCTTAAAGGTTATCAAAAAATGTGGAATGAAACAAAAAGTAATGTTAGAGACAGTAAACTTGCAAAAAATGTAGGTCGAAGCAGTGCATTAGGATTTACACAGGCACTGTCTAAACCAGGTATGACAACAAATCTTATGAAGTCATTGGGATTAGGTGCAATGGCTACTTCATTTGGTATGGTTACTGGTTTGGCAAAAGAATTGAGTGCTACTTTTAGTTTTGCAGGTAGTGTAGGACTTAGTTTTGGTGCAGACACTCTAGCATATGCGGAGAAGCTAAGTGATACTGGTTTACAGTTAGATCAATTTGGTAATATTATTGCTCAGAATCTACCAGTGTTCAGAGAACTAGGAGACAGTGTAGATGGTGGTTCTAAAGTTTTTGTTGACGTGCTTAAAGACTTTAGAGGTGCTACTAAAGATTTTGGTTACTTTGGTATGGCAAGCGATGAGATGGGACAGTTTTTAGCAGAAGAACTGGATGTAAGAAGAAAAAGCATGAATGCTGAAGAACTCAGACTTTATGTGCAACAAGACCTCACAAATGCTATGAGAGATAATTTTATCGAACAAGAAAAAATGGCAAAAATTACTGGACAGAATGTAAGAGAACGTATTAGAGCTCAGATGGCGGCAAAAAGTGATGTAATTATGCAAGCATCTATGGCTGGAATGACTGACGACCAACGTAGACAAGTTGATGCAGTAATGGGTAACTTTACTAAAGAATTAGGACCAATCGGACAAGAACTACAAAAAGCAGTGATACAAGAACTAGCAATGCCAGGTGGAGGTTTTATCAACACAAGACTTGGTGAAATAGTTGCAAAGGATCAATCTGGTAAGATGCTTGAGATATTTGAAATGTCTGTAGCCGCTATTCAAGGTGGAGGAGCAAATACACAAGCTAGCAGTAATAATATAGCTCAAGCAATACAAGATTTTAGAGGCAGTGGTCAAAACAACTTTTTTGCACAACTAGCAATCACAGGTGATCAAACAATGAAAGACTTGTTGACCATGAGCACAAACATCGCTGAAGTTGAAAAAGAAATTGCAGACAAACGTCAAGAACTTATGAGTGCAGAAAATGTACAAAGACAAAACCATGTAAATGCAATGAGAGCCTTGACAGCAGAGCTTGATGTTCAACAGGCTAAAGAAGCCAATATCGCTATGAGAACTATATTAGGCATTGCTGGAGGAGAAGAAAATCTAGTAAAAGGATTGAGAGATTTTACAAACAATGCATCAAAAATATTAAGTGATCCAATGACAAAAGGATTTTTCTCAGGCTTTGGAGAATTAGTAGGCAGTGTTACTGTACAACCATTTATGAATATGATGGCTGGTAGAGCAGACGAATTTGAACAACTATTCATACTTGGTATGTTTGGTCAAGCCAGTGGAGTGTTACCAGATAGTGTTGCTAATGCATTGCAAATGCCTCAAAGAGCTGAAGCATTGCTACAAGGTACAGATGTGTTTTTCAAAGAAGCCTTTAAAGATTATGTAACAGATGAAGAAGTGCCTATTGATCCACGCGATCCTGATGGACCTAAGAAAACAGTTAAAAAGTTTAACTATGATAAATTTATGGAAGACAAAGGTGGTGTGTTTATCAATGGATCAACTCAATTCTTTTCAAGTATGACAGAATCATTCAAAAAAGCTATAGTTTCCATGTTGCCCAATGTGAATCCCGGTGGTTGACAAATCCTATAAATATAGTATAATAGAAGTTAAACAGGAATCGAGAACTCAATGAGTTGGAAAAAACACTTTACAGCATACGGCGCACAAGGCACTGATACAATGAAGCCTAGTAGTGCTAGCCGTTTTCAAAGCTGGCTACCTGAAGTCTATAGTGGTCAACCCAATCGTGTTGAACGTTATACACAATATGATCAGATGGATATGGATAGCGAAATTAATGCGGCTTTAGATATTATCAGTGAATTCAGTACACAAGTTGAAGACAGTGGCGTACCTTTTAAAATAGAATATAGAAGTCAGGCAACTGAAAGTGAAATTAAAATACTTGAACAAACACTACAACAATGGTGTGCGTTACAAGACTGGGATAAACGTATTTTCCGTATGTTTAGAAACACTATCAAATACGGAGACCAATTTTTTATCAGAGATCCAGAAACATGGGCACTTTATTATGTGAATCCAGTTGATGTAACCAAAGCAGTTGTTAATGAAGCAAAAGGTAAAAAGCCAGAACAGTACATAATCAAAAATATTGATATGAACATGCAAGAGAAAACGGTGAGTAAGCCAGTACAACATGCACAAACATATGGCACAGTTAATAGTATGATGCGTGGACAATCTCTTGACAGAAGTGCATATGGTATGCAACCTGGAAGCTATGACGGTACCTTAGGTAATATACAAGAGTACACAGTTGATGCTAGTCATGTTGTTCATATGGGAATGACAGAAGGCATGGACGGTAATTGGCCTTTTGGAAACAGTATCTTAGATCCTATTTTTAAAACCTATAAACAAAAAGAACTACTAGAAGATAGTATTATTATCTACAGAGTCCAAAGAGCACCTGAGCGTAGAGTGTTCTATGTTGATGTAGGCAACATGCCTCCCAACAAAGCAATGGGATTTGTGGAACGAGTTAAAAACGAAATTCATCAAAAACGCATTCCTAACAAAACAGGCGGTGGTACAACCATTATGGATGCGGCTTACAATCCACTAAGCATTATGGAAGACTACTTCTTTGCTCAAACTGCTGAAGGCAGAGGTAGTAAAGTTGAAGTTCTTCCAGGTGGAGAAAACTTAGGTCAAATTGATGACCTGCGTTATTTTACAAACAAAATGCTAAGAGCATTGCGTGTGCCTAGCAGT
>Ga0163179_10000137_pt1 | contig 51280 bp, 52 predicted proteins | sample AtlANTMetagenome_FD_109643 | JGI IMG/M metagenome (GOLD analysis project Ga0163179, IMG submission 109643) | Marine eukaryotic phytoplankton communities from the Atlantic Ocean - Atlantic ANT 2 Metagenome | ecosystem: Environmental > Aquatic > Marine > Oceanic | place: North Atlantic Ocean... | reverse complement strand
CGGTTGTTTGGGTGTAATATTGGCTTATTTATGAAGTCTCTATCTAATTTTACCGAGTTGTATTCATGTTGGCGAATTTCATATTGAACACCGTCTCGAGTAGCAACCGATCCAGTTAGGGGTCTTATTACATTAATTCTTGCTAAATTATCTGGACTGCCATCTAAGTTTCTATCCGGCCCGGTTTCTAATCCGGAACCTAACATTGCTCTAATATCGCATCTGACCATAGGTTCAACTTCTTCAACTCTTAAAATGTAATCAGTCAAACCACTTCCTGATTTTCTTGGTTCAGTTATAAGATTAATCTTAATAAAGGGAAACGATCTATTGAAGCTACCAAAAGCTTCGCTAATTCTTTCGTAGATTAATCGTCTCTCGAAAAGAGCCTTTTTTAAATCTGTCAAATTACCAGCATCAGCTAGCTGCGTAGCTCTGCTAACTAGAATTTGAATTTCAGTGTCACCTTGAATCACCCCCATAGCATCAATTGGTGGTGTTGATCTTACTATTTCAAACTTAGGTGAAGATTGCGATGGATCTGGCGGATTAACTAACTTGAGAAATATTTTTACTGTTCTAGGATATTGATCAAAACCAATATCAGAAATGTTAGAAACTTCTAAAAGTTTCTTGCTTATTTTAAAATCTATGACAAAGCTTAAAACCGTAGTATCTCTGTTTTCAGCTCCAATTTCAGGTAGTTCGCCAAACCTGACCCATCCCGTAGCGACTTGAGCTATAGCTCTTTCAATCTCCCCGTTTACCCCTGCAGCATTCAGTAGATCGATTCGGTCATCTATCACGTGAGAGAAAATTTCGTAGCTTACTGAACCTACATCAATGTCAATATACCTATTAACGTTTTCTATTCTGGCTGGAGAGTCCAAGTAATTTACATCATGAAATATGTCGTTGCCTAAATCTACTCCGGATAGTTCTTTGTTAGAGAAACGAAAATTATATTTTTCTACTTTATCATTTAAACCAAGCTGCATAGCTTGAGTTACCGGAGAAGTTCTATCGCCGTAACTTAAACCATCATTTCCTTTTTCTTCTTGGTATATTAAGATAATATTATTTTGTATAATTTTTGATTTGATTTTAAAACCAGAATTATTAATAATTTTATTAACATCAAAAGCAACTTGGCTAATTGATTCTGTTCCTCTTGTATAAAGAGCGTGAGCATTGCTATCTAGTTTATGATATCTTCTTCCTGTTTTCGTTAAGAAATTACCATTTTCGCGGCGAGGAATGCCTAAAGTACCGTTTATAAATTTATTTGAATTACTAGCTACTAACTTACCGGAAACGTTAGATAAAGTTATGCTAGTATTTCCGACTTCGCCGGCAGTGGTTTGTTCTAAATAAACAACAGATTCTCCCTGCGTGTAAGTCGGTTTAATGTTCAACTCTTCGCTTTCATAAGCTAGATTAATAACGTTGAAAATTCTCTGTGCCAGAGCTGGTGGAGAATGAGTAGCTCCTTGTTCGGGGAATTTATAATTGTTTAAACCAGTTTTTGTGCCGGCATTTTGATCAGGGGTTAAACTGGTGTCGCATGTAAAAGTTACAGTTCTTAAGTTATCTACTAGCTTAAAACTCATCGTATTGTTCCAACCAGAAGCTGAACTAACTGTCAAAGAAGTTGTTGCTTTTATCTCTTTGCTTACTCTTATTTTTAACGTTTGACCAGAACTATCCTCTATTTGTAAGTTATATTTTCCATTTCCTGGATCGTTAGGAATTTTATCAATCGGTAAAATGACGCTAGCATTAGTGTTATCTTTTTTAGAAAAAGACAGTTTAGGATAAGCTAAAGGGAAAAATCTAGCCCTAGTTTGTTGAAAAAGTTTATCAAAACTAGTTACACTAACGCCTTGTTCGAAACCAATTAAGTTACTGTTTTTTCTAATTAAAGTCATTAAAATCTCCTAATGATACCAGATCTTTGCGAAACTAGCAAGACGGAATCTAGATTACTTCTAGTGTCAGGAGCATTATATACGTTAAAATGCTTGTAAGCTATCTTAGTTCTTTCTAGAGCATGAGACTCAATAATTATATTAATTCCTAGAAAATCTGTATTTCTAGGAATAAGTTTTTCTACAGTATCTGAAAATACATCATCTAACCACCTAAATAAATCAAAAAAGTTCTTGTAATTAACTTTGTCTGTTAATCGGTTGAAATATAAACTTCTTAGCCTTTTTAAGTCTGGGTATTCTATGGTAAATGCTAGTTCAGGCCGGCCAAGGGCATTATCTAAAGATTCTATAGAAGAAAATATATTCATTATGTCCTCATCTAACCCTCTCTGTAGATGTATTTGTATTTCAAACCGGTTATCATTTATTTCAGTTTCAAAGGGTTCTAACTCATAAACCGGTGCTGTTCTAGCATTATATAGCTTTATGTTTTCGCCATCTGAGAATCCTGCAATTTTTACTCTATCATCATCGATGTTTTCATCGTAAAAAGGAGATATTATAGAATAGTCAAACCTCTCTTCTTTTATTATTTTTCTTCCTTTATCAAACTGTTGGCACATGGCTCCGGAGACAGAGTGAAAAGATCCTGTAACACTTTTAATAGCAAAATTTTGTGAAAAATCAACTAAATTAAGTTGACCCAAGATATTAGAATTTTTTTCTATTTGATCTGTAGAAACGTTGAGCCTTAATTTCTCAAAAGAACCTGAATTCGTGATAGCGAAGGTATTATTAGTTTTTGGATTATCAGTGCCAACAGATTTAAAATTCTTAATGTGTTCTAGAGATTCTTCTTGTGACAAAGCTTTAGACCAAAATTTTATTCCAGCAACTTTTCCATCAAAATAGCTAGTTTTTGTGTGAATAGGAAAGCCGACTGTAGATGAATCATTTAAAAATTGACCTTGATTTCCATTTTGAAACGATTGTGATCCAATTAAAACAAAATGCGGTGTGTAGGTAGTTCCCCCAGAAGGTGTCGTAGTTTGAAAGACATTTTTGTTTGGATCTCCTTCGTAAAAAGACTTTTCTACTTCATAGAAATTTTGTACTCTGCCTGAATCAAAATTACCAACTCTCACAAAATATGAAGAAGATAACTCTTGCCCTATTAGATCATTTCTTTTTCTTCCATAACAAACATACCACTTTTTACCGTTTAACAAATTTATATTTGATCCTGTTAAATCAATTTCTAAAACGGGAGAGGAGCTGGGGGAGGAGCTTCTAACATAAAGTTTTAAGCTTTCCCCCTTATCTGATAACACTAAATTAGATGTAATAGCTGTCTTATGTTCCCACACGTTACTTGATTGCGTACCAGAAAGAGCTAATCTAGACAAGCTTCTTTTAATTTCTTTCTGAATGTTATCTTCAAATTTGTATACGCCTTCAACGCTCCAAGATCCTGAAGTTAATAAGCCATCACTCTCTGTTGTTGAAATTCCTGTTGGTTCGTATCCAATATTGCCGGCTCTAATAAAACCGTTGCCACCGGCGAAACCATTAAAAGTTAAATTATGTGTACCGGTTCCAGAGATTGTATGATTTCCTAAATCATTACGACTGAAGTTTTTTGATACCAACTGTATAGTGTCAATATTAGAGCCCGGGCTAGATCTGAAAGATGTTACTGATAGGGAATCGCTGAAATGAGAATTAATAGAAGCAGTTAAAGCTGCTAACACATGCGTAGTTCTTCGATTTCTTCGGTCTATCTCTACATTATCTCCAGAAGCTCCACCACCATCAGTAAATTGAAAAGTTTTTTGTTTAGAAAAAGCATCTCTAATAGTCACTGTAGAACCATTAGCCGGAATTAAAGAATTGTTTGAAGAATGAAATTTTATAGTCCCTTTAGCAAGAGCGTTTCCGCCGGCTATTTCTGGTAAACCAGGTTCTATTCTAGTACCAGTTAAATGAGCTGAGATTATATAAGGTCTTTCTAAAAGCATTCCATTAGATAAAATACTTTCGATAGGTTTGTAAGAAAGACTTCCAGAAAAATCTAACATTGTAGCCATCTCGACTATTTTCTGTCTAGATTTACCCATCCTAAATTCTTTCTTACCTCCAAACTCAACCATTCTAAACATTCTATCAGGTTCGATTCCGGCTGATCTAAAAATAGATTTAATCGATTCTTTAGTTCCTTTTGTCTTATTGATATAGTTTAAATTCTTAAGAATTCTTCTCCATATAATATTTTGAATCTCTTGAATATTTCTCTCGTATATACCCAGCTCTAATCCTAAGGATTCACTTCCTAAATATTGTTCATATGTAGCATCACTAAAAATATCAGGTAAATCAAAGCCGTAGTAATCAGCTAAGTCACTTAAAAAAGGGTTTGCAACGCCACTTTTGTTTTCATAATCTGGGTGGAGATATTGAGAAACTTGATCTAAGAATACTTTGTAAGAATCAAATTCCTCTGCAAAGAAATATAAAAGAAGTGACATAAGTTGATTAGAACCTAATTTACCAGTTCTAGGAAGGTTAGAGGTTGAACTATAACTTTCCACCATCTCTCCGTCAACTGCAACTCCTTCAAAATCAGAACCTATATTTAAATAATGCTTAGGTATCATTTTAGTTATCAAATTTGGATTATTAATATCGTATTCAGAAGCTTCATTCAAGAGATTGTTGTTTAAATCAACAACTTCATTAAATTTAGGAAATAAAATTGGAGAGTACTTTGAGTTCTCTAAAACTATTGGGTTTGAAACACCGGGTTCAAAATTTGTTTTATTAGAGGAATGAGAAAAAGATTCTACCTTGCTATGCAAGCTGTTTCCACTATGATCTAAAACTATGTTATTGTTCGAATAAGATCCAGATGGCTCATTAAACCGATAGCATATTCTTAGATTTTCATGAGAAAATATATTTCTTTTTGAATAAAATTCAATTTCATCTCTGCTTCTTAAGTTGTGAAAAAGCCTAAATTCATCTAGATATCCTTTAAAGTTTTCTTGATAATCAAAACTAAAATTTGGAATAGCGATAGAATTTCCTTTACCGATAAAAAGAGAAGTAGATTCTGTGTTAATGTCACCCATCAAAATTTGATTTGATTCCTTAAGAGACAAAAAATTTCCAGAAGTAACTTTTGATATCGATATGTTGTTAAAATTTTGTCTCCTATCACAGATAAAATGAATGTTATGCCATTCTCCTTTTGAAAATGAAGATGAAATAACTGAATTTACACTTCCGCTTGAAATTAAAAAACCTATCTCCGCTGTAGCTGCTGAACTAGTTGCTTTTAAAAAGCTTGAAAAGCCTACATAATTGTTAGTTCCTTTTTCATCTAAACAATAAAACAAATAACTATTGTTATTTGCAGCTTTCGATAGATACACATGAAGTTCTATAGAGAAAGATTTTTCTTTTGGGTTAATTCTAGAATTGCCTAAATTACCGCTAGATAAATTTTGGTTTAAAAAACCAGTAGAGTCTTTTGTTTCTATGTACTGTGCGCCAGTGAACCTAACAAAACCTCTGCTTTTTGGAAAAGAGTCTAAAACGTGCTTTTCAAAAGAAGATAATTCATCTTCAAATTTTTCTACATCTCCAAACGAACCATCAAAAGGATATTTATTAATAATTTTGTCAAAAGCAATATTAACTTTCACTTCAGCTGATCCGAAAAAAGTATTATTAGCAAAATTAGAATTATCTAATGGTATTTGTTGGGTTGATACTAATCCAGAGTCTTTAGAATTTCTTCTGAAACTTTCTGAATCTTCATTTATATCAGTCTTTATAATATCTCTTTTACTTTTCCTTATTAAGGTAGAAGATGAATGAGTATATTTTCTAAGTTTTTTTCTACTAAAAACTTTAATGTTACCAAAAATTTTGCTTCTTGACATTTTAAATAACCTTAAAAGAAAAAGAATTTTCTATCTTAAAAATTTCTGAATTTATAGGAGTGAAAAATTCTATTTCGTAAAGATATCCCGGGCTTAGAGTTCCTGCTAGGATTTTTGTACAAAAATTATTTCCATAAAAATAGAGTTTAGTAGAATTATTATCAAAATCTAGATCAATAACAGTACTTCCAGAATTTTTCTCTGTTATTCTATAGTGTATATCACCTTGAAAAACATCTGGTCGAGTTGGCTTTTTGAATGGTTCATAATCTATTTTGTTCATAGAAGCATTTATCAATAATGATATATCTTCATTTTCCTTATAAGATTCTTTCCTGTTTTGAAAATTAAGCGAAACATCAGAGATGTCAAAATTTTGATAATCATTTCCTCTAATTTTTATTTTTTCTTTTCGAAAAGTAATTTTTTCATCTAAGGTTTTCCAATTAGCATCTAAAAAGAATCCCTTAGGGGTGGCTTCTAAGGCTTTTCTTACAAATTCATTATTACTCTGTATGTTTATGCTAGCTTTATACTGACCAACTGCCCTGGTGTTATTAGAGCTTAAGTTAATTTGACTAAAATTAGCTTCTTGTTTAAAAGATCCTGAAGTTAATACAATTTTGCCGCAGTTATCACCGGTGAGCTGGGCATTTGAGTTGTCTCTAAAATTAACTGAACCTAGACCTTTAAATGACTTTATTACAAAATTTAAACTCTTATCGGTGTATGCTTTTTGACTTTCGTCGTCCTCTGATTCATTGAATTTTATTCTAAGTCTAGGTTGTATTAACTTATTTTTAACATGCCTCGAAGCGAATCTTTTTACAAACCTAGTTTTATTGTCTGTCGCGTAAGATCCGCTGAAGCTTATTCTAAAGCCGTAGTTAGGAATATCTCCTCTTAAATAGCCACTAATAGCTTTAGTTACGTCAAAATAAGCATCTGTGTTAGGTTCAGAAAAATAAAAAGAAGAACCGAAATCAGATATTGATCCATTCAAGCTTCCGGAATCATAAAAATCTAAATGGTTAGTATCATATCCACCCCTTAAATCAACCTTAGTAATTCTGCCAGTAGATGTTCCACCTAACGTTACGTCTGTATTTCCCGTTGGGCCAAAAACATCCTGCCTCAAAGCTACCAATGCTCCATCGCCAGGATTAGTAGCGGTGATTGCTAAATCTGAGTTTGTTTTTGAAAGAGAAACAGCAGCAAATATTCTATCTGCTAAAGTTGCAGCATTAGCAACATTATTTATCCCAAATGTGTAATCATTTGCATCAGTCTTAGCCGGGGTCTCTGAAGCATTGTTAGCTGTAAACGTGACAGTGTTAGTTCCATCGTTAATAGAGAAAGTTGCTGTGTTGTCTAAACCGACTTGAGAAACTGCACTTATCGATCCTAATGCTCTAACTTTTCCTGTTCCACCGCCTGACTTAGCTCCCGGTTTATTCCAAACTATCGGACTAGATAATAAAAAGGAAGATGTTAGATAATTAACTGATCCTAAATCACCAAATGTATTAACATCGAAACCTGAACCTTCTTCAAAACTCTTAGCTAAAGGATTGCATAAAGCATAAAAACCATGAGGTTTTTGAAGTCCAGAAGATATATCTTTTAATTCTAAAACAGCTTTAAAGTTAGGATCTGAAATATTTAAAATACTAGATGTTAAACTTCCAATTTTGTCAGTATCAAACTTTATCAGTATAACTGAATCTTCTCTAACATCAGAAGTTATAAAAGAACCTGTAACTACTTCTCCAGACTCTTCATAAAGTTTAAAAAGGTCCAAGGTAGAAGCCGAGCCGGCATTGGAATTAGAAGATCTATATGAGTTATCTATAATTTTATTAGTTATGTATGAATCGCTACTAGCTGTTATTATCAATTGCATTATAAAACAGTTACCCTTATATCGTTATCTGGATATTTTAACTCAAATATTCCGTTTTTGTGTGGAAATAGGAAACCTCTTTCTAGATATTCTGAAATTATAATAGCCGAGCTCAAAGAATAATCATATTCATCAATACCATCTCCGCTGGTTTTAATACCAGATCTAGATTCTATTAGAACTCCTGGATGATTATTATCCGAAACTACAGAAGACACTCCTTCTGAAGAAAGAACCGCAAAATTTAAATCCCCCATCGCAATAGGCTGATTAATCTGAAATTTTCTAATATCTAAAATAGATTTTATATTAGAAATGATATTTTGAGCAATTAGACTTTTTTGATAGCCTGGTACACCTATGACTCTTACATCTACACTTATGTTATGAACTTTAGCGTCGACTATAATATATGCATCATTAAGAAGCCTAAATGATTCTAAATAATTTTTTAAGTTAATTTTTAAATTATCGCTAGCAGTCATCAAAGGATTATCATTACCACTTCTTGTGCCATTATAATTTTTGACTAAGTTTCCATTCACATCTCGAGATATTAAAGCGATCTCTACTTGCCCAAGCCCATTAGGAGCTTCGCTTATAGAAGCTCTAAAAACCCTTCCTAAACCTGAAGGTAGAGAATATATTCTAGCTAGCAAATCTTCTTTTGTTACTACTCTCATTTGAGAATTCCTAGCAATTGGTATTTGATCTCTTAATTCTTCAAGGGTTGGGGCAGGAGACCCTCCTATAAATTTTTCGTTATTATCTACAGCGATGTTTGTTCTAACAAATATAGATTCTTTAAAACTAGAATTTATTGGAAAAGTTATATCTAAAAACTCTATTTGCCTTATCGAACTAGCAGAAACATTGTGGACAAAACCACCCCCATGCCTGTATTTTACAGTAATACTTACATTTCTAGGTGCTACTCCTAGTGTGTTTGTTCTCATTAAGGAATTTGGATCAAGCGCAAACCTAGAAAAAGTTTTTCTGCCATAAAGAGGAAGGCTTAAATCTCCTGGGTCTGGCAATATATCATCGTCTAAAGCTTGAGCATCACCTCCGCCAAAAGTTAAGGTAGTTATAAAGGTTTGAGGATCAAATTCTTTTGTATATCTATATGGAGCCCCAATTAAAGAAATTGATTTTTCTACCGCATTTGAGCTTACTCTTTTATTATCTGTTATAGAAAAAACATTATCTTGAGAAAGATTATCTACTTCATAGTATCGATTGCCATCAGAATCATAAATCGATTCTATTAAGCTTATATTCTGCTCTGCTAGCGTTACTTCTCTAAACGGAACAAAACTATCAGAAATTGCAAAGTTCTCTTCTCTGATTTGACCAGAAACGCAGAAACCTTTTCTTTGAATATTTTTATAACCAAAAGTACCTGCAACCCCAGTATCAGACTCGAAATCATCATGCCTATTATTAGCCCACAAATACTTTCCTGTCTTTACATCTCTTTCGTTAAAATCGACATCTTCTATTAAGTTAAAGTTTATTCCATTGTTGCTGACAAACCGAGTTCCAGCTTTAATAATTGGTAAACAGTCTCCAGCAACTTCTTTGCCGGTGTCAGGAGTTGTGTTGCTGCTGTTAATTGGAACTCTGATGTATATTGTAACATAGCCAACAGCTGGAGATGCTCCGTAACTTTTTACCCCAGATAACTCGAGGTGTTTCAACAGGTTTTCTACTTCTATAGAATCTCTCCAGCTTAATTCATTAAACTGGTGATCAAGATAATAAGACATAGAATCGCCAATATATGATATCATATCAACGAACATACCTCCTATACCAGTTTCGGTGAAATCTTCTATGTTTTCCGGAAAGAATGTTCTTGCATGTCTTATTAGATTACTTTTGAAATCATCAAAATCTCTCGCTAAATAAGATCTTTTTACTATCTTTTTTTGTCTTGTTTTTATATCTTTTTCCATTAACCAGCAACCCTTAGAATTAAACTTACAGCTTGATTATCAAGTTCTAATTGAGGTATTCCATACACAACTTTTATTCCTATTTTAGCTGTATGCTCGTTATTAAATGTTTCAGTAAAAGTTTCAACATTCTGTATACTTACGAAAGGCATATACTTGCCAACAGCGGAAGTTACCCTAGATAAAGCTTCAGCTTCAAAATCTTCAGAAGAAAATTCGAACAACAGTTCATCTAAGTTAGCTCCAAAATCGTAATTTCCAAGTCTTTCGCCATGATTAGTTAAAAGCAAATTTTTTAAATTGTCTTTTATTTGTTCTTTTAAACTATCATGCATCTTTAAAAGGCCATCGCGACCTGAACCTAATTCCAAAGGCGTTTTAATACCAATTAACTTTTTTCTAAAAGTGTCATTTTGATACTTTACTTCAGTGCCAATAGATTGACCAGAAGATTTGAACTTAAACTTTTTATAGTTTTGTGACCTTATTCTTGACATAACTCTACCTCTGGTGTATAAATATCCGCTTAGTTAAATTTATATGTAATATTAATCAGATAAAATTTGATTATTTGAGAGAAGAAGGCGCGGGTAGATTAAATGTCATTCGATAATAGATAAGGGGAAGACTGTACCGGGAACACTTACGAAGAGCCCTTTAGCATAAGCAGACACTGTATACACTATAGAAGTAGTAGAAGTGTGTATTTGATTTGCTAGTTCTTCGGCTACTTCAACATGCGTTCCTCCCGTTTGACCGATATCAAAAGCTGCGTCTATATCTGGGGGAGACGCTACGGTTGCCCCGGCGCCAGCATATCCTGCCTCATCTGTGTTTGCTGCTAAAAGTTGTAAGTCTGCCTGAAAAGCTGTATTTGATGCTGCGTAGTTTCTTGTCCCTGCAAGGGCAGCTTGAGTATCAGCTAAAAATTGTGTGCGAAATGTTGTCCCTACCAGCGTGGGTTCGGGGACTGATGTGCCGGCAGGTCCAGTTGGATCTGTTATTGGAGGTGTTCCAGGCTGAATGCCTGCAGCTGGAAAGGGATCCAATTCGGCTGTTGCAAGATAGTTGTCAACTGCATCGGCTATCTGCTCCGCGTATGTTTCGATGTCAGCAGGAGTTGAAGCCGTGTCTAAGATATTTACAAATGAATCTTTTAATGCTTCTTTATCTACAGACATTATTTGACCTTTGCAATTTTGCTAAGGATAAGTTGTCCTGGCGAATCGCCGTCGGCATCAGGCGGGACTGCTGGAGTAGTAGTAAACTCAGCAGATTCAACGCCTGCTCCTCCCCCTGTAGCATGATGCATTGTAGTTGGGCCAGCTCCAGAATTATGTACGTGAGCGTTGAAAGCATCTTCTAAAGCTTGAAGCTTAGCCAAGAGGATGTCTCCTAAAACCACAGATTCTGTGGCATCTTCTCCTAAGAAAACTTGGTCTCCTCTTCCTTCTGATTTTGGACTTCCAGAACTAAACTCTCTTCCACCTATAACTATCTTTGGTCCGTCAATATATATAGTTCCGTCTGGTTCAATAGAGATTACAGCTCGGGTATTTTCAAGCTCCCTAGCATCGGTAGTTGCTTCTGTTGCTCCCCCCTCTTTGACTATTCTTATTGAACCAACCACTGGATTAGCAACTCCACCATCAGGATCTTTTCTAGCAATTATTCGGATGTGGTCTGCTTTGAGAACTACGTTTGATCCTTTTTGAGCATCAACTTCGTTGTTTTCTGAAAGTTTTACTTTTTCCCCAGAGGTTTCAGCTAGTCCAAAATCAACGTCTGGATTACCGTCAGCTGCAACATAAACTCGAGCAGCATCATATCTAAAATCTGGATCTCCTTCAATAGCATGATCAAATGCGGAGTCTGTCATATCTGGCATAAAAGATGCTGGATTTTTAGATGTTTCGGATAACAACATCCCTCTTCCATTATCATCAGCTGTTGCTTTCACTCTAGGATAAGTTGGCGGGTGATTTATATCTCCATCTCTTTCTAAAGGAAGTTTTTCTTGATCTTCAAAATCGTGGTCTAGGCCTTCATCTCTTATTCTATACCCCCTACCAGCGATGATATCGATAGCAGGTGCAAAGGCTTCTGTAATTTCTCTTATTGCGTCAAAATCTCTAGGGGGATCAGCTTCTGGATCAGCGGTAAATGTATCAACTTCCGGAACTGTAGAAATCGACTGCGACGGAGGTTCACCAGCTGGACCTAAAGCTAAAGCATCAATCCTATCTTGTTCGTCAGCTGATTCAGCCCAGCCGCCTGGAATAGCATTTCCTGTAGTTCCTAGTATTATGCTAGTGTTGTTCGAACCTTGTAGAACCATATCAGCTGGTCTTTTTGACAGCCTAGGAACCGGCTCATATTTGAATGAATGATATGCTAAAGAACCAGTTGAATGCGAACAATACTCGTTTGCAGTTGTACCGAAAGTAAATCCACCATCTGTTCCCGTTCCGTTTGGAAAACCAAACATTTCAAAACTATCAGCGTTCTCTTCCTTGGGGGGTGGAGTGTCATTTGCTTCTTGAGCTGGATCGGGTTCTGATTCTTCCCCTGACTGAAAGTGATTTCTTCTAGGCTCATGAGAATAATTTAGATCTTCAACGTCATCCCAACATGGCACTCTAGATATCCAGTGAACAAAAGATGGGTCTGTCCCTGTTGGGGTTGGTTTTACTAACCAAACATGTTCTCCAGGTTTGACAGGAAAGCATATGTGAGGTGGAAAAAATGGAAGAGCTATCTGGACTTTATTCGTTCTTACTCCTTGACCGTCATTTAAAGGTCTAACTAATATGCAATTTCTAGTAACCCTAGGAATAAACATAAAATTAATAATAGTACTTTCGTTATATTTTTTTTCAAAATCCAGCTGGTTTTTAAAACCAGCTGGATCAGTAATGACTTCGGTGACAACACCCTTTTCGAAAACAGTATCAGGATTTCCAAAAAATAAAGCTTCCCTAATCTCCCTAGACCCATCGACTTCATCTTCTCCATCGAAAGCGACTCTATTGACATCAAGTTCTGGAAGGGTACTCATTTTTAGTCCTTTATTTGAGAAAATAAATCATCAGGATCTATTTTGCTATTTTCAACTTCTGCTTTTGCAATAATTTCTGCTAGTTTCAAAAGTTGTTCATTAGACTTATTCATTCTTTCCAAATACTTAGAAAGAATAGCACCAATGGCTGCATGTTCTGCAATGCCTGTACGCATTTGAGTATACGCTTCTACGAACAAAACGTGAGCATTTTGTCTATCTAAGTTGGCGTTTTCGTATATCTCTTTCCACAAAAGCTTTTTCTTATCATCAGAACTTACTAATTCAGAAAGCATCTCTTCAAATTTTTTAGTTTTTTCTTCTATTTTTTCTATTTTTTGGAGAGCTGAAGTTAAATTATCCATTTTTTACACCTTAAAATATGTCTATAATTCTTTTGTCGTGAACAATATCCCTGTAGTGTTTTCTTATTGATGACATTGCAACAGAGAGCTTTTTTGGAGTTAAGCCAGATATTTCCCTAACGTAGACATAGATAGCACGTTTGTTTAGAAAATCTAGTTGATCTATTTTTGAAAAAATTTCTGTAATTGCATTAATACAAAGAACTTCGTTCTCTTTGTGAACTCTTTCTTTTATAACTGCTAAAACTTTATTTATTTCTTGTCTTTGGTTTGCAGCAATTAATATTTTATCAGGAGCTTCTGCAACTTGAGAATGTGCTATAGCGGATTTATCTTTTTTTGACATATAAGTCATATCAGACATGCTGACATGGCGCATTACATTTTTTTTGTAATTTCTGGAATTTATTATCAGCCAGTTCTTAGCAACAACGTTAAAATAAGAAAAAGCTTTAGTGCCTCTTGCTTCATCCCATTTGTGTATTGTTTCATACAAAAAAGATACACAATCTTTTTTTATCGTATTAGTTTCTTCTGTGCCGTTTTTGAATCCATAAACGAATATTAGACTTTCTGCTAGTTTTTCAAAAGCAATGTGGATTTTACTATTATAAAGTTTTTCTTTTTCTTCGCAATCTTCCATGTCTTGATACTCAACTATAGCAGCTTGAGTATCATTATTGAAATACATGTTTCTCTTTTGTTTAGGGTTCCTTCTTATTTTCTTTTTCTTCAACTGCAGCCTCTCCAGCTTCATAAGAAGAAACATTTTCTGTTAAAACTTTGGTAATATCCAAAATAGAATTTCTACATTCTTCAATGTCGGAATGTACTTTTCTTACTTCAATACTGTCAAAAAACAAGGGTATCTGTAGTATTTGTTCTATTGTTTCTTGTCTTGTATCTAAAATTTCCAAACTTTTTTCTAATGCATCTTCTAGTTTCATTAGTATAAAAGCAAACTTTATCGCAAAATATGACGATATCGTTAGCAGTAGTATTAACACTGTTATAATAATGATACTAATACTCATTTCAATATATCATTTAGAAATTTATCGTAAATTTTGAAAACTTCGGCTTGATTAAACTTTGAATTAATAACCTCGCTGCCTGTTTTTGCCCATTGTTTAGGTATGTCATATGAATTCTTTATTTTCTTTAGTTTCCTTATGACGTTTTTAGACTTAGGAGTGGCCCATTTGCTTCCTTCAATAAAAATGTGATCCACCCTAGTTTTATCTATTTCAACTAGATCGTATTCGAAAGAAGAAAATTTAATGTGATTTAAGAAATCTATGTGTCCGGACCAATTGGTCGCTAAAACTGGGACTTCAGAAGATGCTGCTTCTATCAAAGGTAAACCATAACCTTCTCCACGCGTAAAAGATACTAAAGCGTTAATCTCCTCGCTCCTCAAAAAAGAAGACACTTCATCATCTGTCATCATCCCATGAGATAAATAGAACTTAGGATATTTTCCAACCTTCACAGAACTAACAATCTTTCTCAGTATTGTTAACGATTTGTTTCTATCAACTGTGGTTGATCTTCCTAAACCGGTTTTTATAATTACACCGACTTCTGGATCATCTTTAAAAGCTTCACAAAGCAATTTTATTCCATGAAAAGTATTTTTTCTATCTGATTCTGGTGTTAAACCGGTTATTAAACCAAACATTAAAAAATTAAACTTAGTGTCAACATCTAGTTTCATAGGCTCTAATTTTTTATCGATAAAAGCTGGTTGAACATATTCAGGAACCACTAATATTTTTGATTCGTCCGCTCCTGAATTTACGAAACACGCTCTCGTATGATTTGAAGGAACTATAACTAGATCCATTTTGTTGACACAATCAACCCATTCTACAGAACACTTATCAGTTTCTACTCCAGCTGTGACACCTACATTAAAATTTGCAACTCCAGGTTCCCACTCATTTGGTAACTGTATCTGAAAGGATACGTCTGGTTTTGATTCAACTGGAGTACCTGTATCTAGTATTCTTCCAATTAAACCACCTTCATATTCTTTATTGACTATAAATGGACATATTCCCCAAGGAGTAATTTGCGAACTTATATCGCAACCTTTAGATTCTAAATAAGAAAATACTTGTCTGGCATGCACGCCGTAACCAGAAGAACTAACTAATGGACCTCTTACTAAAACTTTCTTCATACTTCTATAAGTTCAAATCTCTTAGTAGTTGATTTGCCTTTCTTAAAATCTTCAACAGTTTTTAGCATTGTTTCATGCCACATGTCTATCGTATTTTGATAATTAAACTCTGAATTTACATAATCTGAACATTTTTCGCCAAGTTCTTTTCTTTCTTCATCAGACATGTCGTATATTTTCTTTATAGCTTTCGCTGTTGTTTCAACAGAAACATAATCTTCATAGATATAAGGAACGTCTTGAGAACCTACTAAAGACTTAAATTCTATATCTAAAGCAACTCCATTTTCGCTACCATCTCTGTGGTCTACTACTTGTCTAGTCAACCCCCCTGTTTTTGGAGCTATTATCGGAGTTTTTGTCTGCATAGCTTCCAGCGTAGTTAAACCGAAACCTTCAGCAAAACTTAAATTAATGACGCAATCAGACATATTATGTAACATATTCATTTGTTGAAAATTTACTCTATCATTTGAAAAAATAACATTTTCTGTTATTCCTAGCATATCAACAACTTTAGTTAAATCAGGACCTTCCCTGTCAAAAGGATCTGTATGCATTACAAACGTTGCTGGTTTGCGACCATTGACTTCTTCTACTTCTTCTAAAAATATCTTCCAAGACCAAAGAAGATCAGCTGGCCTCTTTCTTTTCGCATTTCTGCTAATCCAAAGTAGAACAAAATCATCTTCCCGATGCTTGCCCATGAAACCTACTTTGGATTCTTTTACAAAATCTCTATCTACTATTTCGAAAAAAACTTCTTCAGGAAGGGCATGAGGTATAAAATTAGTTCTATCTGGCCAATGTTCTTTAACTTGCTCGTATGTATGATGGCTATGACAATTAATCAAATCAGTAGCCTGATAGAATTCATTATTATATTCTGGAAATGGTTTATTATCCCAAACGTGCCAATATACTATGGGACATATTTGATGTATCTCATCTTCCATATTCCATAACCAGACAAAAAATCTTGGGTCGGTAAACAAAAGAATTACATCAGGTTTTTCTGTAACTAAAAGATTTCTAATTAACTCTTCATTACCAAAACCATCAACTGGCTTAATAATAAAATCTTCAGCAACTTTTTGAACATCATAATTTTCATGCTTAATAGCTGCTCCTAGCTGTCTAAACGTCCAAGTGTTTTTTTCTAGTAATCCATTGATTAAAAATCTAGTTTGAACGCCGACACCGGACGGAGACAGAGCATGGTCTGACAAAACTAATACTTTATATTTTTCCATTCTAACTTCCCGGGCAATGAACGGTACCCTTATAATCACAAAATAAGCAGGAGTTTCTATTTTTAAGATAAATGCCTCTCTTCATAGAGAGTACCATACTTCTTAAAATAGAAGTACACTTAGCTTCTGCTTTTTCTCCAACTGAAACTTTTACTAATTCGCATATTTTTCCTTTTGGAGCTCCTCGCTTTAATAGAACAAATCCGCATCTTACAGATTTAATATCTATATTATTTTTATTACGCCAAAAATGTTTATATAAAGCTATCTGAGCCCAAGTCAAAATATCCCTTCTTTTACTAGCGTACCAACCTTTGTCACCGGCTGTTTTCCAGTCGATAACCCAGTAAATTTCGTTACCTTTTTTGTCTTTTGTTTTTATTAAGGCATCGATAAATCCCTTAAAATAGGCACCGACTTCCGGTACATGCTCATATAGTTGTTCTTCTGCAGAAACTACTTCATATTCACCAAAGGTTTCTTCTAGAAAAGTTGGTATTTCGTTTAAACTATTTTTAGCGTATTCTAACCAAACATCTAAATAAAGATGAGGTTTAGGTTTCCAACCATTATTTTTTCTGATATCTGCTTGTTTTTTTATAAAGACATCTGAATCAAATTCATGTTTTTTCCACTCTGATTTTATATCAGATAATGTTTTTTCAATATCCATTTGACCAGACAAAAGAAAATTTTCTATACCATCGTGTATAGCAGAACCGTAAGAAAGATATTGAGATGGTTCATCAGATGTTATTCCATCGATGTAAGCTAACTTATGTCTCCAGGCACACTCTTTCCAATTTTTAACTTCCGAATATGAAACATGAGGTTTGTTATTTGGCAGTATAGGTAGATCTTTTGTTTTATCTATTATCATTAGATAATTCTAACTATTTTTTTTAATTTTTACAAAAATTAAAATCTGATTCATACATTAATTTTGCCAACTTTTTAAAGTCGACTTCTGGCTTCCACCCTAAAACCTTTTTAGCTTTAGAATAATCGCCAAGTAAGTGAGGTACTTCATGAGGTCTAAAAAGTCTAGGATCTATTTCTACATGTTTATCGATCGATAAGCCAGCAATTTTAAAAACTTCTTCTAGCCATTGTTGAACAGAATATGCTTTACCAGTAGCTACAACATAATCATCAGGCTCGTCGTGTTGTAGCATCATATGCATTGCTTTAACATAGTCACCAGCAAACCCCCAATCTCTTAAAGCATGCAAGTTACCTAGGTATAGTTTATCTTGCAAACCTAATTTGATTTTGGCTGCTGCAATTGTTATTTTTCTAGTGACAAAAGTCTCTCCTCTTCTAGGGGACTCATGATTAAAAAGTATTCCGCTACACGCAAACATACCATAAGACTCTCTGTAATTTCTAACTAGATGATGAGCATATACTTTTGCGCAAGAATAAGGAGAGGCTGGAGAAAGTCTAGTTAATTCATTTTGAGGAACTTCAGGATTATCTCCAAACATTTCGGAAGAACTAGCTTGATAAAATTTTATGTCTTTATTAGTGTTCCTGATAGCTTCTAATAGATTAAGAGTACCATTAACTATAGTATTTGTAGTTGATACTGGATTTTCAAAGCTTACCCTAACATGAGATTGAGCTGCTAAATTGTATATTTCATCAGGGTCGTATTTGTTTATTAATCGGTATATTACTCCTGGATCATCTAATTCAAAATACTCTAAATTTAAATTTTCGTTAGAAAATATACTATCTATTCTGTCTGTTGATATTAAGCTAGTCCTTCTTTTTAATCCTATTACTTTATATCCGGAGGCTAACAAATGCTCTGCCAAGTAAGAACCGTCTTGTCCAGTTACGCCTGTTATTATAGCAGTTTTCATTCTACGCCTCTCACATTTGGATAATTATTTATAAACCATTCGCAGGTTTTTTTCATGCCCTCGTAAAAACTAGTGTAGTTTTTTGATTCCCAACCCAACTTTAGCAACTTAGCATTAGAGCTTGGTTTTTTAAACTGACCAGCTGGTTTTGATACGTCCCACCTAATTTCGCCATTATAATCTAAAATTTCACTCACTATAGTGACGACAGAAGATATACTTTTTTGTTCAACATTTCCTATATTTACAGGTTCTGGTCTATCATAATTTTCTAAAAGAAATAAAAGTATCCTAGCAACATCATTGGAAAAAGTAAACTCCCTTAATGGAGTTCCATCTCCCCAGAATGTAGGTATATTTTTGTTATTTTTCGCTTCCCAAATCTTTCTAATGATAGCTGGAATAACGTGACCATTATCTAAATCAAAATTATCATAAAGCCCATACAGATTATTTGGAACTGCACATATATAGTTTCTGTTATATTGTTGTCTTAAAGCCCTTGAGTGTATATCTAGCATCCTCTTAGCGTATGCATATCCAAAGTTGCTTTGGTGAGGTTCACCATTATGTATCTGATCTTCAGTTAGGGGATATTTGACATTATCCGGATACACGCACGTTGATAAAAGAGAAACAACTTTTTTGATTCCTAAATTATTGCATGCATCTAAAACATTACAATTTATTTTAATGTTTTCCGAATAAAAGTCTGCTATAAAATTTGTATTTCCCTTCACTCCACCAACCTTTGCAGCTAAGTGTATAACAGCATCAGGTGATTCTTTATCAAGCAAAATTTTAAAATCTTCAGAATTTAAAAGGTTTGCATCTTTACTGCTTAAAAGTTTTATATCATGATTAGTTTTTGCTTTTTTAAAAGCGGAGCCAACCATGCCACTCCCTCCAGTAACTATTATTTTCAATCTAATTCCTCATAGTAGTGACCAATTAAAAACTTATTTCCTTTAGAAAGAGATTTTAATTCATGCTTATCGTTATAATCACTTTTTTTCATTAACCTAAAATCAAAACTAATTCTAGTAACTCCAGTTTTGTTTGGTAAATTTCCGTGAATGCATTGATTACCATTAAACTTTACGTATTCTCCTGGCTTTAAAGTAAATTGCCTAAAATCCATTTTTCCTGGATTAGCTTCTGATATGGTTGAATTACTTTCAAACATAGGAGTAACAGCTACGATAAAATTAATTTCTCCAGGTGGGTGATTATAATCAGCATCTTTATGCCAACCTCCTACAGCTACATTATCAGGAAGATGAACTCGAAAGCTTGGCCAAGTTTGATAAATAAACTCATCTTTTTCTAACTGAGGAACTACTATCTCTTTTATAAACTTTTTGTAAAGATTCAAAAATTCTGGCCAGCCGGCTCGCATTTTGTCATAAAATATTTTATGATATTTGGTATCAGAATCTTTTCCAGGTTCTCCAAAGAAATCGTATTCTTCTTTAGAGTCTAAATGAAGTTTTTGTAAATCTTTAATAGCGAAAAGTTCTTTAAATAAAGATTCAAAATTAAATTCTTTTAAATTATATTTGTAGTAAGTTTCTGACATTTCTCTCCCTGGAGAATCTTACTAATAAATATTAAGACCAGCCATATCTTTTTACATATTCTAAGTTTTCATAGTATTCTAGAAGTTCTTCTGCTTTTAAGTTTTGAATCTTTTGCCATAGGTCTTCATTATGATTAAATTTAGAATTAGAAGTCGAACTTTCGGATCCCCTAGGATGTTCAAGGTGGAATATATGAGTACTAATTCTCGCTATTTTCATTTTGAATCGATAAGATCTGACGTACCTTTCTACATCTTCCGGACCCCAAGATATAAATTCTTCATTTTCACCAAAGACTTTTTTATAAGAATCTGTTCTATAGATTATCGATTGACCGTATTTAGCATCCCAAATCATAGTACCGGTGCCTAGAGAAGATACTATGCCAGTTCCATCACCAGTTAATATTAATTTCTCCAAATTAATGCTTCCAGGACCTACCCTTTCGTGTATCATTACTTGATACTTTCCATATCCGTAAGGATATACAATGTCTGTGTCAGAAGTCCTAAGCATTCCTATTGATGTTAATAAACCGTCTCGAGATAAGATCACGTCAGCATCATGATTAGCGCAATAAGGAGTTGTTACTCGCGTAAGCATTTCGTTAAGATATTTAGTCCTATGAAAAGGTGCGTCGTCTGATCTTCTTTCTATATGAATATTGACCCTATCTTTAAAATCTTCCAAAGCTATTCCATAGAAAAATAGTTGTCCAAATTCATTTTTATGCATTCGGTGGATACACATATTGTCATATAATATCTCTTTAACGCTATCATCTACTTCTTTTTTATTTCCAGCTTGATATTGTTCAATCGCTGAATCTAAATCAAACCAGCGAAAAGAAGAGAAAGCTTTTTCTGTCTCGGAAATATACAATTCTACTTTAGCTGTTGTAGTGAAACTAATCCAACACAAAACATCACAAAGATTCTCAAATCTATTTTGAGAATCTGTGCCATAAGGAATTAAAAAAGTTATGTCTGGAGTATGACTCTTGTACATGCCGCCAACTGTCGAAGCCATCATACAAGAATAATGCTGATCAGCTCGACAATTGGTTGCAACATCTTCTGGTTTCATATATGGGGGTAACCAACTCATTATATTTTCAACCACCTTTCGTAATATATAGTATCATAGTTCGGAGGTCCCTGAGGACCGAACCAAACTTTAGGAGCAATAACAGAATTTCTTTTCCCAAGCATAGCTGCCCACCAAGAAAAACTCGAGTTTGCTATTATGTGTGCGTTGCACATTGACATCATACACATATCTAATGGACCTGGATTTCCTTCTACAAAGAACGAATCTTCATCTAGCAAGTTATCTTCTATCCATTTTTTATCATCTCCAAAGACTAAAAATTTTATCTTTGCGTTAGAAGAATTTTTTATAATGTTTTTTGCGTTATTATAGTAATCAATAGAACAAGTAGGATGATATTCTGGGGTTTTTAAGTAATCAGTTCTTCTCACATGAATAGAACATGTCGGAAGATTATCCCTATATCTTTCGTATTGTTCAGCAGCTTCTAAACGAATTTCATCTCTAAAATTAAATTCTTTTTCCAGTTCATTTAAACAATGCAAAAAATATAGTGGAGACTGAAAATATCCATATAAGTCGGTTTTAGTACCAGCATTGAAGAAGTTCGTATTAAAATAGAAACTAGGTTCTTTATATTGAAACTTGATTTCCTTTTTTACTTCTTCGTTCGCTTTTTTTGCTGACGGTAAATAAAAAGCATCAAAGAGTTCGTGATTATTACTATGTAAATAAATGTCTAAATCTTTAAGTTTTGATAAACCAAACATCGCGGCATACTGAAACATTTGATTTCCAAACCTTCCATTTGTGCCTATTTGAAAGCTAGTTATCATACTTTTATATATCCCATATAACTCAAGACTTTAAATTGAGCTTCAGATGAAAGCAAGGGATACTTTGAATCGTACATGGGATTATGAACTGCGGTGTAATCAACTAATACATCAGATAAATTAAAGAAATTAAACCACCTAATGCATCTTAACCACATATGATGATCTTCAGCTATAGGATAAGAATCATCATACCCGCCAACCCTTAAGAGTACTTCTTTTCTAAAAACTACCGATGGGTGGGCTATAGCGTTCTTGCCAGTTAATAACCAAGATTTTATTGGCTTGTCCTTTAATGGGTACCTAAAAGAATCATCGACAACTTTAAAATCTTTATCTAAAATATTAATTTGAGTACCACATATATCAGTACTGCTGTTATCTAACACATAAACTTGTTTTTCTAATTTATTCGGATGCCAATAATCATCGCCGTCTTGCCTAGCAATGTAATCTCCTGTAGTTACTTTTAATCCTGTATTTAAAGCTGGAACAATGCCTGAAATTTTACAATCTACGATTTTTATTCGATTGTCATTTATTTCTTTGACTATTTCAATAGTTTTGTCAGTACAATTGTTATTAACAATTATTAATTCAAAATTTTCGTAGGTTTGTTCTAAAACAGAATCTAAAGATCTTTTGACAGTAGATTCACAATTTTTTACCGGTACTACTATCGATACTTTTTTATTCATTGTCTAGATAATCTTTACATCCGTGAGAAATCTTTATTGAAGGTGTCTTAGCTGACCAATTTATTTTAGTGTGGAAAATCCACCCTCCCATATCGCTAGCTAATTTTTCTGAAAGTAATTTTATTTCTTCGTCTTTAACATCTTTCCAAGGTTTATCAAAAAACATGTTATTCTCAGATATATCTTCTACCGGTATATTATATTGACTTAGCCAAAATTTTGTCCAATAACTTTTGAATAATCTAATCTTTCTCTCTATATCAAACCAAGACATGTGATAAACAGTTGGTACCGATTCAGAAACGTCATTATACCATTTTTCATATTTGTTAAGAGATTCTATATTTCCATTCAAAGCTTCTCTTCTAAGTAATTCTACTTCTTCCGAATAATAAGCAATAAAAGGGATACGATCGAATGATTCTTTATGTATATAATCGCATGTATCGCTTCCCGGAGCAGTATACATGCCACCATTCTCATCAAACCTTCGTAACTCTTTTGGTATTCCATGCGTTATGTATGGCTTGTTTCTGCTTATTCTCCATTTCCATGGATTAATATCAACCCTTACTTTATCGTAACTTCCCCAAAATTCTACGACTGGTAAAGCTACTAATTCGGAAAGTTGAGGAAACCTTTTTACTAATTGTTTGATTTTTTCAAAGTCTTTCGGCAAGACAAACTCATCTGAATCCATTTGCCAGCAAAAATCTCCTGTACAAAAATCTCGAGCAAAAGCTTTTTGCATGCCGTCGCTGTGATAAGCAAACCTAGGATGATCCCAATCGATTTTATTTTGTTTTGCTACTACCTTTTCATTTCTTTCAGCAATTTCTAGCAATTTTTCCCAAGTACCATCATCAGACCCTGAATCGACTACTACAACCTCGTCACAGAATCCAAGCATAGATTCTACTGTTTTTTCCCATGGATATTCGTTTTTTATGCAATTATACACTGTAGTGTATCCTGATATCTTTGGATCCCAATTGATATCAGATATTATACCGTTCCAAAATCTTTCTCGAGCTGCGTAAAGATAAGCTTCAGTATCAAAGAAGTTTTTTGTATCAAACCATATCTCATCTTTATGTTGAACGTTTTCGTTTAAAATTAATCGACAACCTAAAACTTGAGCTTCAATCACTAGCCTAGGGCATGTATCTCCACCACGAGGTAAATAAACTAAACCTTCAGCTGCAGCTAGTTTTTCTAGCACTTCATTATATGGTAAATCTTTAATAGTACTGAACTTAAGATTATTTTCTTCGCAATAGTTTATAGCACTTTCAGTTCCCTTAATCCAGCTGTCTGAATCTAAAACTACCCAGCCATTTCTTTCTAAATTTAGAGAATTTAGTTCTCTTATCTTTAAGAAGAATGCGTCATCAAAAACAGAACTCAAGACAACTGAATTAACATTTTCTAGAAAAGGAAACTTATCAATATATCTTTGTTGCTGAGCTTCTGACATCCACCAAATACTTTTTGCTCCTAAGAAAAAAGCAGAAATTATTTTACCATGAATTTGTTCGTGACAATCACACTCTTTATTTTCTATCAGGTTGTGCTTCTCAACAGAACGATATTTACAAAATTTATAGTCATACTCTACTATCGAATAGTCTAGATTAGCAGCAATTGATGGAATCAAATTTAAATCCATGCCGGCGCAATTTGTAAAAATCCAAAAAGAGTCTTTATGTTCTTCTAAATTTTCTAGACTGACATCTCGGGAGTACATAGTTTCAAGTTCAATATCTTCCGGAACTGAATCGATTAAAGCTTGAGTACTTAATTCAGCACCACCAGTGATGTCTTTTGCAAAAAAATCTGCTACTATAATTACATGAGGATTATTTTTATCTGTCATAATATATTCTATCTCTATAGATTAATAAGATCAATTATAATAAAAGAATAATAAAATAGATATATCTGTATATCAGATTAACTGTATAACTGATCTCTGATCTATAGAGTATATGTAAAGAAAAAAATGTTCAGGAATTTTTTTAATTTAATTTTAAATTTTAGATTCTAAAGCTTCTAGTCGATCTTTTATTTCCTTCATGGCAGATACAATATAAGCACAAAATCTATCATATTCGAGTGATTTATAATCGCTATCAGTTTCTGCTGGTACTACCAATTCTGGAAATTTATCTTCTACTTCATCAATAATGAATCCTGGTATCTTCTTATCATCTGGGGCAGTTTTCCAATTAAATAAAACCGGGACTAATTTACACACACTTTCCAAGTCAGCATTTAAATTCTCTATGTTTGTCTTAAGAATTCTTTCAGAATTTGTGTGGGTAGATCTTATTAATTCACCGGCAGTGCCAATTGTTACGTTAGGTTTATTGGAAGTAGTATAAGGATAAGTGCTTGGAAGATAAGTTATACCATCAACAAAAGCCATAGTAGAATACTCATGACTTCCTCTACCAAACTGGCTAGCGCTGTATATAGCAGCTACTTCTGCTGCTGTAAGAGCATCTGTCCAAACAGCAAATTCAGCTAACTTAACTCCATTATTTAGCCCGTTAGTCGCGTAACCATAAGCAAACCCACCACCAATCTGTAACACTCCGGAAAGGTCTTCAGAACCTTCATAAGTACCAGCGGGTGTCCAATCAAATATGTTGCTAGTATTATCGGCAACAGCTACACCGTTAATATAAAAAACAGTATCAGCCACCCCAAGTGTCGTGTCATCCACTATCGCAACATGAACCCAATTACCAACATCCCACTGGTTAGTTGCTCCATTTCCTAAATTTTCGTAGGCAATACCTCGGTAAGAGCCCTCGCTTTCGTCTTCTCTTATAAACCATAAAGCAGGGTCGCCCGCGGAGGAATCGTTGTCGAAATATATTGTCCACTCCATGTTACCATTTGCTGATCCTTTAGATGCTAGCACATGGCCATTGGCTGCAGTCAACCAAGCAGCATTTGGAATATTTATCCAAAAAGCAACTGTCAACTTGTTGCTATCAGTAAAATTAAAGTCAGAGTGATCAGCTACAGTGATAGGATTATTACCGGTACCGTTCCAAGTTGAAGCTGGTAAACCTTTTATAGGATCAAACAGCGTGGATGTGTTCATACTAGTGTTGTTTATAAAATCAGTCGACTTTGTTAACGTATGTGGAGTCGCCGAAGCATCAATAACATCTAGAAAAAACCTTACCCATATAGCAAGGTCTGCAGAACCTCCACTGTTGTAAACATTATTATCATGACCTACAAAGGTGGTGGTCAAATCGTAACCTCCTCCAATATAAACTGGACCAGATATACGAGTTGTTGTCTGTTCTCCTCCACAACCTACTGCAAACCCCGGCAATGTATTAAACGAAGTTCCGTTAATGTTGAACGAGTTCGTTGTAGTAGTTCTTACAATCTGTAAAGGGTCTATCATACCTTTTGTGGATGAGAAAGTTGAGTTTGGCATCACTGTTAAATCACTAACTGTTGCCAAAATCTCTGTGCCTGGGTTAATTCTAAAATTAGTATTGACCTTTAAAGTCTGTCCAGCAGCCGTGTTAGAAGTTGCAACAAAAGGTATGTAATGAACAGCGCTGCTTGTATCATTAGTGACGTCTATTGCATCTGCTGTAGCGGCATTTCCGGAAATGTTGCCGGCTAAATCAGCCGTAATAACATTAGCTTCAAAATCTCCGGAGCCGTCTCTCTTTACAACCTTGTTTGCTGTGTTCGCGTTCGTCGCCGCGGTGCCAGAAATTGTAGATGCTGAGATCGTATCTACAGTGACGTCCTTGAACTTTTTGTTAGCATAAGTAGCATAAAAAGAACCCCCACTAGAAAGGGTAGTTTTATCTGCTTCCCAACTTTGTCCAGTTGTTATAACAGCACTTAATTCGGAGTGATCAGTATCTGCATTACTTCCACCTAAATGAGTCACAAAAACGTCTTTATTACTTTCCGGAACTTTAAGCCATATATCATAAACGCCATTACTCCCCCAAGTCAAGAAAACGTCCGTTGTAGGATCAAAGCTGTCAGTACCTAGATGATTTAGTTTTTCGACCGTCATATACTGACCAGGTGCTCTTGTTGTCACACCATCATAGGTCATCTTAGCGTGCAAGATAAAAGACATGTCAGTATCATTTGACGTCAAATATTCCCTACCTACAACATTAACTAATAACGTGGTTGTTGAAGTATCGTAGTAAGTCATATTGCTGGTACTCTCAGCTATCTTTATCCACTTGTTTGAATCGCCGGTAGTTGTTGAATTAACTTGAACTTGAAACCCATTGACATTAGAACCATAAATAGCCATTTTATTCTCCATCCTCTACAGGCTGTAACATCATCTTAAATTTCTTGCCTGTTATGTTATTGATCACATACAAATTATCTTCACCCTCTTGAATTGTCCAGTTACCACTAGTTCCATCCACATCGTTACCCATACCTTCATTACAAAGATTCAAGTCATTCGTATATATATTTCGAAACCTATATGTAGTTGAACCTAGGTCGTAGGTGTTATTAGCATGAGGCAAAGCATGACCTTTCAAAGTAAGAGTCCCATTAGTTGTAGTATTAGCGCTCCCATCGAAAGTAATCGCTGGGTTTCCACTGTTGTCTCTAATATCGTTCCCTCTAACTCTTATGTCTCCATCTACATCAAGCTTGTAAGAAGGGGCAGTAATGCCAATGCCAACCTTACCGTTTGCAATTCTCATTGTTTCTGATACTGATTTATCGACGAGAACGGAAAAAGACATGTAACCATCATGAGTAGCGTTATCCGCATTGTCCCACTCTTGAACTTTACCAAAATTAATCTGCCCGGCAAAAGCTCCGTGAACTCCATTATTCAATGTTGCGCTAAGTTGAACCCCGGCAGAACTCCCCGCATGAGAGTTAGTCAAACTTAAGCTGCTAGCCACAGAATTAGCATTCGATTGAGCAGCTATCCCTATGCCGGTGTGAGCTACATCTAGCTGAGCATTTGGAGTGGTATCACCAATACCAACTTTTCCGTTAGTATGAATTCGCATACGCTCAACAGGCGTGCTAGAAACATTACCTTCAGATCCAGCAGTTGCAGTTTTAAACTGCATAGTAGAAGTTCCAGTCCCGGTAGAGGCCCCTGAAGATAATACCAAGTCTCCGCCGGCTGTGTTGCCAGTTCCGGAACCTCCTGTTACGTCACCTGCTGATAAACTTAAGCTCTTTCCAGCGTTATCCGCGGCAGTGGCCGCGACATCCAAGGTTGCATTTTGGCCATTGCTATAAGCAATATCGCCACCGTGAACAGTAAGGTCTCCGCCCACGCCGACATTATGATTAGCGTCGATAGTTAAAGAGTTATTCGATAAAGTGTTATCAAACGCTGCGTCTGTGTTGATAATAAAAGCGTCTAAACTGTCATCTATACCTGCTATCGTCTTAAGAGTGGTATGTCCAAAAATTATCGATCGATCATATCCGTCGTTATCATCGCCAATTATCAGTCCAGTTGCAGCACCGTTACCAGTGCTAAATTTAAAATCATTAGTAGCTTTAGTTATCGACTGGGTAGTTGAGTTAAAATAGAGTCCCTTACCATTCATCAACCTCATACCGATTGATTCAAACTGGGCTATTGCTGAACTGTCTACGCCGACTTTAAGAACATCTAAATTATGCTCCAAAGTAGAAATGCTAGCTGCATCGCTTGTATCTATAAGCTTGAGAGAACTTGACATTACTAACTGCTTAGCAAAAACAGACTTATTCCTACTGCTATCATTTGAATCAACATAGAACCAGACATCCGATCCTAATTGGTTAGCATACCGATCTTGCTTATCAATAGAAAATGACCCTGAAGCCTTTAACCTATCTGGTCCTAAGGCAATCCTAAATCCATGGTCAACAACGTCTCTCGTGTTAAGAGTCGTTAACGTAACGGCCGTTGTCTGCTGCGCATCTCGGAACATCATGTTGTCTCCATCACGATACACGCGAGCATTATTGTCGGTAAACCTAAGATTCTTACTAGCAGCAACATTTAAATGAGTATCTGACTTAACTTCACCGCTGGTAGCAGAAAGGTTTAAATTGTTAGAAGAATCACCATTAATCTTTACTACATTGTCAGGGTCAGTTCCCGCTGCATCAAAAACTAAATCAACACCTTCTGGTACATTTACTTGAGAAGTTGCATTTAAATTAATTGTTGCACCGGTGATATCTAAACTAGAAGAACCCTTTTGGATTTTAAAGTTTCCAGAAGCATCAAAGTTCAAAGGCTTATCATTCTGTATTTCTATCGATGTTGCTGGGCTTAGTTTAAGTTTTGCACCCGAAAAGAAAGATAAATCTGTACCATCTCCTCGAATATATTCAGTTGAATCTTTTGAACCAAATTCTAACCTAGGATAGAGCTTTGTTCCTGAATGCCCGGTATAATTTAGGACAACAGCTTGCGAAGCTGATAATATTAAATCGATTTCTGCAGCTGCTACTAGATCTCCAAGCTTAGCAGCGCCCGCAGCCCCAACCCACTGGCCGTGTTGGCCTCCAAGTCCAGTATCTTGTCCAGAACCAAAAATTATTTTTAAATCAGCTGAGTTTCCACCTATCAATATTGGCCCACCACCTTGGCCATTGTTTAATTCAATCGCGCCGTTACTTGCATCTGATTGAATTAACAACCCACCGCTGTTACTGATTCTACGTTTAATGTACTCTCCAGAATCAGCATTACCAAATTCAATTTGATTATCTCCCGTAACTCTAATTGCTCCGCCAGGAGATAAGTCGATATCACCCTCAGTTGAAAGAGTTAGCTTACTACCATTTCCTTCAATTTTTTCTGTACTATTTGGTCCCCACGCTAACCCAACATTCCCGGGTAACAGAACATCTGCAGAAGCTGACAGAATGAGGTTATTACCAAAAAACCTTAAGTCGGTGCCATCACCCTCAATCTTTTCCGCATCATTACCAAAAGTAACACCGACATTGGCAGGAACGTTAATATCTCCTGTAGCGGTTAAAGTAATATCAGTACCATCACCGGAAATATAAGTTGCAGAATCTCCACATTCAAATCGAGCAGCTCTGATATTAGCTAGAGTCATATCAGCGAGAGTAGTCACTGCCCCGTCATTAGTATCTTTAGTACCAACGCCCCATGTGTCATTAGCAACACGACCGAAAACCATGTCTAAAGAAGTTCCACCTTTTTCAATTGCAATCCCACCTTGCCCATTAGCTGAGGAGTTTGCTTTGTTGAGAACAACAACTGGATCTTCAACTAATAAGTTTGTAGTGTTGATCGTGGTAGTCGCGCCACCTACGACAAGGTCACCAACAATTTTTACCGGTATACTAGCGGTTCCTAAAGATATCCCGTTAGTAGTGTGATTAGTTACATCTACTATAGTAGTTGAACCAGCTTTGACTTCAAATATAGTATCAGTATCTCCATCATCTCCGATTACTTGCACTTTATGAGTAAAAGGAGTAACAGAGAATAACCCATTCCCCGCAGCATCATTTACTCTAAAACCTGCAGTTTGATTTGCGGGGTTAACAGTTACGCTGTCCGATACACTTAACGTAGCATTTCCAGAGGTATCCGCTCCTAATTTTAAGTTATTGTTTTGAGCATCAAAGTCTATAAATTTCTTAGCAGCATCACCGCCAACGACTACAAAATCTATATCCTGATTGTTTGGGTTGAAAACTATTTTGTCTTGAGAACCATCTTCTGTGATGTGAACAAACTCAACACCACCCGCTGACAGTTTCATCTGATCACCGGCATCTGGAAAATGCAACTTAGTATCTGTATCTCCTTGATGACCTAAATATTCTTCGACCAAAATGTTATCAAATGCCACATTGCCATGAAGTTTGATATCTCCGCTGCCATCATTAGCAACTAACTTCAGACCGGCCGATGCGCTGATAACCATATCAACCCCATCATCAAACATAGTCATTTTTCGGCTATTCATTTCAACGGCAAGGCCGGCTGAACCGGTAAGTTGACTAGTTGTGACTTTACTGTATTTCTTTTCAGTTAACCTACAAGCGACTATATCCTGATTAGAGACACCATCAAAACTAGATCTAGCACTAGTGTAAGCAGCGTTAGTCATCCACGACTGACCGGTGAGGATTAACCATTCCATTTCTGCGGCACCGCCGTGATTCCTATTTCCATTCAACATAGAAACATAGACCTGGTTGAATTGACTTGGGTTCTTAATGTAGAGAGCTCCTGTAGGATTTGTATCGTCCTTTTTTTGCCAAAGTTCAATCATGGTAGTTGGATCAAAAGCCGCGACATCATCGCCGCTATTAGCATCAAAAACTTCAGCGTTGAGAACCGTAGGGTTGCTTGGGTCATTCGCTCCGACTGCGACTTCTAGTAAAATGCTCACGTTAATATAACTTTGAGTGTTCATTCGCTCAGCATCTGTAAACCTAATCAGGAAAACAGCGCTAGCGCTATCATTTCGAGCAGTCGATGCTTCTGATAATTCTGCAAATTTTACCCACTCATTTACATTGGAGTTGATGGCCGTAGTAACCTTTACGGCAGGGGTATTTCTTAATCCCGTGCTAAGTTTAATAGTACCACCGTTTTCGATAGCTATAGCATCATCACCATCGGTGAATGCTATCTTAGCAGTTTGAATCTCTCCGTCAGTAGTTAAAGTACCATTTGAATCAATAGTCAGCCCCGCTGACCCAAAACCACCACCAAACTCTGAATTCGCAGTAGCTCTAAAAACTGAGTTATTAATTTGTACAGTGTTTGCAGGAATCCCATCCTTAATTGAATCATGAGGATTAACTCTTAAAGCATATATCCCAGTTGCCTGTTCACCAGAATATAAACCTCCGCTAAGGTGAGAGTCTTTAGGAGCAATAAAATTTCCATCAACTGTTGAATCGACTTCAACTACGTGTCTCTCTGCGAAGAGACTACCACTAACAACAACATCTCCCATAAATAAGACTGTTGATCCGTCTCTTCTTCTCGTAGAAGTACCAGTGGGACCATTTGAAGCGCCATCAAAAAGACACCAAACATCATGACCAATAGAATTATGTCCTAGATATAATCCAGGCTCGAAACCTGGTTGATTATTAGCATCAAATAGGGGCGTTGATGGAATTGCTGGACCTATTGCTGCATTTCCAGAACCGGTTAACATCTGGCCATCAAAATTTAACATCTTACTTCCAGAAAGGAAGACTAACCCTAAATTTGGATTTGATCCTGTTAAAGATCCCGAGGCGATAACTAACGAAGTTCTTATTTGTTTTGTTCTAAAATCTCTTGCCATCTTTTTACCTTATCACATTGAATGCATGAAAATCTACTCTAAAAGTACCATCAATTCCTTGTCCAGTGTCAGTAACGACAAGATCAAACCCACTAGTTGTCACGTTTTCCGCTAAAGACTCTTTATTACTACCGATAACACATAAATTAATTATGGGAACAGCCGAGAATTTTTTTTCAAAAGTTACGCTTATTACGTGCTGTCCTGGATAATTTTTGCTATCAATTGAACCGGCACATATTTCCAGTAATTTACAACCCACAGCCATGATTAAACAACTTCCAAGACTTGCAAAGCAGCTTTACCGGTAAAGTTATCACTAGATCTAATTCCTATCTTTATTTTTCCATCTATCGTTTCTATAGAATCTATGTACAAGTTAACGTTAGCTTGAGCACTTGAACTTTCATTAAATCCAGAAACTATAATTACAGGAGTTTCAGAATAGTCACCATCTAGCGTCGTAAACTCAAATGATGAATTATTGAAATCAACCAATTTAGTCTCGACAACTAATTGTTTATCTGTGAGGAACCCATCCACGGGAGCATAGTGATTAATAGGGTATATTTTTCGAAACCTGTTTTTATTTATTTTTCTAAAAGTAGTAAATCTAACAGCCATGGTAAGACCTCCAGATCTAAATATACTTCAAAGTATGTTGGATGCCAATGTTGCTAGATTTGATCTTTGTCCATGAGGAATGTAAACGTGAGCACTTAAATCTGTTTTCTTAAAACGGTCGACAATTATCGATAAACCATTAGAAACTTTATCGATATATGGGGTATCAATTTGGTCGATATCTCCCAGGAGAACTATCTTAGAATTTTTCCCTACCCGGGTAATCAAAGTTTTAAGCTCATGAACTGTAGCATTTTGCGCTTCGTCAACAATTACAAAAGCATCATTAAAAGACCTACCTCTAATAAATGCTAATGGAGCAACTTCAATTTGGCCTTTATCTTTCATAGCTTCAAAATAAGTGATATCATTAAACATAGTTTGAAAATTGTCTTTTATTGGAGCTAACCACGGATCCATCTTTTCGTTTAAGTCCCCAGGAAGAAACCCTAAATCATTTCCAACTGTTTGAATAGAACGGCTAATTATGATCCTAGAGTACTTTTTTGTCATTGCACCATCCATAGCTGCCATGAGAGTTAAAAAAGTTTTTCCTGATCCAGCAATTCCGGTTAAAGTCACTAGAGGAACATCTGAATGCATTAATGCGTCTATTGCAAAACTTTGTTCTTTATTTTTTGGGTTTATTTTACCGATGCCGCCAGGGGCTTGTATAAGTTTAACTAATTGATTTTTAGAATGCCGAGCTAAGAAACTAGAATTACCCCCTTCGTTAACTACTACATATTCGTTAGGGAAAAAAGAAGAATCTTTCAAGTCAACATAGCTATCTGTCCAGAAACGATTAACTTCTTCTAAACTTAATTCAAGCTTACCATATCCAGAATATTCTGCATCTTCGCTGGCTATGTGATCCTTAAAATAATCTTCAGACAGTATGCCTAAAGCGTCGCACTTAACCCTGAGGTTAATGTCTTTAGTAACTAATATGATTTTGCTGTTTGGCTTTTCTCTTGCTTCAGAAAGTGTAGCAGCGATTATTAGATTATCTCCAGCGTTACCCGCTAAACCAAAAGGAGCTGCATGCTCTCCAACTATAACTTTTATATTTTGGTCCTTAGCTAAATGATCGGGTATTTTAATACCTTCATCTAACCTTCCTATTTCTCTAAAACCATCTAGCAATCGATTTACGTATCTAGCTGATTCTCCTATAACTCCAGGCTTTTCCTTAAACCTATCTAGCTCATCTAAAACTAAAAGAGGGATAACTACATCGCATCCGGAAAAAGAGTGAATAGCTGTCTTGTCGTATAATAAGACGTTAGTATCTAAAACAAAAGTTTTTCTTTTCATAAAAGCTCCAATGAAAATATGAAAATTTATTATTAGTATATAAAATAATAAATCTACTAAGGTTAATAAATGGAAATAGATAAAGATTTAATTTGTTACACGGCACACATGGAATATAAGGTCCCATGCCAGAAGAATTCTTGTAGATACTGGATAAAATATCCTTGTAATCAAAATTGTACTTTGATATCTGCTTATGAAGGGCCCAAGACCCTTCAAGAGATTGGGGACATTTTTGGAGTGACGCGTATGAGAATTTGTCAGATAGAAAAATCAATAAAGAGTAAACTAGTAAATATAGAAGATTATATCGATATATAATTACTTCTTGCTTCCGTCTAAAGAAATTTTTACTAAACTAGCAGCTTCTGATTTTAGGTTTCTTAACCCTCTTCTTGCTCTAACTCCAGCGGATGCGTTGCCATTAGCATTCTTAAGAATATCGCTTTCTATACTTTCCATTAAAGTTTTAAGTTCTTCCCATTTTTGCATTAAACCTTGGTCCATTTTAATCCTCCTGTATTATTAACCCTGAGTCTTCAGATTCTACGCATTTGATAATGCTTTTCATTTTTTCTCTGTCTTCTAGCTCTAGGGCTAATAGTTTAATTAATTTTAATATTTCTAATTGATTAACACCAAAACGTAAAATTTCGTTTTTTATTTCTCTGCACTTAGATAAGCTTTCAGCAATCTGTTTTAAATCATTCATTAAAACTCCACATCAGCTACGAATGGTTCTATAGAAAACTTAGAATTACCATTGTAGACCATACTTTTTCCTTGTAACTTACCTTTTACTTCGTCAGAAGAGAGTATAATTCTATCTCCTATTTTTTCATAGTTAATTATAAACGCTGCTTGCTCCCAAATATAGACTTCTGCATCATAGCTTTCTAGTATATTGATCAAACTACTAGGTAACATAAGCTTAAAATCATCTATAGAAGGAAGACTATTTAAAGATTCATGCCCGATAGCAATCTCAGATTTGCATATGTCAAAAACCCTGTGTATAATACCACAATTATTGCATTGAGTGAACTTCTCTACAACAGTGTCAGATTCATCTATAATAGAAAAAACTACGAACTTATGGAAAGGTGGATCTTCAATCCTTTTATATTGAGGTAATATACATTGACACTCTATTAAATGTTTTACGCCTTGCATATAAGAAAACTAAATTAATTATTTAGCATGTAAATCTGCGATTGAGCTAGATGCCCAAGCCAAAGGTTTCATTTTGCAAGTAAAACCCATACCCTGTATCCACCTTTTGGCAGGCTCATAAACGACGTTACTAGCATTTTTACTGTTTTCGCTAATATCTGCATGGACAGATATTCTGTGTGTATCTAATAAAGATTCTCTAACCGAAGAGGCTGTTTCTATAGAGCTTTGTACTTCTTGGAGTAGTCTTACAGATAAGTTTTTTCTATCATTGAATATTTTGTTTTCAAATCTTCTTTGAAAAAAGTATTTTGAGCATTTTCCAGGATCATATATTGCTATTACTGTAGCAAAAATTAATTTGCCTGATTTATAATGAGAATCAGTCCCTACATGAATCTGGGAATGCGGAAAATTTTTAATAACTTCGATAATATCTTTAAAAGAGAATTCGTTGCCTGATGAATTTTTCCAAACCATTTTCATTTATCTCTTGACTATAAAACCTACTGATGATATTTTTTCTAATATATATTTTGATTCTTTTAAAGCTCTAAAAACAGGGAAAGCTGGTAATTTTTTTAACCTTTTTTTAAAAACTTTCTCAACATCGATCCCTAATTCTTCTAAGTGAATATCTTCTACTAAACCACAAAGAGATATTTGTTGTAATAACGAACTAAAATAGTTTAACTGATCTTCTATAATTCCTTTTTTCATCCAATTAGATTTATTTAAATATATTTTAGTGATCGCGTCTTTATTCATTTCAAATTCTTCACCTTTAAAAGTGATTCCACGAGAATTAAAGAATAAATCTATATGCTTAGATTTATTTTCAAGGCAATTATTTAAAAGAAGACCAGTTCTATAACCAAAAACGCTAGCGTTAGTGTTATAAGTTAATTTTTTTAAATTAGTATCATGCCAAAAGTCGTCGTTTGGATAAGCTAATATTAACGTAGCTTTGTTTAAACCTAAATTTACCGCGCTAGTTCTTTCAACGTCCGGATGACTGCCTCTACAAAATAATAGATATCTATTTTTGTTATTATAGCTATCAGTTAATATAGAATTAATTTCGGAAACGCTTTCTATATAACCATCATAAAAAATAATATAAGAATTAGATATGTCCTTTTGATCTTTCTTTATTGAATCAAAATATATTTGTGGAATTGTACAGGAAATATGATAACCGTTAGAAAATTCGCATGCATTATAAATGCTGTTTGATTTTTGAACATCAAATCTAGAAAGGAAACCATTTTCTTTGAACATCTTAATGAAATCACCCTCTTTAAGCAAAGAAGAATCACTAAAAAAGAATCTTATAATTTTCTCTATGGAATCGTAATCCGGTTCAGAAACTAATTTTGCTAATTCATTTTCAAAAGGTAATGTTATTTCTTCTATATTTTCTAAACTAATGAAATATGGGATAAAACTAATAGTAGCTGGTGAGAATTTATAAATCTGTTCTAGATATGATATAAACATATTCCTTAGAACTAGGTTTGAAAAATTATAATTTAATAAACTTCGATAAGTTTCTGAAAAAGATATATTGCTAATGATTTGATCATCAAAATATACTAAATTACTGTTAGCATTTTTGTAACAGAATTCATTAAGTTCTCTTTTAAAATTTTCTACTTCTTTATTAACCATTAATGAAAGTTTTCTTTTTTATTCATCTTATCAACGAAACTAGAAACTATGGTAGAAATATTTTCTGCTGTGTGTTCTCCAGCAGCTACTTTAGCTTGCTTTTCAGAGTGCTCAGATCCAAACCGTCCCATGGCTCCTAAAACGCCTAAAGATAAAAAAGCTACAGATAACCAAAAGTTGTTAAAACTTACTATAGCACTTCCAATTATTAGTAATTCTGATGATCCTATTCTTATCATTAACTATCTCTCCAGAGGTTATTACTAGCGTATACAAGGATCTCTTCAGCAGAGTCCTCTGTATAACCATAATCGTCAATCATTGTTTTTACCATACTATTGTATTTTTTCTTCTGTTTGTCATCTCGTGTCTTTGATTTAGTAACAATCCTAGCCATATCTTTAACACTATTTATAAGATAACTTTCTATTGCTTCTTTAAGAGGCTCATAACTACGATAATCTATGGTCTCGCCTCTTCTTATTTTAGCAAACATATAAGCTGTTACATCACTCCTAAAGCCTTCTTTTGAAGATCCGACTATGCCAATACATTCTTCAATAGTACCCATGAATTTTTCATCAGGTTGCATTTCTTCATTTGTCACTTTATCTTTCATTTTTGCCTTCATCGCAAAAGCTTCGGCATTATCTAAATAAGTTTCAAAAAGAGATTGAGCCTGTTCTTCGTAAGCTGCAATAAATGCTTTAGCTATTTCATTTTCTAATATTCTCAAGTATTCTTTTCTAACAATATCCTGCAAAATAGTCAAACAATGCTTTTTAAAATTCTCATCGATTAATTGTTCTTTGCAATTTTTAGCAATTGTATCGATAATTGATATTGGAGTTATAAACCCTTTATCGCTATCAGAGATCGCCCTGTCTATTGACTTCATGATAAATCTGGTTGATATACCATCCATCCCTTCTTGATTGCTCTCGTCCCTTAAATCTTTGATGTCTACCTTTTTAACTCTACCCTTCTCGATTACATCTTCTCCGTTATATATTCTTAGTTTCGTCAGCAAATCGCATTTTCCAGATTGTTTTAATCTAGACATAACACTAAACATTGAAGCGATTCTAATAGTATGAGGAGCGATATGACTATCAAATTTGGATCTTGATAAGAGTTTCTCATATATCTTTATCTCTTGCTCAAGTTCTAAAACATAAGGGACGTTAACTTTTACTACACGATCTAAAATAGCTTCGTTAGTGTGCTCACTTTGAAATCTATTCCACTCTGCTTCATTACAGTGTGCCAAAATGACACCATCAAAATGAATCATATCATGACGACCGGGAGCAGGAACTCTTTTTTCTTGCGTCGCTGTTATTATTGTATGCAAAAACTCAATTTCGTTTTTGAATATTTCAACGAATTCTACGATTCCTCGGTTACCAACATTAAAAGCTCCGTTAAGTGAAAGAACTCGAGGATCATCTTCAGAATAAAGATCTAATTTCGAAATATCTTCTGAACCTATCAATACAGAAGTGTCTTGAGAATTCGCATCCATCGGTGGAACAGAAGCAATTCCTCTTCGGCCTCTTTGTGAAAAAGTAGTCTCTACAACGTTAAAATCTTCATACTTACCATCGAGTTCTTTTAAAAGTTGGTATCTGACAGGGGGAGATATATCACCATCGATATCAACGCCTAGATGTTCTTCGAAAGATTCTCTAATTCCTCGAGGTATTAATTGCAAAGGATTGCCTTTCTGAGGATCTCCTTCAATATGAAAGTAACTTTCTCCTTCTAGCGCACTTTTAATGTGCTCTGTCAAAGCAGACTTACCAGCCCCAACAGGGCCCATCAATAATAATACTTGTCTAGACTCTTCTCCTCTAGCAGCAGCAGACTTTAAAAAATTCATTATCTTAGATACGACTTTTTCAGCACCGAAAAACTCATTCTTGAAATAATCATAAATTTTAATATTTTCGCCTTCAAATATTTTATGTTTTCTATTATTGCTATCATCTATGTGCGCTAGGCCGTGTTTCATAATAGAATCATAAAGTTTTTTATGCGCAGTATCAGCAGCTGTAGGGTTCTCTTTAACGTGCTCTAGAAAATCAATAAAGTTTCCTTTAAATTTTTTTCTCTTAGATTTTTTTCTTTGTTCCTGTATAATTTTTAGAAAATCTTTTTTACTCACAGTAACTCCTAAATTTCGAAAGGTTCATCTTCAATAATAGTATCAAGCCTTACAACCCCACCCCAAAGAGTGCTTATGTAGTCAACAACTTTTTCTGCGTAGCTTAACTCTAAATCTCTCCCATCATGTTCATGATGTACTTTTAAAACGTTATTCTGTTTCATTTCACTTACTATGATTTTAGGGATGGAATTAGAACCAATCTGTTTTATCAAAGAAGATTTAACCTCTTTCCAACCTTCATCATCTGAAACTTCATTTATTACATAGTCTTTTTTATATAAGGAATAGGAGAACAAGTTTAATTCATAACAGTCTTCTTTTGTTAAATACTGCCTTAAAAAGGATTCGTCATGGCAAACTTCCCTAGCAATAAAGCATTCTTCTAGACCGTACCTTTCCTCTATTTTATTGAATAAGTGAAAACCTAAATGATATGGATTAATCCTTCCCAAGTGAGGTCTAACAACTTGATTGTGACTTTTCAAAAAGGGGATGTGGTATTTTTGTGGCAAATCTAGCTGATGCATTAACCTATAGTGCCAAAAGCTAGCCCACCCTTCATTCATGATTTTAGTCCTAATTTGAGGCATAAAATAAAAAGATTCTTGTCTTACAATTTCAATAATATCTTTTTCCCAATCTTCTAAATTTAAAGCCATTTCTCCTACAAAGGCTAATAAATCATTTTCTGGTTCTATAGGAAAAGAATCTGGATTCTTATCTTTATACCTATCATCTCCGTTTTTAATTTTTTCTATTAGCTCTTTTCTTCTTTGCTTATGCGGGATATATTCTTTGCAATTTACCGGGACGTTCATCGATAAAGAGTGAGCTGCATCTAATATTTTTTCGACTTTTTCTATCCCTATGCTAGGATCTTCTATATAAGAATCGATTCTTTTTTTTGCATTCTTGAATCTCTGAATGACATTTTCCGGTCCGGTGTTCGCAAAAGTTAAGTTGTTTTTAAAAAAGTCAGAGTGACCAACACAATGACACATAATCAAAAGCTGCAGGTAAAATGGGTTTTCTCTCATGAGATATGCGATCGATGGATCACTATTTATTATGAGCTCGTAAGGTAACCCTTCTGCGCCCAAGTTATACATTTGGTGTGTTCTTTCAAAAGACTTACCGTAGCTCCAATGGCGATAATGCAATGGCATTCCGTGATAAGCCATGTTACCGATCATCGCATAGTAATCACATATTTCGTATGAGATAGGAAACCAATCTAGGTTATTTTTCTTCCCAAGCTCTATAATCTTATTATCCCAAGTTTCTAGATCTTTTATATCCCAATCACTCATGAAAACCTCCAAAGAATCTCTGAAACGCTAGCCAAAGATCATCTTTATTTCTTATTTCAGCAATTTTAAATTTCTTATCAACCAACGATGAATATGTTTCTGACAAAGCGGATAGTTGAGCCCAAGCTGATTTCCTATCTCTAGGTTCAATCTCACAATACCCAAAAAATTGACTAATATTTTTTAAAATGTTTGCTAGCTCTATTGTGTTGTCATTATCTTCAGGCCAGTTATCGCCATCAGAACATTGAAAAACATATATATTCCAAGTTTCAGGATTATATCTAGAGTTGATAATGTCATGACATTTCTTTAAACCGGTAGAAACTAAAGTTCCTCCATTCGTTGATTTTCCGAAAAAATCTTCTTCGGAAACTTCATTAGCACTATAATCGTGAGATATAAAACAATGTTCTGTATTTTCGTATTTAGATCTAATGAATTGATAAAGCAAGAAAAAGAAACTCCTTGCTAGAAACTTCTTTCCTTTTGTCATAGAACCACTTACATCCATGATAAAGAATACGCATGCATTAGACGAGTGCTTAGTTTTTTCTTTGATATGTCTATATTTCAAATCATCGTTATGGAAAGCAAACCTATCATCACTTTCGGGATCGAATGAATTATTCTTTACCGCTTTCTTTTTTCTTTTTATTTTATTTTTTATTGTTTGCTTTTTATCTAATCTAGGTCTAATTCCTTTTTTTCTGTATCCATGTCTTTTATAAGATTTCTCAGCAATATTTTTGATTTTTCTTTTTTCCATATTCGGAAGTTTCAAATCATCAAAAAGATAGTTAGCCAATTCTTCTAAAGTTATCTCAACTTCATAATATTCTTCGCCTTCACTGTTACCTGCTTTATTGGGTTTAGCCGGCTGTCCTTTATCTTTGGACCCGACTTTCTGTCCCTTTGCGATATCTTTTCCTTGCGCTGAACCTACATTTTTTTTATTTTCGTTATCGCCATAAACAAAACGATATTCCTTGATTCCTTTAACGGGAATTTTAATTTTCTTCTTCCCGTCTTGCCCAATAATAGATTCATCAGCAACAATATTGTGAATACCATCCTTTATTGCTCTATCGATTTTTTCTTTGTGTCTTTGGCGATCCGATCCGGATCTGTCAGAAACACCTTTATTTTCTTTAAAAGTAGACATAACTGTACCTAAATAGTATATTAAATTATATCTAGTACTTACTTATTTGTAATTTTTAGATTGACTTAGCGTATTCTTTTATGATTTTTTCCATAAAAGGCTTTGTATTTGACAAAAATATTTTAGTATCTACCCAAGCAAAACCTGAATGTTCGAATATTTTGGTTTTAAAATTTCTTAATATTTTTGGCTGCTCTAAAGTCTTAGCAACAAAAATAACTAGCTTACCAGAGAAAAAACCTTTTTTGTTAATAATGTCATCTTCTAAAACTAATATGCCACATTCTTCGTAGCATTCTCTGATAGCACATTCTAGTAACGAAGGATCATCTTTATCTAGAGTACCTTTAGGTAAATCCCAAGAACCATCATGGCTAATTAATCCTAGGATTTTCTTAGGGTAACAATCATTTATTAAAATAAATCCAGCACCGCTAGCTTTCTTTTTATCAACCATTTTCTTAGCCTTTAGTCAGCCAAGAAGAAGACTGAACTTTCTCACCACCAACTCCGAAAATAATTTTGCACCCAACCTGGTCACAAATGTTAGATTCAGGAATCTTAGAGAGAACGTCTCTATCTCCTCCTTTTGTAAAATAGCTAGGTTTAATTCTTTCTATAGCTCCAGAAGATGTCTGAGTGTCATCTCCCCACAGAACTACATAGTCTACGCCTTTAATAGCAGAAAGTATCTCTAGCCTTTCTTTTTGGGGCATGAACGGCGCGCCTTTTTTTCTAATTAAGAAATCGTCGTTATTCGCTATAACAACAAATATTCCATTATTTTCTCTCGCCATCTTAGCTGTTTCTAGAAAACATCTTACATGTCCAACATGGATTGGATCAAATCCCCCGGAAGTGCAGTAAATCGGCCGGCCGCCACGAATAGATTTTATTAATTTTGAAAATTCTTCTATGTCTTCAAAATATATTTTATTTGATTGCTTCACGAAAATCCCTTGGAAAAAAATTAGTGTTGGTTTTAAAAAATCTAAACCAATCCTCATCCAAGATATAAGTAGTTGCAAAGTCTTCTTTAGATCTAATCGATCTTCCAAAAGATTGAATTATTGTTTTCGTAGTCTGTAAAGGGTACCACCATTTCCATCTATTCATTTTTTTTCTTACCAATTTATCGCCTAGGTATGGGTAAGGAACTTTACATATTATTTGAAACCTGCTGATTTCATCTTTTAAGTCGACTCCCTCTGTCATTGAAGGAGAAACTAAAACGGAAGCTTCTTGAGAATTTATGTGTTTTTGTAAAGCTGATTCTCTATTTTCGCTATTATGAAAAATAAGCCTCTTTTTACCGACCTTAACGTTATTCTTAAGAAAATTTGATATCTTATAAGAATGGCAATGTATTATCCCCTTATCGTTTCCGTGCTCTTCTAAAATCGATTCAACCGCTTTAGCTAATTTGGGAAGTGTTTGGTCTATATGCTTTGCTGACATTTTTCCAATCCCTGCTGTTATAACTGGTCTATTCTCAGCAGGAAAAGGACTAGGCAAAGATAGAAAAGAAGAATCTCTCTTAGGTAACCCTAGAAGTTCACAAAAAGCATCTCCATCTAAAATAGTGGCACTCATAAAAAGAACATGATCAGCTTTATCAAATAAATACTCATGAGCATATTTCGAAACATCGATGGGTTTGAATTCAATCTTTTTTAAAGATTTACCAAATGGTTCTATAGTATTGAATACCCAATTATCTTTTTCATATCTGTCGATAAATCTTTTAATCTTACAAACATGCTTATCTAAAAGATCATAATTTTTTGAGACATTACTTATCTCTTTTATTTTTTCCTTTAACTCGACGTATTTTTCTAGAACACTCTCCATGTGGTTCAATTTATTTTTTATGCTCTTGTAATAAACATCTCTTACCCACTTAAAAGCAGAAGTTTGAGTCATGTTACTTGGAAACTCTATTTTCTGAGATCGGCAAAAACGTTCAGAAACTGTGACTTCAATAAATTTCGAAAGCTCTTCTGCTGTGTTATGAGCTTCATCGATCACTAAAAGTTTTCTAGGTTTTAGTTTTCCGGAATAAACAGTTTCAGCCAGAAAATAAGAAAAATTTGTTATTCCTTTTTTACCTTCTACAAATTTTTCTTTTTCTTTTTTATAAGTGCAATTAATTGCACAACACTTCCAAAATTTAGATTTCTTGTCTGCTGTTTTTAAAAGACGTAAACTCTCGCTACAAGATGCTCCCTTATAATACTTACAAGAATAGTTTGTGGAAGACATTAAATTCTTTAAGTTTTGGCTAGCAGAGAAATCTTTTTCATATTGCTCTTGAAGAATTTTTTGTGTAGTTAAAAAATAAGCTGCATTTTGCCTGTCAGTTCCTTTTTTGTCAAGGAGGTTTGCTGCAAATATTCCAAGGCCAGATTTCCCTACCCCTGTTCCAGCTTCTACAATACAAAACTTTTTATTTTGTTTGATAAAAGTATCGTTAATAAAATCCATAGCAGTTTCTTGCTGAGGACGTGGCTCGCTATACGGAAAATAACATTTCATAAAATACCTCCGTATAATTTTAATTGTTAGAGTTGATCAGTTCATAATTCCAGTAATTTGTTTATGATTTCGATCGTCTCTTTTGGGTTATCAACTTTATAAGATCTAGGACTCAGTTTTTTATATATTTCGAAATCATTTTGTCCTGGTTCGCATGCGTCCCCAATGAAATAAGTTTTATCTTCATCATAGTTTTTTAAGCAAAAAGTTTTGTCCCAACCTGTTGGGTATATATCTATGCTAGTAGAACCTCCAATTGCGAATTTTAGATGATTAACAAAATCGTGATCAACATTCTTCATCATTGAAACTAATATTTTTCTGATTCCATTTTCTTTATCAAATCTAGAGAAAGCCTCTCTCTCTTTTTTGCCGCTATCTCTGCCACACATACACCAATTAATCATTGAATCGCGATATTGAATATAAGTTCCAGTAAGCTGAAATTCGTTTTTAAAATTCTTAATCAACCACAGTTGCTTTCTGAGTATAGATTCAGAAAGTTCTTTAAAATTTTTCGTGCCAATTTTTTCTATCATATTGTTTTCTTCTAATAAAGAAATTTTATTTCCTTTTTTCGAAAACTTGCTAGTTCCATTACACGGGTATATTTCGAAATCAATTTCGCTTTGTAAAAGTTCTTGACATTGTTCTTTGATATAACTCATTCCTGAGCCACTTACAATTCCGATATTAAATTTTTTGTCTAATGCGCGAAGAGATTCGAGCATGTCTTCATTCATTTTCTCTCGTGCCGGCGTTAAGGTTCCATCCATATCGAACAAACAGTTAAGTTTTTTTGTCATATTTTATGATTCTCCATTAATTCCTATATTTAAAGATAAGAGGGTAACAAGGAAGGTATAAAATTATAAACACAGCAATGAAATTTAGTTTATTTTTTTTCTGCTTTTTAATTGCTAGTTGTGCAGCTTCTGCCAGAGACATTCGTCCTCATCAAAGTGCTTTTGCACAAGTACAATCTACAGTAGAATTAAAAATTTTAGAATGTAATGAAAAAACCAAAGAATGTTCTTTAAAATCGATGGGAATAAAAGTAGCCTTTGGTTCTGGGAGCTTTTTTAGTTACAAAAACAATACAGCTTTTATATCTGCTGCTCACGTTTGCCTAGGCCCAGCTTATGGCATTTGGAATGATATACCAGAAAAATCCCAAGTAAGTACAGAAATCTTACTAAATTCTTACACTGGCAAAGAGCTTAAGGGAGAAATTAAATACATTAATCTCAAATATGATCTTTGCATTATTGAGGTAGAAAAAACAATAAACATCAAAAGAATTCCAAAAGTATCAGTACTTAAACCAACGTTGAATCAAAAGCATTATTCTATAGCTGCTCCTTACTCTATATTTCACGTCGGTATGGTTCCAATTAAAGAAGGAAGATACTTCGGAGATCACAAAATATTTTCTTTTTTTGGAATCCCCACTGGCCCGGGAGCCTCAGGTGCTCCAGTATTTAATCAAAATGATATGATTGTCGGATTAATACAAAGAACGCATCTTCAGTTTAATCATATTTCTCTTTCTATTAAACATAAAGATATGATTGACTGTTTAGATTCTTATTTAGATGCTAAAAAAAGAGAAATAGATATTCTTATTGAGTAAATTTATTACTCATGTTTAGAGAATTATTTCTGACCCATACGTCAGCTGATTCTTCATCTCTAAAAAGTTTAGAAATTTTCTTGCCATTCTTATCTTCGATTGAAGCCATAAATGTTTTACCTACCGGGTATATTTCTATTTTCAAATCGCTGAATATTTTTTCCCCTTGTATCGGGTTGTTATCAACAGAATCATAGCTTCTACCAATTTCTTCTTTTATTTCTTCTCTATAGATTTTTTGATTTCTAATATTGCTGTATTTATTCTTCGAATTTTTAAGACTTCTTCTTTTCGAACCGCTAGCATTCTTGCTCTCTCCAAGTTTAGAAGAGCTTTTCTTAGGAAGAAATTTAATTCTGAGTTTTTCATCTTTGTTCTCCATTATCATAGTGCGCCTGAGATAAAGTTGAACAAATTCTCTCAGGCGCTTAATTCTACTATCGTCATCCATTTTAGGTAATAGTTCCTCCACCTGAGTTTTCGTAATTATAATTATAAAGTCTATCTTGAACAGTTAACGATAAACTATTTTTGTTGAATCTTATATGAGAGATAATCATGAACCACACCAACACCATGACGCGCTATAGCTAAGTACTCTAGGCACCAGGTTGGTATGTTATCATTATCTCTCAATATATCGTGAAGCCTCATCGCATCATCCGAGGTATGAAACAAATGAGTTTTAGCATGCTTACCTTCATCCGGCATGCTATAGTCTAGATCTCTGCCATCCGGAATTTCATTAGGAATCTCATCCCCGCAGCTTTCTCTAATAAATTTTTTTAAAGTGCTTAATTTAATCCTCATGAATTTTTTCTCCTAATTACAGAAATTAATCTCTTTCTAATTTTACTATAAATATTTTCTACGCTAATGTTGCTTTCTTTTTTTTTGATGCTTATTTCAAAATCTATTAAAGGGAGAATATCTTGTTCTTCATCTTCCTTAATATCTTCTTCTATTTCTATCAGTGTTTTTTCTAACCCTGGATAGTCATCATTCATGATCTTCTCTATGCATTTTATAATCTAAATGATCATGTACAGCGTCCAACATACTCTTAATAACAGCAATCTTGCTTTGAGCCCACTCTGGAAGTTGGTCTTCATCTTCTAATTTATCATGTAAACTTTGAGAGTTTTTTGCGATATGAAATAGTTGTCCTCTTGCCATTTTAGCATCTCCACCTTTCCCAAATTCTCGAGAAATTTCTTCTTTAGGAGGCGTATAGTCAAGAGGGATTTGATTAAGATCGATAAGATCTAAATCTTCAATAAATTCTCTTATCAATCTTCTAATACTTTTTTTAGTAGTTCTCACTTTACATTCCCCCTGCTAAGTCTTTCAGCGCTTGCTTTAGATACCCTTTAGATTCTTCAGGCAATTCAGCAAAAAGAGCACTTAAAGTTTCTTTCACTGCATCTTTGCTTTTCGCTTTCCCAAAAGCAGTTTTAAGACCTTTCATTGCGCTACTATCTAAAAGTTTATCAGTCGCTTTCCCCGCAGCTGTTTTCTCTTCTCCATCATCACTTCCCTTCCCTGTTCCTGCAACTGGTCTACCTTTGTATTTTAAGATGAGAGGATTTAGAGAAGTAGGATCAAATTTAGAAAGTGTTTTATCTGCTTTTCTACGTTTTCCGTCTGTGTATATACGATCGATTTTACTGATTAGACTTGTAAATTCTCTCATACGCTTATGGGTATCTGAACTCTTTTCTGGAGTAACAGTCATTGCCGGCCCAGCTTCTTTGACAAACTCTCCAAAGTCTTTCATGATTGCTTCCATTGCTGCAGCGGCTTTTTCTTTTTTACTCTCATCTTCGGTAGATAAAGTAACCGGTTCTTTTTCCATAGCCTGAAAGAGAGCCTCAGCTCCGCTCATCGCCTTTTCCAATTTTCCCGTAATTTCTCCAGGAAGCTCAAGCTTTTCGCCGTTAAGGAAAACATCCATCTTTTTCTTCATATCTTTGGAAAATTCACCAGAAGCTATCTTGCCAAAAGCTCCCTTGATCTTATCCAAGAATTCAAGCTGCAGTTCTTCCTGTATGATTATTTCTCTGATTGATTCTCTGATAAATCTATTATCGTTTTTAGATTGTCCAGATAGTTCTTCTGCTATGATTCTTCTAAGTTTGTTTTTTGAAACTTTCATTTCTTTCCTCCTGCTCCTCTTCTCGAGTTCGGGTTTATCTTTGATTTTGGTCCTGGAGCGTCTTCTGCCCCTAGAAGACCGCCCAACATAGATTCCAATTTATCGCCGTCTATTAATTTTGATGATATACCATATGTATCAGTGATGGCACCTTTTAACTTTTCCATTTTTTTCTTATCTGAGAAAGTGTCAGGTTTTTGCATTTGTGTATCTTCGGTTTCTTCTGAACCAAAATCTTCTGGAAGCCCTTCAGTATAACTAAAAACACCTTCCAAATCATTAAAATCAAAACCTGACAAAGAATCTCTCGGTTTAGATATTACACCACCTGTCCACATTTTGTCAATCTCTCCAACTTTAGATCCAAAGTCTTTTAAAGCTTGATGATATTCAGTGTTCTTATCTTTCGAATATTTAAGTGGCTCAGCCGCATCATTCATGAATTGAGTAAACTGAGACATAATGCTTTCCATAGCTTTCTTAGCCTCGCCTTTTTTTTCATCATCTTCTGAGCTTGAACTTATCCCTTTATCTTCTAAAGCTTTCAAAAGATCAGTAGCTTCTTTAGCCGCATTACTTAAAGATTTTGTAACGTTCTTTGATAAGTTAAGAACCCCATTTTTAAAGCTATTACTCAAAACTTTAGTTGCATTTCCACTAATTTGAGCAGCACTTCGCGCTACCATTGGTAACGCTCTTGCAATGGCTACTAAAGGTGCTAACTCATCCAGTCTTTCACCCGAATAATATTCATAAAGATTTCCATATTCTGGGCTAGATCTTTTCTCTAGCTCAAATTCTAGCAAAATCTCTCTTATATATTCTTCCTGTAAAATCATGATCCTAGACTTGGTTTTCTCCCTAAACGACCCTGCATCATCTTTTGGTGTCTCATAAAATTTTGATTTTCTCTAGATTGTGCTTGATCAAATTTAGCGCTGTGTATTTTCTTTGACTTAGGATATCTAGGATCTGGAGTTGATATCATAGCATCTGCTCCATACCTCTTTTTTAGCTTTTCCTTTTCTACTTCGAAGTCTTTTTCTCTAACTGAGTAACTGTGGCCGACTCCTGGGAACATCATAGCTCCATAACCTTCTTCATCAACGAATTGTAAATCATCAATAGGGATCGGTTTGGATAGATCTTGTTTTACATCCTCTGCTCGCTCTCTAGCTTCGAGATCCATCATTGCATCCCTATCCATCTCCCTTACCAATTCTTCTTTGATAATTTTTCTTAATTGTCGTTTTGTGATCTTCACGGCTTATCCCTTTTCTACAACTGCTTTTTTGTCAAATATGTCATCCCAATATTTTTTTTGAGACGCTCCACCGACATGTCGTAAATGCCATTTTTTTAATAGTTTATAAGGACCGGATACTTTATGATAACCGTAATTTCCGGTTCCTGTTTCTCTATACCCCAGAAATTCTCTGCTTAATGGCTTTCTAACTCTCGGAGTAATGTTGTCGCCCGGGGCTTTTATATTTCCTTGCTCAATCTGATATTCATCACTGAAATCTTGATTCCATTGAATTTCAATACTAGTCATAGGCCCGGGATTTTTGTCAATCCTTCCAGGAACATGTTTTTCAATATATCCTCCCAAGATTCCCTTGATATCATCAGCGTTTCCACTCATGTCAGGAGCACTCGCGACGAATTGGTTAAAAGCGTATTCCAATCCGATTCGAGCGTGTTTTCGAACTATCTGGTAATCTGGTTCTACTAACTCGTCTAGCATAGCTTCTTGAACTTGCGTATGCCAGTCATCAAAATCTCTTCTTTCTTCATACTCGTGAAAACGATCATCAGCAATCTTGAAATATTTAACCATAATTTCTTTAGCTTTTTGGGTAGGATCGACCTCAGCCTCAAGCAGCATAGAACGAACAGCTTTTCTCACTTTCGTTTCTGCAATTACTTTTTGCCTCTCTTCCTTAATGATTTTTCTCAACTGTTTCTCTGTGATCTTCATCTTTTATCCTTCTTTTTTTCTAGAGACAAACCTTTAATCAAAGCTTCCCAAAAGGTAACCATTACGCGTAGTCTCCGTTTATAAGTTTAGTTGAGAACTCTTTCATAGTTTGCAAAGCTACTTTCCTGATCCTTTGAGTCATTTCAGCTTCCATGTCCATGGCGGCACCTTCAATCTGATCGTTCCATCTCTGACGGGCTTCTGTTGCGGTTTTTCCCATAGCCATCATTGATGGATTACCTTCATCAAAAGAGTCGTACTCTGCGCTTTGCCACTTATCGGTTAGCTCTTCTACATTTGTCCACATAACCCTAGGGTAAAGGTGACCATCGTTTTGCTCTCTTATAATACGAGATTTTTCTTCTTTAATAATTCTTCGAAGTTGTCTTTTCGTGATTTTCATTTTACTATATCTCCTGAATAATTTTTAACTGTTCTATCTTTCAATTCGGCCACAGCATCCATCACCACTTTTTCAAATGTGGCAAACTCTTCAGCCCTTATATCGTCTACAAACTGAGGTAGACCCATCATGAGCAAATCTTCTAGAGTAGAGTAGGCTTGCTTTTGAATTCTAGGAACATTAAAGTCGACGAAATCAACTTCACTAAGCAGCTTCTGCTTCTCTTCTTTAATGATTCTTCTTAACTGTCGTTTGGTAATCTTCATAAAGGCTTTCCGATCTTTACAGAAGGCATATCGTGCTTCATACCCTGTTCCTTGTAGAACTCGCGCGCAGCGTCTGAAAGTGCAGCACCAGCCGCTTGAATAGCTTCAGTAGTAATGTTCATGCCATTTGATTCTACAAAACCCTCGTCTATTGCAACTTCATAAACTACTTCTTTGATAGCTTCTTTTAGTTTTTCATACAACATCCGGTCGTACTGTCCTGCTGGAGCTTCTTTTAAAAGCTTCTGCTTCTCTTCTCTAATAATTCTTCTTAACTGATTCTTTGTAATCTTCATGTGTATACTCCAATGATATATCCAATGACTATACCCTTAACAAAAGCTAGCCAATTTAGTTGATAAAAAGATAATCCCATACGATACATGACATTATCAACTTTTTCTTTATGCCAATCTATTAACTTTACTGTAAATTTCATGTGTAACCATCTGCATCAGTAGGTCGTCGATCATCTACTTTTCGAAATGAGCTATCTTGTAATGAACGTTCTAGTTTATCATGTAGGTTAGCTAGTCTTTCCACCTGCATTTCTAAATCTTTAGCCAGTTCAGGATCGCTCTGATATACTCCGTTAGTGATATCGTCTATAGCATCGATGATGCTGCTTAGATCTTTAACAGACTCCATGGAATGAGTCTCGTTTAGCTTTTCTTTTGTTAGTTTAGCTTTTTCTTCTTTAATGATTCTTCTTAATTGGTTCTTTGTGATTTTCATTTTACGATCCTAGTTTTCTATTCATTGCGACGTCTTTTGCGTATTCTCTTAACTCTTCAACCACTTCACTTCTTGGCATTACTTCTAACACCGCCATGATACCGGCCTCTAGTTGTTTTATGGCTGCCTCCATAGAGGTAGCGCTAGAAAATGTTTTTGGGTCGCCTGGCTTTCT
>Ga0163179_10000136_pt1 | contig 51635 bp, 37 predicted proteins | sample AtlANTMetagenome_FD_109643 | JGI IMG/M metagenome (GOLD analysis project Ga0163179, IMG submission 109643) | Marine eukaryotic phytoplankton communities from the Atlantic Ocean - Atlantic ANT 2 Metagenome | ecosystem: Environmental > Aquatic > Marine > Oceanic | place: North Atlantic Ocean... | reverse complement strand
GCGTTCCGCCAGTCGGCGGGCGACGAGACAGTTTGAGGCGAAGGAGCCGTCCCCGGGCTTGGCCCCGTAGAGTTCAAAGATGTGCTTTGGTTCCTTGGAGACATCCACGAGATCGGGCACGGAGGCCTGCATCTTGAAGGCCATCTCATATTGAGCGATCCGGGTGGCGATCTCAGGATCGTTTTGTCTCTTGCCCAGGAGGTTGTTGAGTCCGTTGATGGTATTGAGCAGGTCACCCTGGTTTTCCCGGGAGACTCCGGACGGATTGTTCACGTAGTGGACTGGATCCCCCTTGGAGTTGAACTGGACTCCCTGAAAGCGGGAAGGAAGAAAGCCGCTGTGCCACTGGCGGGCTGCGATGGGCTGGTCCTGGCCGCCCCCGGAGGAAGTCATGACCACGAAGCCAGGAAGCTCGTCGGTCTCGGCACCAAGTCCGTAGAGCAGCCACGATCCCATGGACGGCCGTCCCGGGATGACCGATCCGGTATTCATGAAGGTGTGAGCCGGGTCGTGGTTGATCTGCTCGGTGGACATGGAGTTGATGACTGCGATGTCATCCGCGATGGATCCAATATGGGGAAAGGCCGAGGACATGAGCCTGCCGCATTCCCCATAGGGTTTAAATTCATGCTGGGGTCCGAGGCACTTGAGCTTGTTGCGGCTGCCCTGGAGCTGGGCGAGTTGCTGTCCCTTGGTGAAGGACTCAGGCATGGGTTTGCCATTGAGCTTCGCCAGTTCCGGCTTGTGATCGAGGGTCTCGAGGTGGGAGGGACCGCCGGCCATGCAGAGATGAATGACTCGCTTGGCCTTGGGAGCGAAATGGAGTTTTCCGTCGAGGACGCCCTGCCACCGGGGAGCCGCCTGGGCCTCCTGACTCAGGAGGTAGGCCAGGGCGGCACTGCCGACCGAGTAGGAGGATCCCTTCAGGAAGGTTCGGCGGTTGATCGCGTTGATAAGCTGTTCGTTCATGGAAGGAAGTGGTGGAGGGGCTGTTCTCAGGGGTCCCTTAGTATCTCGTGATTGTTTCGTGGAGGTTCAGGAGCGCCCGGGTGACTGCAGTGAAGGCGGCGAGGTCCATGGGATTGGCCTCCTTGCCCGCAGGTTTCAGTCCGACTTTGAGAAGAGCATGAGCATCGTCTGGATTGGCGAAGTAGCTTTTGAGCTGCCTGTCATAGAGGGTCTTGAGGAGTCGGGCCTCCTCGGGATAGGGTTTGCGCTCCAGCAATTGCTGGAAGCCGAGTTCCAGACGCTGGGAGAAGGGTCGGCTGTCCCCGGTCAGTTGTTCAGCGAGGACGCGGGCGGCCTCGACGAAGGTCGGATCGTTCAGGAGGTTGAGGGCTTGCTGGGGAGTATTGGAAGTTTCCCGGCTGGCGGTGCATTCCTCGCGGGGCGGAGCATCGAAGGCGACCAGCATGGGGTGCAGGAAACTGCGTTGCCAGTGCATGTAGATCCCGCGGCGGTATTGGTTGTCATCGTTGTGCTGCTTGTAGGTTCGCTTCGGGAAGTTCAATTCCCGGTAGTAGCCTGCGGGCTGGTAGGGCCGGGCGCTTTCGCCACCGATGCGCACGTTGAGAAGGCCGGAGACGGCAAGGGCGTTGTCGCGGACGAATTCGGCTGGAAGGCGCCTGGCATTCTGCCGCGCGTAGAGAAGGTTGTAGGGGTCGGCCCCGGTGAGTTGGGGGGAGGCATTGGACGACTGCTGGTAGGTCTGGGAAGTCAGGATCACCTTGACGAGGTGTTTGACGTCCCATCCGCTTTCCATGAATTCCACCGCGAGCCAGTCGAGCAGCTCAGGGTGGGTTGGCCACTGGCCCTGGTTGCCGAGGTCCTGCAGGTCCCGGGAGAGCCCAGTTCCGAGGAAGAGCGCCCACACCCGGTTGACAAAGGTGCGTGCGGTGAGGGGGTTGTCCGGGGAGGCGATCCAATTAGCGAGGTCCAAACGGGTGAGGCGTTCCCCGGATTCCGGGTTCTTCCGGTTCGAGGTCAGGAAGGCTGGGAGGGCGGGCTCGACCACCGGGCCGGAGCGGTCCATCCAGTTTCCCCGGGGCAGGATGCGGATTTCGCGTGGGTTGGAAGCAAGGGTCACGAGGGTCATCCGGGTTGACCCTTTCGCGCCCTGGGCCTGCTGTTCCAGCTTGGCGATCTTGTCCCTGATTGGCTGCAGGGAGGGGGCGATCTTGCGGAAGTGGTCGAGGAGAGGCTTTCGGAGCTCGGGATCGATCTTCTTTCCCCTGGTGGCCAGCAGTTTGGTGCGGATGTCATCGGGAAGGCCGGCGAGGGCGGCGCCGGCAGCGCTGCCGGTGTGTCCGGCGAGATCCCAGAGAACAGTTCCCCCGTGCTGGGTGTAGGCCAGCTGGGTGATTTTCTTTCCGGCGGGCAGTCCGACCTTCCCGGCGGGAACTTCCAGTCGGACCCACTTTCCTGTTTCCGGAAGGCTGCCCACCTTGTGGTGGTTGGCCCCATTGCTTCCCTTCCCGTAGGGGATCACGTCCTCACCCCACCAGGCCCGGTGCTCCCAGGTGTTGTCGGCATTGAATTGGAGCATGATTTGCTTGGGCGGATCCTTGGGATCCAGCCAGACATAGGCAAAGAGCTGTTCGCCGGCACCGAGGGTCACCGGCTTGCTGCTGGCATCCACGATGTGCTGGACGAGTCCTCCACTTTGCTGCCGACGGGCGATCTTTCCTGAATGCACGTTCTCGGTCACAGTCTGAACGTCCGGAAGGGGAAGTTCCTTGTCATCGAGGATGGTGACATCCTCTGGCTTGTCTGCGGCGAGAGTGGCGAGGAGGTCGATGGTCCAGCTGATAAACTCGGCCTCCAGTGCCGGGCTGTGCCTCGCGAGTTCGGCTTGGAGGTCCTGCCTGTCCTTCGCAATACGAGCGAGTTCATCCGTGTTGGCAGGCTCAGGGACATCGAGGGCGGGGCCCCACTTATCCAGCTTGAAACCCGGGTATTTCTTGATGTCGGCACCGGCATTGTAGCGGCCGTCTCCGTTATAAGCACCCTTCTCGTAGATATCTGAGAAGAAGGCCTCCATGGAATAGAAATCCCTGGCGGTGAAGGGATCGAACTTGTGATCGTGACACTCGGAGCAGCCCATGGTTGAACCCAGAAACGCTACTGAGGTGGTGCGGACCCGCTCGGCGTAATACTTGGCGATGTATTCGGCATCCTGGATTCCGCCCTCCTCGGAGACTTGGTTGACCCGGTTGAAGCCGGTCGCGACATAGTGCTCGGTAGTGGGATTCTCCAGAAGGTCGCCTGCCAGCTGCTCGATGATGAAGGTGCTGTAGGGCTTGTTGCGATTGAAGGCCCGGATGACGTAGTCGCGGTAGGGCGTCATGTTCCAGGTCTTGTCACTGTGATACCCGTGGGTGTCCGCGTAGCGGGCGAGATCGAGCCACATGACGGCCATCCGCTCTCCGTAATGGGGCGAGGCGAGATACTCGTCGATGGCGGCCTCCACGCTGGAATTTCTGACTCCGTGGAAGGAGGCGGGCAGGCCGGTCAGGTCCAAGGAAAGTCTTTTCCCGAGGGTGTTGGGACTGGCGGCCGGGGAGAGCTTCCGCTGGTTTTCCGGCAAGCCTGCCAGGATGAAGTTGTCGATGGGATGCTGTGCCCCCATTGCGGGAACAGCAGGGCGCCGGGGAGGAATGTAGGCCCAGTGACGCTCGTATTTCGCACCCTGCCTGATCCACTCGGCGAGAAGCTTCTTCTGTTCCGAGGTGAGGACCTTGTGGGACTTGCGGGGGGGCATGAGATCCTCCTCGTCCCCGGTATTGATGCGGATGACCAGTTCCGAATCGTCTGGTTTTCCGGGGACGAAGGCTTCCATCCGGAGAGCTTCCTCGCGAATATCGAGTCGCAGTTTCCCCTTGCGGGCGGCCTTGTCCGGGCCGTGGCAGGCAAAGCAGTTCTCCGCGAGGATGGGGCGCACGTCGCGGTTGTAGGAAAGCGGGGCAGCGAGGCTTGGGAGGGAGCTTCCGAGGATGAGCGCGGGGATGGTCAGGCGCATGGTCCGTCTGCTGTATCCCCACGCGGGTGGGATCGCAAGAACGGGGTTTTGGAGAGAGGTCCTGTTATCGTAGGAGTGCGGGAAGAGGCAGGCCTTTCCGCGGAAGGCTTGGGCCTCTTTTCCGGGGTAGGTTTGAGCTCGGAAAAGGGGGGAAATGCCGGGGGGCGTGTGCCCTAGGTCAGGACGTCTCTCACCACCCGGGCGGGCTCGACGCCGGTGAGGCGCATGTCCAGCCCCTGAAACTTCATCGAAAAGCGGCTGTGGTCGATACCCAGCAGGTGAAGCATGGTGGCGTGGAGATCGCGCACGTGGACGATATCCTTGACCGAGCTGTAGCCGAGTTCATCGGTCTCTCCGTAGGCCGTTCCGCCCCGAACGCCGCCGCCGGCCAGCCACATCGAGAAGCCCTTGATGTGGTGGTCTCGTCCTGCACCACCCTTTCCCTGGAACATGGGCGTGCGGCCAAACTCGCCGCCCCAGACGATAAGGGTTTCGTCGAGCATTCCCCGTTGCTTGAGGTCGGTGAGGAGCGCCCAGGTCGGTTTGTCGGTGAGGCCGCAGCAGGTGTTCATGTATTTCACCAGACCGCCGTGGTGATCCCAGCCGCGGTGATAGAGCTGAATGAAGCGCACACCCTTTTCGGCGAGTCGACGGGCGAGGAGGCAGTTGGAAGCAAACGAACCGTCGCCCGGCCGGGCGCCGTACATATCGAGGATGTGCTTCGGCTCCTTGGAAAGGTCGGTCAGTTCCGGGACGCTTGCCTGCATGCGAAACGCCATTTCGTAGGCAGCGATGCGGGCCTTGATCTCGGGGTTGTCCACGAGTGTGTTGCGGTGATTGTCGAGCTGCTGAATCGATTGCACGAGAGCGTTCTGGTGCCTTCTGGTGACGCCCCGGGGACTGGTGACGTAATGGACGGGATCGCCCGTGGAATTGAATTCCACGCCCTGGAAGCGGCTGGGCAGCATGCCCGCGCCCCATTGCCGGGCTGCAATCGGCTGGGGGTTGCGCCCGCCCACGCTGGTCATGACCACGAATCCGGGCAGGTCGTCGCTGGCACTTCCCAGGCCGTAGTTGATCCACGCCCCCATCGACGGCCGCCCGCTGGTCGCGGTTCCGGTATTCATGAAGGTATGGGCGGGGTCGTGGTTGATCTGCTCGGTGAGCATCGACTTGAGCACGCAGATCTGGTCCGCCATCCTGCGGTGGTAGGGCAGAAAGTCGGAGATGAATTGCCCTTTGCCGAATTCCTGAAACTTGGTCAGGTGTCCCTGCACCTTGAGTTGTTGTCCCTGCAACTGGGCGATGGGTTGACCCTTGGTGAAGGACTCCGGCATGGGTTGGCCGTTGAGCTCATTGAGCCTCGGCTTGTAGTCGAAGGTCTCCAGGTGGGAGGGCCCACCAGCCATGGTGAGGAAGATGACCCGCTTGATCCTGGCGTCGTGATGGGGAAATCCCGGGAGTCCGTCGTAGGAAGTGTCGATGGCACCGCCGAGGGCGTCGCGGCCGAGGAGGGACAGGAGGGCGGTGGATCCGAATCCTATTCCCGCGCTGCCGAGAAAGGAGCGACGATTGAGGTAGTTGGAGAGCTGGTCTTGTGTGGTCATGGCCGTGTGGCGCCCACCCTGCAGGGGCTCAGTTCCTTGTGTAGGTTTCCGACAGGTTCAGAATGGCGCGTGCGACCGTCGTCCAGGTCGCGTGCTTGATCGCGTCGAGGCCGGGATTGGCCAGGGCCTGTCCCGTCGAAATCAATTCGCGTGCGGCATTGGGGTCGGTCTTGAATTCCTCCTGGGCGAGGAGGAAGAGCTTGCCCATGATCTCTTTCTCCGTGTCGTCGGGAGGTCGGGACAGGGCCCTGCGGTAGGCAAATTCAAGGCGCGCCTTGTCGTCCACACCGCCCTCCCTGAGGATGCGTGCGGCGAAGGAGCGGGCGGATTCGACGAAGCTGGGGTCATTCAGCAGGGTCATGGCCGCGATGGGTGTGTTGGAGCGGGGGCGCTCAGCGGTACATTCTTCCCGGGTTGGGGCATCGAATGCCCGTAACATGGGATGCAGGAACTGGCGTTGCCAGTGGATGTAGACCCCGCGGCGCCACTGGCGGTCATCGGTGTGATGGGCATACTTGCGGGCGGGAAAGTTGAGGTGTCGGTAGTAGCCTGCGGGTTGATAGGGTTTTGCGCTGGCTCCTCCGTGTTCCGTGTGGAGCAGTCCCGAGATGGCGAGGGCATTGTCACGAATGGTCTCGGCGGGCAGGCGAAAGCGCGCCTGCCGGGCGAGGAGTCGGTTGTAGGGATCGATTTCGCGCAGGTTGCCCGGCTCGAGCGAGCTCTGCCGGTATGTGCGGCTCATGGCGAGAAGCTTCAGCATGTGCTTCATGTTCCATCCCGACTCGTAGAACTCGACGGCCAGGGTATCCAACAATTCGGGGTGGGCCGGGGCCTCGCCCTGCCCTCCGAAGTCGTCGAGTCGCTTGGAAATCCCCGTCCCGAAGAGGAGATACCAGAGGCGATTTGCCATCACGCGGGCGGTCAGCCCACCCGTGCCCTCGCGGGGGTCGGTGAGCCAGTTGGCGAGGTCGAGGCGGGTGAGGCGTTTACCGTCCGGAGATGGTTGGCCCTTGCTGAGGAACGCAGGGAAGGCGGGTTCCACGATCTCACCGCTGTCATCCAGCCAGTTGCCGCGGGGGAGGATGCGGATGGTGCGTGGCTTGATGGCCACCGTGACCATTGTCTTACGCTTGGCCTTCTCGAGGGCGGCGAGCTCGGTCTCCACCTTTTTCCGTGCGGCCGCATTGGAGAAGCGCGCCGTTTCGAGGAGATTCCGCAGCTCCGCCATACGCATCCGTTCGTGTTTGCTGTGAACGTCGATTTCCGGCGGTCGACGGGTTGGGAGGCTGTTGGATCCCGCCTTGAAGTGCTGAGCCTCGTCCACGTCCGCGAAAAAGGCCCCCAGCGCGTAGAAGTCCTTCATGGTGTAGGGGTCGTATTTGTGGTCGTGGCATTGCGCGCACCCCACGGTGGCACCCATCCAGACATTGGAAAGGTTGCGCACGCGGTCTGCGAAGTAGATCGCGAGGTATTCCCGGGCCTGAACGCCGCCCTCATGGGAAGTCTGCAGGAGGCGATTGTAGCCTGTCGCGACCCTCTGGTCGATGGAGGGGTCGGGCAGGAGGTCCCCTGCCAGTTGCTCGCGGGTGAACTGGTCAAATGGAAGGTTGTCGTTGAAAGCCTGAATGACGTAATCGCGATAGGGCGAGATGCTGTGGTCCTGGTCCCCGTGGTAACCGCAGGTGTCGGCGTAGCGGACGAGGTCGAGCCAGTAGATGGCCATGCGCTCGCCGAAGTGGGGAGAAGCCAGAAGGGCGTCGACAGTGGTCTCGAGGCACGCGGAGGGATCCTGCTTCCATCGTCTGACAAAAGCATCCACCTGTCCGGGAGTGGGAGGCAGGCCGATGAGGTCGAAGTAGAGCCGCCGCACGAGGGTGACCGGATCGGCGTCCAAGGAAGGTTTGAGCTTTTCGGTCTCGAGGCGGGCGAGAATGAAATTGTCGATCCAGTTTTCGCTCCAGTCCTTCATCCCGACCGGCGGGACAGAATGCCTTTTGGGTGCCACATAGGTCCAAGGATCAGCGTATTTGGCGCCCTCGGCGATCCACCTGGAGAGGAAGTCCTTCTGCGTGCTGCTCAGTTCCTTGTGCGCCTTGGGTGGTGGCATGATCTCATCCTTGCTTACGCTGAGGATGCGCAGCATCAACTCGCTGTCGCCCGGGTTGCCGGGCACAATCGTCTCCCCGGATTCGCCGCCCTTCAGGGCTCCTTCGCGGGTGTCCAGTCGCAGCTCACCCTTGCGGTCATGTTCGTCCGGTCCGTGGCATGCGAAGCAGTGGTCGGAGAGAATGGGGCGGATGTCGCGGTTGAAGTCGATTTCCGCGAAGGCCGTGGGAAAAATGCAGGGGAGTGCGAAGAGGCACAGGAGGAGGCGGAACATCCCCGGAAACCTAGCGGCCCGGGCTAAGGTTGCAATGGGCGATTCTTGATGGAAAGAGCTGATCCAGTCAGACTTCCGCCGGGACAGACCGGGTGACCAGCCAGTTGCGCCCCAGCAAGGCAAGAAGCAGGACGAGAAGGGCTGAGACGAGGCCGATCAGGATCGTGATTGTCCATTCCCCTGCACTGCGCTGTTTCTTTCCCCTGAAGAACCCGACCTTGGTGTAGACCGGCTCGGGGTAGCCGCGGGTTCGCATCTCGTTCTTCACGAGGGCAAAGTCAACTCCGCGTCCTGCCTCGATCATTTCGGCTTCCACCTGCTGGTAGTCGGTGACCCACTCCTCGGCTTCGTAGAACTCCCTGTCGACCTCGAGAGCGTAGCGTGGATCAAAGACGTGATCGGGACTGGCGGAGGCCATGTGGGCCCACCTCTTCTGGAGATCGTCGAGACGCTCCGTGATAATTGCCTGCTCCATCCCGGTTGGCTGGGTGGAGAGTATGCGCCTCGCCATGAGATAGGCGCGGGCGGCATTTTGGAGATCCTCTTCCTCGGAGAGGAGGTCGCCGAGGACAAGGTAGGCAGGGGCAAAGTGTCGGTCGGCCTTGATGAGGGTGAGAAGGTGTTCCCTGCTGATCAGCGGATTCCCGGCGGTGGCGATTGGTCCGCTGCCATAGGGAGTGCCGAGAAAATTCACTTCGGCCGCTCCGGGTTCTCCGGCGGCTACACGGGTACGCCAGTCGAGCATGCGGAGATAATAGTCACCGAGCCCGAGGTGACCCTCGGGCTTGATTTCGAGTGATTTCCTCGTGTGAGCGGCGGCTCTGGCGTAGTCGCCGGTCTTCTTGTAAAGCACGCCCAGGTTGGCGTGAGTCTCGTAGAGATTGGGCCGTTCCGCTTCGATCCGGAGGAGTTCCCTCTCGGCTTCGGGGAAACGCTGGAGTTTGAGCAGGGCGGCCGCGAGATCGTTGCGGGACTCCACGTTGCCGGGATTTTTCTGCAGCGTGGCAGTATGCGAGGTAACCTGGTGGAGGTAGAACGCCTCGCCGTGTTCAGGGAAATGCCCGGCGATGATCCTGGTGGTGTCGGAGGTCAGCTGGCCGTCCTCGGCTCGTGAGTAGCTCGTGTTAACGCAGGCCAGAGAAGACACGTCCAGCGAGAGAAGAAGGGCAACGAGGAGAGAATGAGGCATGCGCAGGCAAGGCTACTTCACCAGGTTGAAATCGCAAGTGGCCGGGGGTGGGCCCGGCTGGGCAGGATTCAGGAAATCTTACAGTCGATGATCTTGACCTTGCCCCAGTCGGGTTTCTCGAGATCCTTCCGGCCCTTGGGTTGTCCTGAGCTTCCAGCGAGGTAGAGGCGGGTGCCCTCTTTGTTCCAAACGGCCTTGCTCACCCGCATCTTGGCGTCGATGTGCGCGAGCCGCGAGCCGCTCGCGAGGTCGAAGATGGCGGTGTTCCATTCGCCTTTGAAAAGGCGGCCGGCCATGGCAAAGACCTTGCCGTTGGGGTGGATGGCCAGAGTTTCCATGAGTCCCTGGCCGATTTCCCCGTCGGAGGCGCTTCCAATTCTTTTCACTTCGCCGTTGCGCCAGCTCCAGTGCTCCCAGAGCTGCTTGCCGTTGCCGGCCGCGGGATCGCGGGTTGTTCCCATGCCGGCAAGGAGAACTCCGGAGTCATCAGGGGTGAATGCAAGGGCAAACACTCCTCCGGTGTAGTAGTGTCCCTTGGTGATGCCCCAGCCGGTGAAGTGAGGGGTTTTGATGTGGGCAACTTCCCGGTTGGAGGACAGGTCCCAGATGCGGACTTCACCCATGAGGTTTCCGGCGGCTACGAAGTTGCCGTCGTTGCTGAAGGCAACCGACTCGACGGGAGGCACGTGCTCGAAGGCGTGGGTCTGCTCGCCGGAGGCTACATCGAAGACCTTGACCGAGGGTTCCTTTTCGGCCGCGGGCTCATACTTGTAGCCACCGCAGAGGTACTGGCCGGTGGCGGAAGCCACGCGGGAGCCGTCGGGAGACATGGCGCTCTGCCAGGACCAGAAATCATGCGCGGCGACCTGGCGCTCTGTTTTTTTCGTCTCGGGATCAATCCAGAGAAGCCGTCCGTCGTAGCCCGCAGAGATGAGGCGACGGGAGGAGGGTGACCAGTTGATCCCGGAAGCGTAATTGTCGTGCTGGGCCAGCTTCTCGGCTTTCTTCCACCGGCTCCCCGGCACGGAATAAATACCGCCGTCGAAACAGGAGGCGTAGACCTGTCCTTCCTCGTCCCTTGCAAGGGAGAGGCAATGGGTTGGAAGCTTCAGCGTCTTCCCGGTTTTCAGCTCGACCTTCATACTCATGCGAGGACCTCCCTGATCGGTTCAGAGTTTTCCTCCACGTGATGGAAGTTCGGCAGGCTTGGGATGTTGAATTCGCGATACGGGTCAATCCCGAGGGCGGTGAAGATCGTAGCGAAGAGGTTCTGCTCGTTGTAGGGTTGGCCTGCCACGTCGATGCCGAGCTTGTCGGTGGCTCCCACTACCGCACCTTCCGCGATGCCGCTCCCGAACATTGAGAGGCTCCAGGCGTTGGGATAGTGATCGCGACCGCGGGCGGCATTGAGCCAGGGTGTGCGGCCGAACTCGCCCATCGCGACCACGAGGGTGTCTTCCAGCATGCCGCGATCTTCGAGGTCCTTGTGGAGCTGGAAGAGGATGTTGTCGAGGTCAGGCACGACCATCTGGTAGATCTCGTGATTGAACACGTGACAATCCCACGGCATTCCGTTGGCGACCATCACGAAGGGAGCGCCCTCCTCAACGAGGGTGCGGGCCAGAAGAGTGTGCTGACCAAAGGTGCCGGGGCCGTAGCGGTCGCGATCCTTCTCGGGAAGGCGGTTGAGGTCGAACAGGTGGGCGCAGCTCATCAGTCCCTTCACGCGCTCGTAGACCGCATTGTGAGAGGCGGCGGCGCGGCTCCCGGTCTCGTTCGCAAACTTCCTGCTGTAGAAACTGCGAAGTTCCTCCCGTGCCTCGTGGTCGTCCTCCGTGATGGAGTCCAGCTTGTTGGCGTGGGGGATGCTGAATTCGCCTCCCGTGCGCACCGGACTGTATTCGGCACCCAGCCAGCCTGCCCAGTTGCCTGCCTTGAACCCCTTGAACTCGTTGCCCTCGGGGCAGGGGTCGAGCAGGATGAAATTCGGAAGGGCGCTGCCGACTTGACCGAGTTGCTGGGCCAGGACGGATCCGAGGGTAGGGCGTGTGAAGGGGGGGCGGGGCTTGTGTCCGCGCTGCAGGAGGTTGATGGCCTGCGTGTGCTCGCTCGCGCTCGTCTTCATTGAGCGGATGACCGCCGTCTTGTGCGCGATGGATGCGCACTTTGGCATGAGCTCGCTGAAGTGTACGCCCGGAATGGAGGTGGGAATGGAGCCGAAGGGGCCGGAAGTGGGGGTGCCGGGCTTGGGGTCCCAGGTCTCGAACTGGCTCGGTCCGCCACAGAGCCAGAGGAGAATACAGCGTTTCTGGTTCTTCTTGGCCTCCTCGGCAAAGACGGGATTGGAGAAAAGCCCGGACCAGCTGAAGGCCGAAACCGCGCCAGCCGTGAGGCCCTCGAGGAAACGCCGGCGATGGAGGCTGTGCTCGGGGCTTCCGCAGTTCTGCTGGTCGTTGGTCATTGGAGGGTCAGCGCGCTCTCAGTGATTCATGCGGAACTCCGCGCTGTTGAAGAGCGCCCAGAGGACTTGCCGGATGGCTTCGGCGCGTTGATCGGAGCGTTGGTCGAGGTAGCTTGTAGTCCGCTCGCGTTCCTCGATATCCGGAGCGCGCCCAAGGACGGCAAGAAAGATCTCCCCGACCACTTCGTCGGTGTTCGTGTTCCGGGACAGCTGCAGCGGGAGGGGGAGTTCCCCGGAGCGAAGCATGCGGTCGATTACCTCCCCGTTGGCCGCGAACATGGCCTGCTGCACAGAGGGGGAAAAAACCTCGGTGAAGATTTCGGGAAAAGTGCGGACGAAGGAATCCCGGTAGGTGTCCTCCTGAGCGACGGTTCCATCCGGCTTTGTCTCTGCGCCCAGAGCTACGAGGATGGACCGGTAGAGTGGTTCAGCAGGAAGAGGTTTGTCGAGGGCGCGGGCGAAACTGTTGGGCGGGGGCGGAGTCTCGGCGACGTGGACGGCCGAAAGGCCGTAGGCCCGGCTTTGCAGAATAGCCCGGCAGAGACGGCGGACGTTGTAGCCGTGGGCGGTGAAGTCCTGTGCGAGCCACTCCAGCAATTCCGGGTGACTGGGAGGATGAGCGGAGGTCATTTTGTCGACCGGGTGCACGATGCCCCGTCCGGTGAGGATGGACCAGATCCGGTTGACGAGGGCTCGGGAGAAGGCGGGATTCTCCTCCACCGCGAGACGCGCGAGTTCCGCACGGCGCGAGAAGGTGGGGACGGGTGCCTGCTCGACCTTGGTCGTGATCTTGGGCTTCTCACCCTTTTTCTTTGGCTTGGGCGGATTGATCCAGTCGGCAGGGGGAGCCACCTGGTAGTAATCCGGGGTGTCCTTGTCCCGGCGCCCCCCGGGTTCCTCGACGACACGACCGGTGAGGAAGACAAGTTCACTTTCGCTGCTCTCCCCCTCAAGGTTGGCATACTTGTTGTATCCCCCCGCAGCACGCTCACCCAGTCCAGGGCCTTCCCTGGTGCTTACGTTGCGGGTGCGATCGAAGAAGGCGACCAGCCCCCAGTAGTGTTTCTGCTCGATCTCGGGAGCCACTGGATGGTCGTGGCACTGGGCGCACTCCACCTGTTTTCCGAAGAGAGCGGCCGAAGTGGCGTTCGCCATCTTGCTGGCATCGTCGCGTTGTTCGTAAAGGAACCATGCTGCGCCGCGCGCCTCGGGTTGTTCCGGCCGTGCCACGATGAGATCGTGCCCCACCCGGTTCCACGGGCGGTTGGTCTCAATCGCCCAGCGCAGGTAGGGGAGAAAGTGCTTTTCGCGGTCATCCCGGCTCTTGCCCTTGCCCAGTGCCCTGCCCAGCAGGGCAGCGTTGAAGACCTCGGCGAAGTGCCGGGCGTGGCCCCTGCTTGCGAGGAGCTCATCAATGAGACGCATCCGTTTGTTTGATCGCGTGTCCGCGAGGAACCGCTGATGTTCCTCCCCGGTGGGGATGCGCCCGAGGAGGTCGAGACTGAGGCGTCGAAGGAAGGCTGCGTCGCCAGCAGGTGGCGCAGGCGTGATCTTGTTCTCCTGCCAGGATTTCTCGAGGAGGAGATTAATGGCGAGGGAGGGGCTGATGCCTTCCGGGAGTGAGGGGGGAGCTGGCGGATTGGTCGTTCCGGTCCCTGGTTCCTCGATCGTCCGGGGATCGAAATTGAGGACCCACTCCCGGACGCGGAAGACCTCTTTTTCGCTCAACTGCCCCTTGGGCGGCATGTGGGGTTCGGCCTCGGGATGCAGCTGGGTGACGAGAAGGCTCTGCTCCGGCTTGCCGGGATGAAAAGCGGGGCCGCTTTCGCCTCCCCGCAGGAGGCTTTCCAGGGAGCGGAGGTCGAGGCCGCCCTTTTGCTTGGCCCCACCATGGCACTTGGTGCAGTGCTCACGAAGCAGGGGGGCGAGTTCAGCGAAGGGAGTTCCCTTCCCGGAAGGGGAGAGACAGAGAAGAGCGAGGGGGATGGCGAGGGAGCCTCTCAAGGATGCGTGGACCATAACGAAGCACTCCCGTGGTGCAATGGGGGAATCTGCCGGGGCATGTCACATGGTGATGTTCCATTGGTCGCTGCCCCCGGGCTCTTTCCATCCTAGGGGAAGGTGGTGCGGAGCGCGAAGAATCCCGAGAGTTCATTTGCCGGGAAGTCGCGTTCGACGGTGCCGGATGTCGCCGTGACGGTTTCGCGTTCTTCCCACTGGGCCGCGGGCAAGGAGAGGTCGGTCGTGAAAAGGATGATGTATTCCTGAGCCGCGACGGCTTCCCAGCTCAGGCGGACCCGGTCGTCAGCCAGTCGGTCGACATCGAGTCTTGGTACGACGAGAGCGGAGTTCGCCTCTTCCAGTCTGAGACCGAAGGTGATGCCGGGTTCCGGGCTCTTGACTGAAAAGTTGAAAGTGGACGGGCGAGATCCGGTCGTGACGGCCGGGCCCCCGGGATCAAAACCGGAGGCGAAGACGTGTCTCCTCACGATGGTTTGGAGTTCAATCTCGGAACCCTCCTCGATTTCGAGTTCAAGCGTGCGATTGAACTGGACCCTGACGAGGCCTGCTTCGCCCGGGATGGAGGTCGTGAATCCCTGATAGCCGGGATCGGGGCTGAAGGGTTCCCCGAATTCGGGGTCGAGGCCTTCGGCGGAATCGAAGTGAGCGGTGCCGCGGAGGTTTTCGAGGGGAGTTCCGGTGTTCAAGGAGGTGGCCTTGAGAAGAAAGGAAGCCCCGATGCGGGCTTCGACCTTGCTGCCGACAGGGTCGACGAGCTCAAGGTTCTGCTCGAGAGTAATCTCGACCGGGATTGTCTGGGTGCCGGGGGCAGGATGGTGCGCTGTGAAGACAGTGCGGTTTTCGCTGCCAGTCGCGATGAAACGGTTGCTGCTCATGCCGGCGGGAGGCGGTGTTGCGAGGGGCAGCATTCCAACCGCGCCCCGGTGCTCGATCACAAAATCGTTGAGCCCGGTCTGGCCCCGGGACTTCAGCTGCACGTCAGCGAAGGTCTCCGCCGCGGGAGTGAAAAAGCCGGGAAGGAGTCCGGGTTCGTCAAAAAGATCGATTGCAGCCTTGAGACGCCCTCCATTGGTGAATCCGAATTCGTGGATCCCTGTCCCGTCAAAGCCAAAAAAGGCGATATCGGCGCAGGCTCCGGATGCTCCCAGGGTCAGTCCCTCGAAGTAATCGGAGCAGGAGGCAGCCGGCAGGCTGGTGTGGACGATTGCACAGGCTGGGAGCAGGGCGATGGTTCGTCCCGGTGCGGTGCGCAGCATGGAAGAGGGTCTGCCAGTGAATCGCGGTGAACGTTTACGGTTCCGGGGGCGGTTGCTGAACAGGGAAAAGCGCATTGCGGACGGGGAGACGGTATTCAGGCCAGTGGGTTACCTTGCTGTCCAGACATAAGAATCGGCGATGAGCTCCCGGTAGGAGGTGTTCAGGATGTCCGTGAGGCGTTTCAGCTCCCTGGGCTCACTCGAGGCAAGATTCCTTGCTTCCCCGATATCCCGGTCGGCCCTGTAGATTTCTATGTCCGTCAGTCGGGCGGCCTTTGCTTTGATGGCGTTTCCGGCATGGAGGTTTGAGAATTTTCCGGCCTTCCCACCGTCCAGCTTGGCGAGGACTTTCCAGTCGCCGTGGCGCATGGCGACGCGGTGCTCGTTGATGGCGTTGTAGTAGCACCAGAGGAGAGGTTTGGAGCGGTTGAAGTCCTTGGCTCCGAACCCATCAGCGATGCTCACCCCGTCGAGGTTCAAGGCCACGGGGACCTCCACCCCGGCCAGGGCGCAGAAGGTCGGGAGGAAATCGAGGGAGGAGACCGGGGTGTCGATCACCTGGCCGGCAGTGATTGTTCCTGGCCAGCGGGCGATTCCGCAAACCCGGAATCCTGCCTCGGTGGTCCAGAGTTTCATTCCGCGGAGGGGGCCGGGGGATCCATGGGACCGGCCTGCGCCCCGATATCGATTGAGCGTTTCGGGTCCGTTGTCGGAAGTGAAGACGACGAGAGTGTTCTCGTCCTTGCCGCTGTCAGCAAGGGCCTGCAGGAGCTTGCCAACCGCGGCATCGAGGTTCTCGACATTAGCGAAGTATTGAGCTTCGTCTTGATTCCTGGCGACGTCCTTGTAGCTGGCCACGAGGGAAGGGGGTGAGGCTACCGGTTCGTGCGGCTCATGAAAGGACAGGAGCAGGAAAAAGGGAGGCTGGGTGGTTCCCGGCTTTCCCTTGTCCCGCATCCAATCGATCGCCTCGTCGGCGGCCAGTTGGCAGCTGAAGCCCCCGAGGGGGCCCGCGGGCTTTCCGTTGCGGACGTAGTTCCGCGGATTCAGATGGGAGGGCGCCGCATTGTTCTGGGTGGCAAACCAGTGGTCGAAACCGGCATCGTCAGGTTGGGCCTGGGCCGGGGAGTTGAACATGGCATTGCAGTGCCACTTACCGGAGAGACAGGTGGCGTAGGGGCGTGAGCCTTGCTCAGTCCCTGCGCCCCTGAGAAGGCCGGGGATGGTGACGGCTTCTTTTTTCAGATGAACCTGTTCACGCGCGTCGGGGCGTTTTGCGTTTGGACCAGCGGATGGAATCCAGTCGTAGACGCCGGCACGGTTTGGACTTCGGCCAGTCAGCAGTCCGACCCGGGAAGGCGAGCACACTGGCGCGGCCGAGTAGCATGCGGTGTAGCGGATGCCCTCCTTTGCCATCTGGTCCAGATGGGGGGTCCTGATGTGCGGGTGGCCATAGCAGGCAAGATCCCCATAGCCCAGATCATCACAGAGGATGACGATCAGGTTGGGCCTTGTGGCAGCAGGGGCTGGCGAGAGTTGAAGACCAAGCAGGAGCAGGGCGGGCAGGAAGCGACGCATGGCCCTATAGGAGCAGATCCCCGGGCCGGGGGCAATGTCGGGAACGCTCCTACAGGTCGGCCACGATGTGCTTGAGATAGGCCGCGAGATCTGCACCGATGTCCGCCCGCTTCAGCCCGAACTCGATATTGGTTTTCAAAAAATCGAGTTTATCCCCGATATCGTATCGCTTGCCGGCGAAATGAAGGCCGAAAAGACCATGGGTTTCCAGCATGCGCACCATCGCATCGGTGAGTTGGATCTCGCCGTTTTTTCCCGGCTTGGTTTCGTCGATGTAGGAGAAGATCTCGGGGCGGAGAACGTAACGGGCGGCGATGGCAAGGTTGGAGGGAGCCTCTTCCACAGAGGGTTTTTCGATGAGCTGCTGGATCTCGATGACACCGTTGCCCCGGTTGCTGCCGCCCGCGATGCCGTAGCGCGAGACCTTGTGGGCGGGCACTTCCTCGAGGGCGATGACGGATTGGCCCGTGTCCTCGTGGATGTCCAGCATCTGGCGGAGAATGGGTCTTTTTGGGTCGTCGCTGCTGAGGAGGGCATCCCCAAGGAGAAGCGCGAAAGGGTCTTCACCCGCGAACGTCCGGGCGTAGGAAACGGCATCACCGAGTCCATTCAATTCCTTCTGCCAGACGAATTGGATGGAGGCCATGTCGGAGATCCGCCGGATTTGCTCAAGGAGTTCGGTCTTTCCTTTTTCCGTCAGTTCCAGTTCCAGCTCGGGAGCAGGGTTGAAGTGTTCCTCGATGGCGCGCTTGCTCCGGCCGATGACCATGAGGATATCCGTGATTCCACTCAGGACACATTCTTCCACCACATACTGGATGGTCGGGGTATCGACGACCGGCAGCATTTCCTTCGGCTGCGCTTTTGTGGCGGGCAGGAAGCGGGTGCCAAATCCAGCGGCGGGGATGACGGCTTTCTTGATGGGCATGAGGATCTCCTACGGTGGCAGATGAGGAGCTCCCGGGCGAGCCAACAACTGGATTGTCCCTTTTAAGCGGCACCGATTATCGGCTTGATGACCTCCACGCCCTGTTGTCCGAGCTTGGCTTTGAGGGCGGTGAACATTTCTTCACCCTCGTAGATCCCCACGATGGCACCGCCCGATCCGGTGAACTTGGCGGAGGCCCCGGTTGAGCGGGCAGCCTCAACCATGGCGAGATTGCCTTCAGAGAGTTGATAGATTGACTTGCGTAGGTCGAAATTGCGATCGAGTAGGGGGCCGATTTCCGTGCCCCTGCCAGCGACGAGAAGGTCGCGGCATTGCTGGGTGAGTTCGGCCCACTCCGCCATGGCCTCCACGACATCAGCCTCCCTGCGATGAAAACGACCGCGTATGTCGTTGTGAAAGACCTCTGTGCCCTCCGAGAGTCGGGTGGTGTAGGCGACGTAGAGCGGAGGAAGGGTCGCGGGGTCGAGTTGCTCGTAGGCGCCGTGTCCCATGCGGTCGAAGTGCTCCTCGGCAAAGTCCATGAAGACCACCCCCCCGTATGCCTGGACGACGCGATCCTGAAGACCGGCCGGGATATGAAGCTCGTTGGTTTCCACCGAGAGGACCAGGTTGGCGAGGGTGGGGGGCGTGATGTTCACGCCGTAGAACTGCATGAGGGCGCGGAAACAGGCCGTAATGATGGCACTGGATCCCGCCATGCCAACGTGGTGCGGGATGTTGCTCGAGTAGCGGATGGTGAAGTTCTGAGAGTGGAATTCGATTCCACCCTGCCGGCAATAGTCGTGAAAACGCTTTACCGAGGCCTTGAGCAGGCGGAGCCCTCCGTAGTATCCAAAAGTGCGGGTGTCCTCCACGAGATCGGAGATGCTGTCAAAGATCATCTCGTCGCGGCGGGCTGGTTGGATCGTCAGCTCAGGCGATTCCCAGAGGGTGACTTGAGCCGAGAAATTCTGGACGATGAACGAGATCGTCTTGCCGTGGTAGCCGTCGGATGGGTTCCCAATCAGTCCGGCCCGGGGATGCGAAGCGGTCTTGATAACCATCGTAAAAATGCTCTACATCGTCAGCTACGGATTAGGAATACTGAATAATGGGATTTATGAATCGTGCGGGTCATGGCAAGAGGGGGGCATGCAGTCAAGCGAGGTCACGAACTGGGACGGGAAGGGCTTGATCGGGGTGGTTCATCTCAAGCCACTGCCCGGTGCCCCGCGCTACGGGGGGTCCATGGCGGAGGTCTGCGCGGCGGCGGTGGAGGATGCCCAGGCCTACGAGCGTGGTGGGGCACATGGTCTCATGATTGAGAATTTCGGAGACTTGCCTTTCAGCCGGGAGGGGGTGGCGCCCGAATCGGTGGCATCCATGGCGGTAGCAGCGGAAGCGATCCGATCGGCAGGGGTCCGGCTTCCGCTCGGCTTCAATGTCCTGCGCAATGACGTGTCTTCCGCACTGGGGCTCGCGGCAGCCTGCGAAGGCGTCTTCGTGCGGGTCAATGTCCACACTGGTGCCGTGGAGGCTGACCAGGGAATCATCCAGGGGGAGGCCAGTTCCACCCTCCGCAAACGAGCAGGACTCTGTCCGGGAGTGGCGATCTGGGCGGATGTCCTTGTGAAGCACGCGGTTCCAATCGGCGACCTGGGAATCAAGGAAGCTGCTCGCGACACCTTTCATCGTGGATTGGCGGACGCGCTGATCGTTTCGGGCGTGGCTACCGGGGAGGCCACCGATGCGGAGGACTTGCGGCAGGTGAGGGAAGCTTGTCCGGAAGCTCCGCTCCTGGTGGGTAGCGGAGCCCGGGTGGATAATGCGCGTGAGCTCCTGGAGTTCGCCGACGGGCTGATCGTGGCCTCTTCGCTGAAGGTCGACGGGCTACTGGCCAACCCGGTCGACCGGGAGCGCGTACAGGCGCTGCGGGAAGTGATGGGCTAGAGTCCAGTTGCGCGCGGGACAACGGTTTCCGGTTGGGCCATGGGCCGGGTTCAGTCCGCCGGGAACGGATTGGCGGATTGCCGTTCCTTGACCAGCTCGGGCGTCCATGGGCCGGAGAGATCTTCGCGGCTGTCTCCCGACCCGGGCCCACCGGCGAACACCAGTTCGGCAGGTGAAACCCGGACGACGGAAAGGGCGAGGGAAGCGCTGACGGTGAGGAGAAGAGCGGCACCAACAAGCAGCGAGTGCTTGGCGCGGCGGCGGCCGACGACCCGTTCCACGCGTTCGCGCAGGGAAGCCCGGCCGGCCATTGCGAGGGCGGCGCTGGGAGCGTGCGCTCCGGATTCCGCCACGTCGCAGAGAGCGGTGGCATAGCACCCCGGGTCAGCTCCAACGGCCAGAACCTTCGCATCGCAGGCAAATTCGCACTGGGCCATCAGGCGGTAGCGCAGCCACCAGACAAGTGGATTGAACCAGTAGACAAGGCAGGCGAACCGGGAAGCCAGATTAGTCCAGAGGTCGCGCCGGGCCACGTGACCAAGTTCGTGGAGCAATACCATGCGCAGGGTAGCCTCCGGCCAGATCACACTGCTGGAAGGAAGATAGATGACGGGTCGGAAAAGCCCGGCGATGCAGGGCGACATGGCGTCGGGGTGAAGGCGGACCCGGGTCCTGCGGTCGAGCCCGAGCTTCTGCCGGCAGTCGTCGAGGATCTTTTCCGTGGTTGGATCCGCTGGGTCAAGTGAGCGGGAGCGCCACTGCCTGAGGGCGACCAGGTCGGCTGCGAGGCGGAGAGTAAAGAGGAAGAACCCGGCGGCCCAGGCGATGGCGAACCAGGAAACGGTATTGGATACCACGGATTCAGGAGCCGGGCCTGCGAGGGCAGGAAGGTCGACCGTCAGTTTCGGGAGGAAGGCCAGAGCGGGAAGCGCGAGCAGGGCGAGCAGGCTGACCAGAGTCAGCAGAGGGGACTGGGCAGGATCCCGTCGTCCGGTAAGCCAGACGGCCAGCACGGCAAGGAGTGAGAGTGCAGCACTGCTGAGAAGGAGAGACATGTTCTTGGCTCGCGGTAAGGGTGGATTGTTCTGGGAGAGCGCTGCCGAGTCTACTTCTGCTTTATCAATTCGCGGATTCCGTCGATTTCCTTCTTGCTGAGCTGCTGATCGCTGGGGTCCAGCAGCGCGGCGACGAGGTTTTCGGGTTTGCCCTCAAAAAAGGTTCTCAGGAGCGAGTCGAGGGCGGTGCGCTTTGCCTTTTTGGGGGACTTTGCCCGGTAGACATAGCGCCGCCCTTCCTTGGAATGGCCTACCAGTTCCTTCCCCTCCAGAGTGGCGAGCAGGGCCCGGACCGCAGAGTAGGAAGGAGGGTCAGGCAGGTTGTCCTGCACTTCCTTGGCGGTGGCCTGTCCGAGGCGGTAAAGGATCTCGAGAATCTGGCGCTCGCGCCGCGAGACCTGCCCTTTCTCCAATCGATTCATGGAGCCACTCTAGGCTTGTGCTATAAAACCCGCAATAATAATGTTAGAAAAACAGCACAAAAGATTTGACGGCTCTTCTCAATTGCTGTTTTTCTAGCATACATGAAACCGAAAGCGCCGAGCGGAATGAAGAGGTGGGTCACGGTAGTGATGATGGGAGTGGCTTTGCCGCTGATCCTGAACAGCTGTGCCGTGATGGAAGGAGAACCCTCGAATGCAGGTGCTGCGATGCCCTTCAATATGCCAGTGGGCGAGGGGCTCAGGGAGCAGAAGCCCAGTGCCCACGGCGATAACTCGCTGGCCGCCTCTCCCGATTACTTTCGCAAGCCTACCCCTCGTCCGGGTTATGCGACGACCTGGGGCCCGTCAATCAACTCGCACATGACTTATACCAGTTTCCGGCGTGAAAGCGAAAAGCCGCACGGGGGCGTGGCGGCGATCTGGTATAATGACAGGGAGGGTATCGATGCGATGACAAACAAGAACTACTACACTTCCAGTGGACGAAAACGGACTGCCAACGGGCTGGTGGAATGGGGGATGCGTAGTGGGTTCGGAGTCATGCGTAATTACCACTCCGGCGGGAAGCGCTTCGTGGTAGGGCGCAAGGGTGCCAGGTACTCGGTTTCGGTGAAGAACAATTCGCGATCCCGCCTCGAGCTGGTGGTCAGTGTGGACGGCCTGGATGTGGTCGATGGGAAACCGGCCAGCGTAAACAAGCGCGGCTATATCGTGGCTCCGGGTCAGACCCTCGAGATCAGAGGGTGGCGTTCCAGTGAGGCCGAAGTGGCCTCGTTTGTCTTTGCTCCGGTGGAAAGCTCCTATGCCAGTCTCAAGCACGGCAACACCCGCAACATCGGTGTGGTCGGGCTGGCGGTGTTCACCGAGAAGGGTGTTGATCCCTGGAGTGGGCGTCCGGCGGATGCGCACAACCGCTTTGCGGCTTCGCCCTTCGCGGAAGCACCGATGAGTCGGGCGCGTTAGGGCGGGGTGGCCTGCTCGGGGCTCTTTGGAAAAGAGTCAGCACCCCGGCCTTGTCTCGGGAGTGGGTTCCTCCTGGGTTTCGTAGAGGACAAATCCGCGACGTTGGTAATTACCGAGGGCTGCAGGGTGGTCCTCGTCACAGGTGTGGAGCCAGACGTGGTGGACGTTTCCCAGGGTCCATGCGTAGCGGACCACCAACTCCAGAGAGGCACTGCCCAGGCCTTTGCCAATGAAGGGAGCAAGGAGCCCGAAACTCAGGATTTCGACATCGCCTTTCCGGTTGATCAGCTCCCCGTAGCCGATCTCCTCTCCATCCTTGACGAGGACGACGGTAGAGACCGGGTTGGAGGCGAGGTAGGCATTCCATCGTTCCCGGTCCCAGTCTGCACAGGCGGTCCAGTTCCAGGCCCCACCTACTCCCCGGTAGAAACGCTCATTGACGGCACCGTCCGGAGGATCGACCACGCGGAGGCACAGCCCCTCTTTGGGGGTGGCCGCGACAAGATCGTCCGGCGAGGTCATCTGCAGATAGTAGGTTTTCATGGTCGGGAGGGAGAACGGTGTGCATAGGAGGCGGAGATTGCGAGTCTGGTAGTGAGGGAATGCGAATGAGCGGGATGTCTCCGGTTCATACCCGCGGCTGGATGGTCTTGCGCTGGCTCCGGGAGGCGCGGCGGACCCTTGTCGAGGGAGTAAGGAACTGTTTACCTGCCGGCCATGCTCCGGATCTTCAGTTCCTTTGGCCTTCTTCTCATCGTGTCCTCCCTCGCGGGTGGGCAGGACCTGCGCTTCGCCCGCGTCCTGGGGGACGGCCTGGTCTTCCAGCAGGGCAAGCCCATCGTGACCTGGGGGTGGGCCGCGCCGGGGTCGAGGCTAGAGGTCCTTCTGACTCAGGATCCTGAAGTGGGAGAAGCGGCCGTGCAGGCGGCCATCAAGTCGGGGACGCGACCGGCCCCTCCGGCGGTGGAGAAGAGTCCCGAGCGTCGCGTGCGCGTGCGCTACGAGGAAGAGAATCCTCCCTTGATCGAGACTCAGAAGCTGGAGGTGACAGCCGATAACGAGGGGCGCTGGCAGGCGGTCTTCAATTCGGCTGAGGCGAGCTTCCAGGAAACGTGGCTCAGTGCCACGGCGGGAGAGACGACCGTGGCGCTGGAGAATGCTCTGGTGGGTGAGATCTGGGTCTGCGCAGGCCAGAGCAACATGGGTTGGCAGAACTTCAACCGGAAGGGAAGGGAGGCGGCCTCGGCTGACTTTCCGGGGTTGCGCTACATTGCATGGGAGGACTCGTGGTATGAACCGCTTGAAGATGTACGCAAGAAGATCACCTGGCAGGAATGCTCACCGGAGACCGCACCAAGATTCTCGGCTGTTCCCTACCTCTTCGGAATGTACCTGCACCGTTACCTGAAGGTGCCCGTCGGGATCGTCAACATCGCGCGGGGTGGCACCCTGGGACAGACCTGGTGCCTGCGCGAGGAATTGGAGAAGATCGAACACGTCAGCATGAAGAGCATTCTCAGGGAACATGATGAGAAGACCGCGACCTGGGAGGATCCCGGGCAGGTTGAGCGGATCATGGCCAGCTGGGAGAAGGAGCTGGAGGCGGCGAGGGAGGACTACGCCAGAAAAGTTGCGGAAGCCAAGGCGGCCGGCAAGAAAGCTCCGCGCAAGCGCCTTCCGAAGAAGCCCGGCGATCCGCGGGCGGGGTGGAGTCCGCCCGCCGGCCTGTTCAATGCCACCGTGATGCCCATTCGCAGAATGCGCATTCGCGGGGTGCTCTACTATCAGGGAGAGAATAACAACTTCCTGCGCTGGACACGCTATGAACATACGTTTCCGCGCGTTCCCCGTTCGTTCCGGAGGGCCTTTGGCGAGAAGGCGCTGCCCTTCGGCTGTATCAGTCAGCCCGGGTGGGGCACGTTCGGGGTGGATCCGGAAATAGCCACCGTGGCGGAAGGTTATGCCATCGTGCGTGACATTCAGCGGCGGGCGCTCCAGGGGGACCCGCATGCCGCCATGATCGCGACCTACCCGGCAGGTAACTCCTATATTCATCCGGCCGAGAAACTTCCGGTGGCCGAGTATGCGTCTCTCTGGGCGCTGGCGCGCGTCTACGGGGAAAAGGTGGTGCACCGGGCCAACAGCTACAGGAGGATGGAAGTCGTGGATGGGAGCGTGCACCTTTTTTTCGACTCTGATCCGGTTGTTTTTGACCGGTGGAAGCACATTGAAAATAACGCGGCCTGGCAGGTCCTGCCGAGTCCGCGGGAAGGCAAGGCGCCGATTACCGGCTTCATTGTCGCAGGAGAAGATCGTCGGTGGTATCCGGCCGGGGCCCGCCAGCAGAAGCTGGATGGGGCCTGGACGATCGAGGTCTCCAGCCCCCTCGTGCCTGAGCCGGTGGCGGTACGTTATGGCTGGGCCAACTGGCCAACTGGAAACCTGGTGGGACGTGAGGGTTTGCCAGTGGCCACGTTCCGAACGGATGACTGGCCGATCGTGGAGGGTTTGAGTTACTCCGAGGAAGCGAAGAAAGCCTCCAACGAGGAGATCGCGAATCTCAGGGAAGCCGGACAGCGGCAGGCGGCCGACCGGAAGCTGCGCCAGGCTCTCCTTGACCTGCCCCTATTGGAAGCCGAGCGCTTCAAGGGAGATGGAGCGGGGCTGATCGAAAGCAAGCTTGCTCGTCTGGAGGCGATCCTCGGGGAATTGGAGGAAAAAGGAATGGAGCGATTTCTGGGTGAGAAGGAAGCGGACTGGCGGAAGCATTTGAAGGAAGCCCGTCAGGCGGTGGAGAACCTGCAGAAGGACGGGTAAACGGAAAGTCCGGGGTTCCGGAAGGTCTCCCTGATTTCGACTTTCCGAGAGGGAGTGGACAGTGTATCTTACCCGTCCACTCCCCGGGCGATCGCGGGGTATGCGCTGGTTTGTTCCGGCGAATGCCTTGAGGAAAGTCCGGACACCACAGGGCAGCGCGCCTCGTGAAAACGAGGGACGGCGCGGTGCAAGCCGCGCTGGATGGAAAGTGCAGCAGAAAAAATACCGCCCCGAGCCTCGGCGAGGGGTAAGGGTGAAAAGGTGGGGTAAGAGCCCACCGCTCCAAGGGTAACTGAGGAGGCACGGCAAACCCCGCGTGGTGCAAGACAGAACAGGGGAAGGGTCGCCCGCCCGACCAGGATCCCCGGGTATTAGTCGCACCCCGCCTCGGCGGGGTCCGCCCGCGGTAACGCGGGGGGAAGAGAAATGATCGTCACCCCGGGCCGGCCGCAAGGCTGCGCGGGGCACAGAATCCGGCTTACAGGGGAGTGGACCGTACTGGTGTCCGAGGTTCCGCCCATGCGCTCACTTCGGGTGATTGCCGTTCCGGAGAGCGGTATCACCTGAATTGATGTTCCAAAAAAGAAGAATCAATTTCGACAGGAGCTCTGCTTCGGTTACAAGCTGACCCTGTGTCCGGAGGAGAGCCAGTGACAGACCAGCCAGCGTCCGGTAGCGCGGAGGATTCGGGTCATGAGCCAAGTCGGAGGAACTGGATGTCGTTCTGGAGTCTCATGGGGCTCCAGGCCCAGAACGCCTTCAACGACAAGGCGCTGCAGTTCACCCTGGTTCCCCTGGGCGCTTGGGTGGCGAGTGGCGCAAAGTGGGGGACGACCCTGCCCCATTTGCTGGGGATGCTCATTCTTCTTCCCTTTATCCTACTGGCCCCGATCGCAGGATGGGCCTCGGACACCTTTTCCAAGACTCGTGTCATCCGCCTGACGGCCTGGATGCAGCTGGTTGTATTCGCAGTCGTGCTCTACTGCTTCAAGATGGAGTTTCTTCCGCTCGCGGTGGCCTGTTTCTTTTTCCTCGCGGTACAGTCCACGATCCTGAGCCCGGCCAAGAATGGGATCATCAAGGAGCTTCTGGGCTCTTCGCGGCTTGGATTTGCGAGTGGCATCATGCAGATGTTCACGATTCTGGCCATTCTTGCGGGCCAGATCCTGATCGGGATCTGGTTTTCGGCCCGACTTGAAGCTTCGAGCAGTGGTTGGACAGCAGGGCTCTTTCCGATGGTCCTGATCTGCCTCGGGGCGATCGTTACCCTGATTATGGCCTATTCGATCCAGGTGGTTCCAGCCCGGGCGAAAAAGCCTTTTTACCCGGCCTTGGTTGTGTCGCATTTCCAGCAGCTGGGTCAGCTCCTGAAATCGAAACCGCTTCGGCTCAGCGCACTCGGCATTGCTTATTTCTGGGCCTTCGGTGCGGTGGTGCAGTTCATTACACTCCAGATTGCAGGGGAGCTTTATCCTGACGGGCATCCTAATTTCGGGCGCGCAACTTCCTACATGATGCTGGCGGCCAGCGGTGGGATCGGGGTTGGAAGTATTCTCGGCGCCCTCATCAACAAGCGCCACATCGAACTGGGCCTCAATCCTCTGGGGGGGATTATCATCACGGTATCGAGTCTTCTGCTGATTGTGGCAGAGCCGGAGTCCTTGTTTTTCTATACGGTCCTGTCTGCTGCCGGTCTGGGAGCCGCTTTTTTCTTCGTGCCGATCAATGCCTTCCTGCAGGACGAGTGCGATCCGGATCAACGCGGTAACATCCTGGCCGGCTCCGCGCTCCTCAACTGCCTCGGGATGGCGGGAGCGGTGATTCTCCAGTTCGTGATGATGAAAATGGGTTGGACGCCGCAGACCCAGTTCCTTCTCCTGGCCCTGATCTCGGTGGCGGCGACCTTCTACGTGATGCGGCTCCTCCCGCGAGCCTTTGTGAAGATGCTCGTCCTGAGCGCCCTGCGCGCCTTCTACCGGATCGAGAAAATTCACCCTGGACGCATGCCGGAAAAGGGAGGGCTCCTCCTGACTCCGAATCATATCAGCTACATCGATGCCCTTGTGCTGACTGCGGCGAGTCCGCGTCCGGTACGGTTCCTGATGGTCAGTCATTATTTCGATAAACCCCTGGTGGGCAGGGTGGCGAGGCTTTTTGATACCGTTCCGATTTCAAGCAGGCGTGCGAAGGACGCTATTCAGGTGGCTGCAGAGGCGGTGAAGGAAGGCAGTGTGGTCTGTATTTTCCCGGAAGGAGAACTCTCCCGCAGTGGCTTCATGGGCGAGTTCAAGCGCGGCTTCGAGCTGATTGCCCGGCGAGCCAACTGCCGGGTTCAGCCGGTCTATCTTGACGGACTTTGGAAATCGATCTTCTCGGCAGAGCGTGGGAAGTTCATCTGGAAGGCTCCGAGGGCTATTCCGTTTGGCGCGCGGGTCGCCTTCGGGGAAGCGCGCGAGGCAAGCGAGTACCCGGCTGTGCGCGTGAAGCGGGAACTCAACGCCCTTGCCGGGGAGGTCTTTTCCCGGCGACGCGAAGCGGCCGGGGATGCATCCGCTCTTCTTGCCGAGCACGCGAGGAAGGGTGATCGGGCCCTGTGCTGGGTGCGGGAGGGGCACGTCCATTTCTGCACGTGGGCGGAAGTTGGGAATCTGTTGGCAGGGCGGGAGGATCCCGAGAGCCTGGCCCGGGGACACGCTGGTGCGGAACGGTGGCTCGCGGACTGGCAGGCGCTTGCCGGACTGAGTGCAAAGGAGTGGCAAGGCCTGCTTATCAATGCCCATCAGCTGGCGGATCCCCATAACCTTGGTGACGGCAAGGCAGCCGTCACGATTGATACCGCGGCTTCGGCGACCGTGCGCCGGGTCTGGGGCATGATCCTTCCGGTCATTACGCGGACGGAGGTCGCGCTTCTCGATCCGGAGGAGGGTTCCATTTCACTCGAGGCTTTGCAGCGGGAGAAGGTTGCCCTGCGGGCGCTTGTTGGCACGGACCGGCTTCGCGAAGTCCTGAGTGAGGTCTCTTCGGAGCAATGTCCGCTGGTTCTCTATCAATTCGGGGGAGGACCGCAGCGAGCGGGGGATGCGGAGCGCGGTATTTACGCCGCCTATGAGGACGGAGAGCGTGTGCTGAGCTTCTCGATGCCGGCGGATCCGATCATCCGCCGGGATGACGTGGAGCATCCGGGTTGGAAGGAAGGTTCCTTCGGGCGCGTGCTTACCGGGTTCGTGGTCGACAACTTCGAAGGGGGGGTGAAGGTGAGGGGAACGATGCTGCAAGAGACGCTGGAGCTGGCTGGCGCTTCGGTGGACGAGCAGGGCTTCCTGCATGGAATGAGGGAACCGCGGGCCTGAGTGAGGAGAGCGCATCCGGCGAGTTGCCTGTCCCCGTCCCGGGCTATAACCAAGACGCGCACGGTTCCCCGTACGCGTCTGGATAATAGGATGATTTGAACGGTAACCCAGAAAAGGTGTTTTTGTTGCGCGGCCGTTACTCGCTGACGATTTGCGAAAGGAGCTCAGCGACAGCCTTGCCCACTTCCGACTCGTTCTCGGGAAGCGGGACAACGGTGGCCCCGGCATCAGGACCGGTATAGCCCAGGATTTGTCCCCCCTCGCCGTTGATCACGATGGTGGCTCCCTCGGCAGCGGGTTCGCCGCTGATGTCCTGCTTGATGACGGCCACGGTGGGGTCGAGGACGGCCTTGATGGCCTCCGCTTTCCCGGGTTCGAAGCCGTATAGAATGATGGTGGCAGTTGGGTTGGCAGGGGCGACCGGATCATCTCCCCGCACCCTGCCTTGAAGTGAATCGCTGCGTTCCGGAATGAGCAGGAAGGCAGCCACTGCCATCAGAACGACCGCGGCGAGAGCACCGCTGAACTGGGGCTGGGCGAAGAGGCGCGAGATCCTGGAAAAGAGGGAATCGGTGCGTGCCTCGGTGGTCTTTGGAACGGAGGCGGGTTCCTTGCCATACTGGTCCCGGATACGGTCGCGCAGGCCCTCGGGAAGGGAAGGCACGTCGTCGGCCTCCTCCGAGTGGAAGCTCTGGGCCAGCAGGCCCTTGAGCTCTTCGAACTTGTCAGAAGGTTCAGTGTTCATCGTCCTATGCCCTCCTAACCGGGGTGAAAAACCCTCATTTTCAACTTAGCAGGCATTTTTGCAGTTTTCCGAGTGCCTCGGCCAGCGCATCGTTGATAAACCGGCGTTTTTTGGAGACCGAGTGACCGGGCTCGAGACCCAGTTTGTCGAGAACCTCCGGGTCATCACAGAGCTCTCCCATGGTTGCGCTCTGGGCGACGTAGATGGTGAAGACGAGATGCCACTGAAAGTCGTCAAGGGCCTCTCCGCACTGCCGGTAGATTTCCTCGAAGCTCAGCTGGTTCAGGCCGCGATCCGGGTCACTCCCCTCGTCTTCGAACTGCATGGCGCCGTCTTCCCGTTCGGTCAGGTCCTCGAAGGAGCTCTGGGTGTTGGGCTGATTCTTCAGGGCTCCCTGCTTGCGGCGCCAGTCGATGGCCCGGAACTGCACCATCTTTGAAAAGAGTGGAATAACCTCCTCGAAGACCACGATCGATTCAATGGGGGCGGTGCCGTCCTTCGCACGTTCCCTTGCAAGCTCGGCAAATGTTTCCAGGTAGACATCCTCCGCATCATGATTGCCCAGGCCCTTGCGCAGGAGAAGGCGGAAGCCAAAGGGACGCAGGATAGGATCGAGTCCGTTCCATTCCCGGTCCGAGAAGCCGTTGTCGTCTTTCTTTTTGAGGCGATCGAGATCGAGGTTCTTCTCGTAGCGCTCATCCGCGGGATCGTGGTAGACCTGAGGGTCTGAGCGGCTGCTACGTTCGGTGGCTACGTTGTGTCGGGAGTGATCGTGGGCGCTTTCGAGGGCCTCAGCCGAGAACTCGGCATCGGTGGGGCGCAGCTTGTATCGATCAAGGAGGTTCTCGAAGATCTCGGCAGCCAGTAATCGGGCGGCCTCGGGTGAAAGCAGTACACCTTCCACCGGGCTTCTGGCGCGGCGGTAGGTCGCGCGCCAGAGTTTCTCGAAAAACTCAGGATCAGGCTCGCCGGAGCGATTCATAGCAGTGTCCCCCCTCGGGAGGCTCTTAAGAAACAACGTCGAAGGACCCCAAAGCAAGGCCCGTTTCCGGGCGGAGAGCGGGAGGGCATGGGCTTTGGGTGCGGTATTCAGCCTAAAAACCATGAGGCGACGTCGGGAGGGCAGGCTTCCGGATGAAAAAAAATGAAAATCACTTCCGGACCCTCCCGGTTGGGATATCGTGCTTCATATGTGGTCAGGAGGCCGTTCCCTCAGATTAATCAGCATTGCTGGCGGACTTGCAGTTGCGCTGGGCATCGCCCAGGGTCAAACCCCCCTCTGCAATGGTCAGCATCCCGGTAACCCGGAATTGATCTCAGGGGCGGCCTCCTGTTTTTACAATGAAGTGGGTGGGGGGCAGACTCTCATCCAGCTTGATGGCAGCAGCGTGATCCGCTGGGACACCTTCGCTCTTGATGATCCGGAGAGCAGCCTGACTTTCCAGTGGACCGGCCCTCTCGACAGTAACGCGGCGGTCCTCAACCGAATCGAACAGGGAGGCCGTTCGGAAGCGTTTTGGGGAGGAACGCTCAGTTTTCCCGATGGAAACCTGATCGTGACCCACCCGAATACCGGGCTCAACATCATGGGCTTGGTTGAGGCACGTTCCGTCACAGTATCGATGCACCGGCTCGATCCCGAGGCGGAACTGGATCTCCTCGACGGTCTGGGGGCCGATCTTCTTGACGGCCGCAAACCCCTCAAGGTGCTCGGGGGCACCGTGCTTGCAACCGACGGGGATGTCTTCCTGTCGGGTCAGACGGTGGCGAATCTGGGAGGGCTCGGGGGGAACGGCAACGGGGGCGGGATTCTCGCGCCTGCCGGGTCGGTCCGGATCTTCGGTGGAGAAAACTTTCGCCTCCTGCCACAGGATGCTCCAGCCGGGGGAGGCCGCGTTGAGAGGCTACCGGGCAACAACGGGGGGAACGTGATCAATACGAGGACGATCCGGGCCGAGCGGATGGTTGAGATAGTCGCTGAGGAGGACATCAGGAACAGTGGCATCCTGCAGGCCGACGGATTGCAAGGAATGGTGATGATGCGTGTCGACGCGAACGGGACAATTGTAAATGAGGAAGGCGGGCGCATCGAGGCTGATATTATTGTGCCTTCCCAGCCTCCGGGACCAGGCGACGTCATTTACCCCGACCGTGGAGATTCACCCAATGCGTTGAGCACGGGCTTGAGTCGGATTCCGGTGGTGGCCAGTCCGGGCCAGGCACGGAGCTCCAAGCGGGTCGTCTTACGTGAATCGGCGACCGTGACTGGGAGTGCGAGCGCACAGCGTCAGCGTGCCAACCGCTCCAGGGTGAGCGCCACCAGCGCGCCGTCTTCCGTGGGGAGCAACGCCACCCGGGGAAGCGGCCACCTCGCGCGTGGACTGAGCTTTTTCCGGGCCCGGGGTGGAACCAAGGCCGAGAAGAAATAAGGCGGCAAGGCGCCCCGGGGACCGGGTGTGCTGGGTAGTGGAGAGAAAGTCCCCTTCGAAGCCGTGCTCCCGGGCGCTTGGGAGGGTTGATCGAGAATGTGCCTGCGCCGGTCTTGTCCGTCCGGCCCGCGATGTTGGCATCACCACCGCAAAGAGAAGGGGGAGAACCGAAGTTCTCCCCCCTCTGTTGGGTTGCCTATGGAAATGGGTTTATCTTATAAATCTGCAGCTAAAAAAGCAGCTTGCTTGCAGTCTCAGGGTGGAGGGCGGGAGCGTCAACTTAGAAGTTACGCCTTTAGATCAGCGGAAAGTTTGAATCTATGAAGCAATAGCTCGCTGACGCTGTCTGGAGGGCAAAGGTGTCCCGGCAGTTGATTCCAGAGGGAAAGATTGCGACGTGCCGGCCTTGCCGCTAGCACTCACAGGGCAATCGATTTATCCAAACATGAAAAACCTTCCGGCAAGCCTTACTACCCTGCTCCTGCTCCTGCTCCTCCCTTCCTCCCTTCCCGCCGAAGAGGAGAGGAAAGAGCCCTCTCCGAGGGTCTATGAACTGCGCACCTACTATGCTCACGAGGGAAAGCTGGATGCCCTGCATGCCCGTTTCCGCGATCATACCTGCAAGCTCTTCGAGAAGCACGGAATGCGTAACCTGGGCTACTGGGTGCCTGTTCAGAACAAGGATGACCGACTCGTTTACATCATCTCACATGCCAGTCGACAGGCTGCTAGGAACTCCTGGGGAGCTTTCTTGGGGGACCCCGACTGGGTCGCTGCCTATAAGGCATCCATCAAGGGCGGCAAGCTGGTGCGCAAGATCGAGCGTACCTTCCTGACCGCGACTGACTATTCTCCCGGGCTCAAGATTGAGGCTGCCGACCCGGATCGCCTCTTCGAGTTGCGCACCTACGTGACCAACGAGGGGAAGCGTCCGGACATCAACAGCCGTTTTCGGGATCATACCTGTGCCCTCTTCACAAGGCACGGGATGACCAACATACTCTACTGCGATCTGATGGAGGATCAGGACGGCGCGGATATTACGCTCACCTACCTGATTTCACACAGGGACGCCAAGACTCGCGCGGCTTCCTGGGAAGGCTTTCGGAAGGACCCCGATTGGCAGGCGGCCCGCACTGCTTCCGAGAAGAAGGGCCCGATCCTGCGCAAGCCCGGCGGAGTACAATCCACCCTGTTGGTAGCGACCGATTACTCACCGATGAAGTAGTAGGCCGATCAGCGGAGGAAGAGGGAACTGAATCGTGGTGGGGTTACTGGAACTGCCAGTCGAGCGGGAAGATGCTACTTTCCGGGAGGGTTTCTGGAAATGGGTGGACCTTCTGGCCAGGGGGGACTTTGCGGCAGCCGTTTCCGCCATCCGCTGGGGAGAGGGCGCGTCCATGTCCCCGGAACAGTTGGAACAGCGCATCGCGGCCTTTTTCAATGAAAGTGACCACATGGTGCCCATCATCCCCAACCAGCGCCTCATTGATCTGATTGATGAAAAGATGGAGGTCGAGTGGTGTGTGGATGAACTCTCCGGGGAGCAGGAGGATGGCTGGGCGATGGCCCTCCTCCCCGTCACTCACGAGCCGCATCGGGCGAAGGAAGACGATGTTTCTCTCATGGGAATCGCGCTCTCTTTTTTCCTGGTGAAGGAGGGCTCTTTTCATGTGCTCGAATTTGAGCGCTTCCATGTCTGACGACGGGCACGTGCCCGCTGTTTCTGGGCCCGGGGGCGGGCGGATCTGAAGGCGCAGCGACGACTTCTTGCCGACGCGCCCCCTGGCTGGTTACCTGCCCGCCATGCTACGGGTTCTCTTTGCTTTTGCCCTCCTGATTTCGCTCCCGTCCGCCTCCGGCGGCGCGGACCTTCCGGAGCAGCCCAACGTCATCTGGATCATGTGCGATGACCTGGGCTATGGGGACCTGGGGTGCTTCGGACAGAAAACGATTGCGACTCCGAATCTCGACCAGCTTGCCAGAGAGGGAATGCGGTTCACGGATTTTTATGCGGGATGTACGGTGTGTCGCCCGTCACGCCTGTCGCTGTGGACAGGCAAGCACATGGGGCACACGCCGATTTCTTCGAATGCCGGCTATCACTTTGTTCCCGGGGATACCACGGTGGCAGAGTTGCTGAAAAAGAAGGGTTACCGTACTGGCGGGGTTGGCAAGTGGGCAATGGGAGGCGTTGAGACGAGCGGCTTTCCGCTGAAAAATGGTTTTGATTTCTGGATGGGCTACCTCGACCAGGGGCAGGCGCACAATTATTACCCCACTCACCTCTGGCGGAATGCGGAAAAGTTTCCCCTCGCGGGAAACGTTCTCTCCAGTCACCCACAGGCGCGCGGCCGGGTTTCCTCGAGCCGGGTGACCTGGTCTCACCCGGTCATGACCGAGCAGGCCTTCGAGTTCATTCGAGACAACAGGAACGAACCTTTTCTCCTGCACGTCCACTGGACCATTCCGCATGCCAACAACGAGGGAGGGCGGGTTCATGGCGATGGCATGGAGATTCCCGATTACGGCCGTTATGCGGATATGGAGTGGTCCAATGTCTCCAAGGGTCAGGCCGCAATGATCAGCTGGATGGACCGTGACGTGGGACGCTTGGTGAAGTTGCTCCGGGAGCTCGATCTGGAGAAGAAGACGCTGGTGATGTTTACCTCTGACAACGGCCCTCATTCAGAAGGTGGCCATCGCCACGAAGTCTTCGATGCCAATGGTCCGTTACGGGGCTTCAAGCGCGACCTGTATGAAGGCGGTATCCGCGTCCCCACAATCGGCTGGTGGCCCGGAGTCGTGGAGGCGGGGACAACCTGTTCGGAGCCGCTTGCTTTCTGGGACTTCCTTCCGACGGCCTGTGAACTGGCGGGGGCGGAGATTCCCGGGGACGTCGATGGAATATCCTTCGTCAATGCGCTGCGGGGCAGGGAGCAGGCGAGCCATGACTACCTCTACTGGAAGTTCGGGAAGAAGCAGGCTCTGCGGGCAGGGGACTGGAAGGCCGTCCAGATGGACTCGGGGAAACCGATCGAACTCTACGACCTGGGGAAGGACCCGGGAGAGGAGCGGAATCTGGCCGGGCAGCACGCGGAGGTGGTGCAGCGCCTCAGGACGCTGATGGCGCAGGCGGCGAAATGAACCCGGGGTCTCAGCGCGGCCGGCCGGGGAGGGAGGTCATGGCCCTCTCAAGTGTGACTTGCCCTTGGCTTGGGGATCGCTCTAAATCCCGTTCATGGCAGAGACATTGCGCTGGGGAATTCTCAGCACCGCAGGCATCGCGCGAAAGAACTGGGAGGCGATCAGGAATTCAGGGAACGGAACGGTGACCGCGGTGGCAAGCCGCGATGTGGCCAAGGCACAGCAGTTCATTGATGAATGCCAGCAGGAAGTGCCCTACGATGAGGCGCCGCGGGCGATCGGCAGCTATGATGAGATCGTGACTGCGGGGGACATTGATGCGGTTTATATTCCCCTTCCGACCGGTCTTCGCAAGGAGTGGGTGATCAAGGCTGCCAATGCCGGCAAGCACGTGATGTGTGAAAAACCCTGTGCGGTGAGTCACGCCGACCTGATGGAGATGACGGCAGCCTGCGAAGCCAACAACGTGCAGTTCATGGATGGAATCATGTACATGCACAGCGATCGGCTGCCGAAACTGCGGGCCGCTCTCGATGATCCTGCCAACGTGGGCCGGATCACGCGGATCGCCACGGCCTTCAGCTTTTGCGCTCCGCCGGAATTCCTTGCCGGGAACATCCGGCTCAGCAGTGAACTCGAGCCGGCGGGCTGCCTGGGGGACCTGGGGTGGTATACCATCAGGGCGACCCTCTTCGTGATGAACTATGAGATGCCAAAGGCGTTGCGGGCGACCATGCTCTCCACGGCTTCGCGGGCTGACTCTCCGAGTCAGGTTCCCATTGAATTGAGCGCGGAGCTCTTCTTTGACAACGGGATCTCAGCCACCTTTTACAATTCCTTCCTCACAAACCACCAGCAGTGGGTGCACGTGAGTGGTGACAAGGGAAACATCCGGCTCGATGACCTCGTCCTGCCCTACCCTGATGGCGAGCTCGACTTCTGGGTCAACAATGCCGAGTTCGTAGTCGAGGGCTGCAAGTTCACGATGGAGAAGCATCTCCGGCGTGAATTTGTCAGCGAGCCCGGCGGCAATGACGTTGACGCTCAGGAGACCAAGCTCTTCCGCAATTTTGCGGATCTGGCCCTGGGGGGTAAGCCCGATTCCTTCTGGCCGGAGGCCGCGCTGAAGACCCAGGCCATCCTGGATGCCTGCCTTGAGTCGGCGCAGAACGGCAGCAAACTCATTGAGTTGTAGGGAAGGACGTGGCCCCGCGTAGCACAGGGAGTTTGCGGTAGCGGACTCTCACAGGAGAAGCGGCTGCACGACCTTGCCGAATTCGTCGGTGAGGCGGAAGGCACGTCCCTGGTGCTGGAAAGTGAAGTCCTTGTGCCGCAGGCCGAGGCAGTGGAGCAGGGTGGCGTGAAGATCGTGGACGTGGACCCTGTCCTCCCGGGCAAAGTAGCCGAACTCGTCAGTTGCCCCGTGCACGATACCCGGTTTGATTCCAGCGCCTGCCAGCCACATCGTGAAGCCGTGGGGGTGGTGATCGCGGCCAGCCCTCTCGCCCTGGCCCTGTGACATGGGTGTGCGCCCGAACTCGCCGCCCCAGATCACAAGGGTATCGTCGAGGAGGCCGCGCTGGCGCAGGTCTTTGAGCAGGGCGGCGATCGGCTGGTCGACGTGCCGGCACCGGGTTGCATGGTCTTTCCTGATCTCTCCGTGAGAGTCCCAGCCCTTGTCGTAGAGCTGAATGAAGCGGACGCCCCTTTCTGCGAGTTTGCGAGCGAGGAGGCAGTTGTTGGCGAAGGAGGCCTTACCGGGATCAGCTCCGTAGGCCCGGCGGGTGGACTCCGGTTCGCTGGTGATGTCTGTGAGCTCGGGGACGGAGACCTGCATGCGATAGGCCAGTTCGTACTGGGCGATGCGGGTGGCAATCTCGGGGTCGTTGACGGCCTCGTGTCTGTGCTTGTTCATCCACTTGAGAAGGTCCAGCTGGCGGCGGCGCTCCGCCCGGGTCACTCCTGGTGGATTCTTGATATGGAGAACGGGGTCGCCGGAGGTCCGGAAGGTGGTTCCCTGGTGCCTGGAGGGCAGGAAGCCGGCCCCCCAGTAGCTATCGAGGAGAGGTTGCCGGTTCTTGCCGGAGACGAGCACGATGAAGGAGGGGAGGTCGCTGTTTTCAGAGCCCAGACCGTAGGAGAGCCATGAGCCCATGGAGGGTCGGCCAAAGCGCACGCTGCCGGTGTTCATGAACATGACGGCAGGGTCGTGGTTGAAGCTGTCGGTGTGGAGGGACCGGATCATCGCGATCTCGTCGATTACCCGGCCCACGTGGGGGAAGAGCTCGGACACCTCCGTTCCGCTCTGTCCCCGGGGGCGAAAGGACCAGGGAGATCCTTTCACCCGGGGCCGGGTTTCCTTAATCATGGCGAATTCATGGTTCGCGATGATTTCAGGGGGCATTTCCTGCCCGTGACGCTCGCTGAGGAGAGGTTTGGGGTCGAAGGTGTCCACATGGGAGGGGCCGCCCGACATGAAGAGGTAGATCACGCGCCGGGCACGGGGCGCAAAGTGGAGGGCGCCGCCGGGGCCGGTCGAGGAGCGTCCGGCTGAGGTTCCCCGGTCGGCGTGGCAGAGGGAGGCCAGAGCCAAGGAGCCGAGGGCGAGGGGGGACCGGCCCAGGAGATGTCGCCGGGTGATCTGGTGGGCAAGGGGCTCCATCACTCGCGGGTCAGGATTTCGTCGAGATTGAGCAGGACGGTGGCGATCGAGAGCCAGGCCGTGTTGCCTCCGGCCGCCACGAAGTGCTGGAACTGTTCTCGCTCCCTTCGGTCGGGCAGGCGGCCCAGACATTGTTTGAATGCAAAATCGAGGCGTTTCCCGGTAGCTGCGTGGGACGTGACGATGCGCCGGGCGAATGCCCGGGCACATTCGTGGAAGACGGGGTCATTCAGGGTGACAAGCGCCTGCCTCGGAGTGTTGGTAAGCGAACGCCTGGCCACACACACTTGTCTTGGAGGGGCATCGAAGCTGGCGAGGGTGGGATGAAGGAGCATGCGCTTCCAGTAGGTGTAGATCGATTTCCGGTAGCGGCCGTCTCCCGCCGAGTCCTTCCAGGTAAAATTGGAATTGCCGGGTTCGTTTTGCCCGGTTTCCTCATAGAGCCCTGATGGCTGGGGGGGGAAGACTGGGGGGCCGCCGATACGAGGGACAAACAGCCCGCTCACGACGAGAGCCTGATCGCGGATCTGTTCTGCCGGGTGCCGGGACCGTGACATGCGGGCAAGCCAGTGGTTGGAGGGATCCTGGTCGTGCTGGTCAGGCCTCCGGGCAGACGACAGCCGGTAGGTTTCCGAGGTCACGATGAGACGGGCGAGGGCCTTGCGGCTCCAGTTGCGCTCGATGAAGTCCACTGCCAGCCAGTCGAGAAGCTGGGGGTGCGTCGGCGGCGTGCCGAGGGTTCCGAAGTCCGCAGGTGTGGCGACCAGCCCGGTCTGGAAAAAGTGCTGCCAGAGGTGGTTGACCGCCACCCGGGCGGTCAGGGGGTGCCGGGGGTCTACGAGCCAGCGGGCGAAATCGAGGCGGTTGGAATCTTTTCCCCGGGGGAGGGGAGGGAGGACAGCCGGGACTGCCGGGTAGACCCGCTCTCCCTTGTCCTTGAAATTCCCGCGAATGTGGACATGGGTCTCCCGGGGGTCAGGCAGCTCGTCCATGACGTGGATCCTAATCGGTTTGCGCTGGAGGGAGGCCACTTCGCGTTGGAGTCTCTGGATCTCGGCCTGCGCCTCGCCGAGCTGTCCGGGATCAGGCAAGGCCTTGTCGTAGAGGCGTACGTCACGGAGTTCACCCCGGAAACGGAAGTCCTCCGGTCTGGAGGAGTTCCGGTAACCTGCTCCAATGGAGAGAGGGCGATTACTTACCGCGATCGAGGCTGGGATCGTTCCGATTTTTTGGGCGGCCGAGTCTTCTATGCCGTCGACGAAGAGGCGCACGGCCTTGCCGGCCTCAAAGACGAGCGCGACATGATGCTCCCTGCCGTCGTTGACAGGGATGCTGCCGTAGATCTCGACTCCGGCCCAGGGGTCGGTCCTTGAGGAAATCCAGGCAAAAAGGTTCCCCGGAACGCCTTTTTTGTCGTCCTCCCCCCCGATTCCGAAGACGTAGCTGCGTTGCTTTCCCTTCCAGTCGTATTTGGATGCGATGTCGGCGACCTTTTCCCGCGTCCGGATCATGGCGGTGATGGTGAGGTCGCCGGTGAGAGAGAACTTCCCGGCATCTCTTTCCAGCTCTCCATTCTTCCATGAGCCTTGAAGGCTGCTATTCTCGGGAGAGCGGGGCATCGGGGTCTGCTTGCGCAGGACGGCAATCCTCTTCTCCAAGGCCCTGTGCTTCACGGGGTCGGCCCGGGGGGTGTAGTCCACAAGGGGGCCGTGGGTGTCGTAGCCTTTCCCGAGGTGGGGAACATTGTTGAAGAGCGCAAAGAGCTGATAGTATTCCTTTTGGCTGATGGGGTCGTGTTTGTGGTCGTGACATTCCGCACACTCGAGGGTGAGCCCCAGCCAGGTACGCCCGGTCGTTTTGAGGCGGTCGACCACGGTTTTGACCCGGAATTCCTCCTTGCGGGGATTGTTTCCCTTGGCCTGCATGGCATTGCGGTGGAAGCCGGTAGCAATCTTTTCATCGGGCCCCCCGCCGGGAAGGAGGTCTCCGGCTATCTGCTCGATCGTGAACTGGTCGAACCCCTTGTCGGCGTTAATGGCGTTGATCACCCAGTCTCGATAGACCCACATGTTGCGGGTGCGGTCCGCGGCATAGCCTGAAGTGTCTGCGTAGCGGGCGAGGTCGAGCCAGTTCTGGGCGAGGCGTTCGCCGAAGTGGGGGGAAGCGAGAAAGCGGTCCACCAGCCTGCTCCAGGCCTCGGGGGAATGGTCGGCAAGAAATTGTTCTACTTCCCCCGGTGTGGGGGGCAGCCCGCGCAGATCGAAGCTGAGTCGGCGGATGAGGGTGTGTCTTGGCGCGCGGGGGCCGGGGTGGAGCCCTTTCCGGGCAAGTTGCAGGCGAACGAAGTGATCGATGGGATGTGCGCCTGCCGGGACCGCATTTTTCCTCGGAGGCAGGAAGGCCCAGTGTTGCGTCTCGGCGTGCAGGAGGGGGCTGAGAAGGCTGGACCCGAGAAACGAGATGACAGGAAAGCTCAACCGCCCCCTTCCGGGGAGGAGATTCCCCAGGAGAGAGGTCACGTGGAGGATTGGAGCTTGGATATACGGATTGATCTGGAGTGGACGGGTGGGAGGTTGGCTCCCGGGGGGCGCCGGGATCAGAATCTTCTCTCTTCCAGGTCGTAGACGTCGAACCAGACGTAGACCGGCCTGTTCGGGGGGATGAATTCCGGAACATATCCCTCGAGAAACACCTGCAGTTCGATGGGCAAGTCGCAAATGCGCTTGCCGCGCATCTCGTTGTTCCACCGTATGATTTCCTGCTGCGTAGGCCCGGCGCCCTGCTCCCCGATCCAGGCTGCAACCGCCTCATCGTCGGCCCCGGATGCCACGAACTCTCTGAAGGCCTCCGCAGAAAGGCCCGCGAATTCGAAGAAGAAATTGTCGAGCGGGCAATCGAATTTGTAGTCCCCGAGAGTGCCTGCGATGGCGGCGCGACACTTGTCGAGGGTGCGGGCTGCGATGACGTAGTGCCCCAGCGTCTCGCGGGGACTCCGGGGATAGCTTCCGGGCTGGCTGAAATCGCAGGATGCCATTTGGTTGAGCCTCGCTCCCGCAGAGTTGGAGTCAAGTCATCGCTGCCCGGCGAGGGTCACTCCGGTCTTCCCCGAGGCCGGGATGGGAGGCAAGGGTTATTTCTCGCTGAGGCGGGCGAGCAGTTTCTTCCAGCCCTTCATCGAGCGTTCCAAGTTTTCTCGTGCGCTTCCGCGAATGCCGTAGTGCTGCAGGCCAATGGGCCCGCTCCACTTGAGGTCCTGTAATTTGCTCAGGACAGGCAGGACATCGTAGCTGCCGGTATCGAGCGGCTGGATAAGTGTATTCCATCCCGTCCCGTCCTTGTCGGCACCGTTGATGGTCACAACGAAGAGGTGAGGAGCAGCTTCCTCGAGTCGTTTCCCGAGGTCCTTGCCGTCGACCTTCAGGAAGTGGCAGAGATTAAACGTCACTCCAAGGTTCCTGCGGGCGGCAGCCTTGACGAGGCGGACACAGTCCTGCACCCGGTCAGCATAGGCGCCGGCGTGTGGGTAGAGGGCGAGGCGGACGTTGGACTTGGCAGCGTGGTCGGCAAGGCTCTGCAACTTGGCGATGACCGGAGCATCGGTCTTGGAAGGGTCGCCGGGACGCCGCCCCCCGACGTAGAGCCATACGATCGCCTTGCGGTCGGTAAGCTGGGTGATGGCCTTCTCAAGATTCGGGTCATGGGTGACACCGTTGTTGCGCACTTCGATTCCGTTGTAGACCGGGTGAAACTTGATCTCGTGCTTGTCGACGGCAGCGAGCATTTCGGGAACGCGTCCCGCCCCGGTATATCCGATGCCCGTGAAGCCGAGCTCCTTTACCAGAGCGGCCTGCTGCTCGTAGGACCTGACCTGGCCGTCCCGGGTGCCGGTGTCCATGGCAAAAAACTCCCACTCGGCGGAGGAGAACTGGGCCAGGGCAAGGAAGGTCGCGAGGGTGGAGGTCAGGTGCGTCTTCATCGTTCGGGAGTGAAGGATCAGGAGGGGGAGGGTTCAAGCATGGAGTGCGACGCCATCTGAATGCATGATCCCCTGTGGAGCACGGGGACTCTTCTCTCGAGAGACCCGGGGAGAAGACCGCTTATGGCAGAGGGGTGTTGGGCTTGACCGCATTTTCCGGATATTTTCCGTTGAAAACCATCATCTGCTCTTCGGTCTCCCCGACCACGAAGGACTCGTCAATTTTTCCATCCTTGCCGATCACGCGCTGGAGGTCGAGGTCGAGGTGGCGTGCGAGGAAGGGGTAGGCGGCCATTCGCTTGGAGAGGCCGTAGTCGTGACCTTCATTTGCGAAGTGAGCGTTGGCCACCTTGTCCAAGGCGCCATGGAGCTCGTAGATGTGCTGGACAAAGGGGAATTCCACCTTCGGGGTGTTGAGGGTCCAGTCCTTTCCGTTGGAGATGAGAAGCTGGGGACGTGGGGCCGAGAGAGCGGCAATTTCAACATTGTTGGTCTTGTGTGTCCTGCTCCAGTGAATGGGCATGCCGCTCTCGCAGAGGCACCCTCCGAAGAAGTGGGCGGAGACCTGGCAGACGGGAATACTGACTGCCACACGTTCGTCGAGTGCGGAGAGGATGAATGTCTGGGTGCCTCCGCCTGAACAACCGGTCACTCCGATGCGCTTGGGATCGACCTTGGGCAGGGTGAGGAGGAAGTCGAGAGCCCGCATGCTGTTCCAGGTTTGCAGTCGGAGGATCTCGGGGGTGTTTGCGTGGTTCCAGCCCACGGCCTTGGAATCGCCGTAGCCCATCATGTCATACTGAAAGACAGCGGCACCCGTCTTGGCGAGAACGGCGCAGCGGGTCTGGCGGGATTCCTTGAAGCGTCCCCCATGGCCGTGCGGGCAGAGGATGCCGGCGAGAGGTCCCTCAAAGTCAGTAGGACGGTAGAGGGTGCCCGTGACGTAGAACCCGGGAGAGCTCTCAATCGCCACGTTCTCGGCCTGATAGCCCTTGTAGACCCGTTTCTTGACGAAGCGGGGATTGAGAGGGGTGCGCTCCGGGAGTGTCTCGAGCCGGGCACCGGCCAGGATGCCTGCCTTGACTGCGGCCTTGCGCTTTTTCCAGCTGGCGAGATCAGGGGTTGCGGCTTTGAGTCCGGCGATCTCCTTGACCGCAGCCTCCTGGCTATGGGCGTGTCCCCGGCGCAGTTGTTGCGCTGAGAGGGTGGGGAAGAAGGGGGTCCCGAGAGTGAGAGCCAGAACCGGAAGCAAGTGCGATTTCATGAGCAGGAATGGTTGAGATCTTCTCCGCCGGGTTCAAGTACAGAGATGAGTGATCCCGTTTTGCATCTCCCTTCAGCGCCGGAACCGGGTTCGGCGGGGGAGATTGCGGCCATCCATCATGCAATCCTGTTTGCGGTAGTCGAAAGGTGAGTCCAGGTTGAACGATATCGTGGGGTGCAAGAAGGCTTCTCCCGGTAGTTTTCCCTGAGGTCGACGTTACCTCAGTGCAGGCTCCGCCCGCAGGGGATGGCAGACGCACAGGGAGCGAGGAATTCCGGGCCGGAAACCGTTCAATCAAGGTAGATTGCCTCGTTGGTGTTGATGAGGGCGAGGCAGAGATCGCGGAGAGACGCTTCGGAGAGAAGATGGGTAGCAATTTCCCGTTCGGAGGGCGAGGGGGGACGGGAAAAGAGAAGAAGGTAGAGCAGCTCAAGCTGTTCCACGGGGCTGCCCCCGGGACGCACGCGGTCGGCGAGGGCGGTCGCAATCGTGGAACTGAACTCTGAATTCAGGAGAGTCAGGGATTGTGTGGGTGTGGTGGACTCGTTGCGTTGGGGGCAGCTGGCATTGCCGTCCGGGCGGTCGAACACGTCGAAGAGGGGATAGCGGAGATTACGCCTGACAAAGATGTAGATACTGCGCCGAACGTGATCGGCAGGATCGGGACTGACCTGCCAGTTCCTGCTGCGGATGGTGGAGGTGATTTCACGGGGAAGGGGAGGGCGCACACCGGGGCCACCGGCCCTGCGGTTGAGGAGGCCGGCCACCGCGAGGAAGGAATCCCGGATGGCTTCTCCCTCCAGTCGTTTGCGGGGAGCGCGGGACAGAAGCCGGTTATCAGGATCCCGGGAGAGTTTGCGTTGCCATCCCGGCCCCGTTCCCCGGCTGGCCTGGCGGTAGGTTCGTGAGGTGACGATCAGGTGGTGCAGGGCCTTGAGGCTCCACGCCCGCTCAGGCAGTTCGGTGGCGAGCCAATCGAGCAGTTCCGGATGACTGGGGGGGTGGCCGGTGCGGCCGAAGTCGTTCGGGGTGCTGACCAGGGCGCGACCGAAGTGGTGAAGCCAGAGCCGATTGACAATGACCCGTCCGGTGAGGGGGTGGTCGGGCCGGGTGAGCCAGCGTGCAAGGGCCGTGCGGCGGTAGGAGGAAGTTGCCTGGACCGGAGGAGGAGGGACCGGGGCGCCCGAAGGGTTGAGCACACGGGGAAATCCGGGGGTGACCGGATCCCCGGGTCGGCGGAAGTCGCCACGTTCCATGACGAAACTCATTGGTGGATCGGACTTGTGTTCCTTGACGAGGGCCGGGAGTTGCCTCCCTTTCCGGGGATTAATCACGGTGGCTTCGAAGAAGGAGCGGAATCGATAAAAGTCCTCGATACTGATGGGGTCCGTCTTGTGGGCGTGACACTGGGCGCAACCGACGGTGAGGCCGAGAAAAGCTTCGCCTACCGTCTGGGTCATCTTGTTGAGAAACTCATGGCGCCGCTCGCTGGCGAGGTTGATGTCGGTCATGTCGGGACCAGCCATGAGAAAGCCAGTGGCCGCTTGAGCGCCCTTGTCTCCGCTGGCTGCCTCATCGCCAGCGAGCTGGTGGTGAACGAAGGTGTTGTAGGGCAGGTCGGCATTGAGGGCCCTGATCACCCAGTCGCGGTAACGCCAGGCCTCCTTGCGCTCCTGGTCGAACTCAAAGCCGTCGCTCTCCGCGAAGCGGGCGACATCAAGCCAGTGCTGGGCCCAGCGCTCGCCGTAGGCCGGAGAGGAGAGGAGGCGTTGCACTACTCGCTCAAAAGCTCCGGGAGCTTTGTCGTTGAGAAAGGCGCTCACCTCCCGGGGAGTGGGAGGCAATCCGGTGAGGTCGAAGGTGAGGCGGCGCAGGAGAGTGCGTCGATCAGCTTCCGGGGAGAGTGCCAGACCAGCCCGGGCCAGCCGCGCACTGATGAACCGGTCGATCGGATGAGCGTCCTCGCCCCCGGGCAGATCTGGCCGGACGGGAGGACGGAAAGCCCAGTGCTGGCGGTCATCCTCGGTGACAGGGCGTTCCGGCTCCGATGCCGGGGCGGGGCCGGCGAGGACGAGGAGCAGGCAGATGGAGTGCAGGTTGCGCATCTCAACTCATGATGTCGTGGACGACCCGGCCGGCGACATCCGTAAGGCGGTCCCTGCGCCCATTGTGGAGGTAGGTCAGCTGCTCGTGGTCGATGCCGAGGAGATGGAGCCAGGTAGCGTGCAGATCGTGGATGTGGACCGGCTTGTCCGCTGCGCGCAGACCGATGGCATCGGTTGCCCCGTAGGCCATGCCGCCCCTCAGTCCTGCTCCGGCCATGACGACACTGTAGCCCCAGGGATTATGGTCGCGTCCGGTGCCCTGCTCGCTCATGGGCATGCGGCCAAACTCCCCGCCCCAGATGACAAGGGTGTCCTCGAGGGGCCCGCGGGCCTTGAGGTCGCGCAGGAGGCCGGCTACCGGCTTGTCGGTGGCGGCACAATAATGCGTGTGATTCTTGAGGACGTCCTTGTGAGCGTCCCAGCCATTCGTGTTTCCGGAGTAGAGTTGCACGAAGCGTACGCCGCTTTCGATCATACGGCGGGCGAGCAGGCAGCGGGTTCCAAATTCCCGGGTATGGTCGTCGTCAATTCCGTAGAGCTTGCGAGTGGCCTCCGTTTCCCCGGAAATATCGACCAGCCCGGGAGCGGCGCCCTGCATCCGGAAGGCGAGTTCGTAGGAGCGCACGCGGGCGCTCAGTTCGTCATCGAAGTCGCGCTGGGCGAGGTGGTCTTCATTCAGCCTGCGGATGGCGTCGAGGACGCGGCGTTGTCGCCCGGGCGGAAGATCCTTTTGTGGGTGAAGATTGAGAATGGGGTTCTTTCCTGCCCGCATGGTGGTGCCCTGGTAGGTGGCAGGGAGAAATCCGCTTCCCCATGCCGGCGGGCCTCCCTTCAGCCCCCCCCCGGGGTCGGGGAGGACGACGAAGGCGGGCATATTCTGGTTCTCAGTGCCCAATCCGTAAGCAACCCAGCTGCCCAGGCTGGGCTTTCCCATCAGAATCGAGCCCGTGTTCATCTGGTAGACGGACTGGGGATGATTGACGCTGTCCCCGTGGCAACTACGCAGGACGCAGAGATCGTCGGCCAGTTCAGACAGGTGGGGCAGGAACTCGCTGATCTCGAGGCCGGACTGGCCGTGTTTATGAAACGGCCTGATGGGCCCGAGCAATGGGTTTCTCGCCACCTCACGCCGTGTCATGATTGAGCCGAAACTTTCCGGCAGCGGCTGGCCGGCGTGCTTCTGGAGGTCGGGCTTGGGGTCCCAGAGGTCCATATGGCTCGGGCCGCCGTGCATGAAGAGGTAGATTATGCGCCGCGCCCGGCCGGGAAAGTGAGGCTGTCGTGGAGCGAGGGGGTTTCCGGAAGAGGCCCGGACTCCGTTCGCAGAGAGCAGGTGGGCGAGGGCAAGACCACCCATTCCGCCCCCTGAATGAAGCAGGAACTGGCGTCGATTTCCGGAGGGCGGCATCGCCGAGCACTAACATCCAGTCAGGGATGGACCAAGCCGGCTCCTTGCTTTTTGTCTGCGACAGGGGTTCTTTCCGTCAGTCCCCACCAGAAAACTCCTGATGCATGCTGAGGTTACCAATGCCCTAACGAACGCGCTGCACGCGATTTGTTTGCTGGTATGCTTCCTGGCGAGCTGGAGAGCAAAGTGGAACGGGTGCAGTAGCTACAGCCGGCTGGTGGGGGCTTTTCTTTCTCACCTTTGTCCTCAAGGTAACGGGTGTGTTTGTGCATTACCGGCCCGATTCACAGGCCGCAGGAGCGGTCTGGGTCGTGGTGGGAGCCGGGGTGATTGAGTTCCACTACCTGATCATGGCGGCGGGAGGTTTCCCCGGACGCCTGCCGTTGGTGGGACTGCTCTTCTGCGCGGGGACTGGAGCGCTGGCCCTCGCCCTGCGAGGCTTCGATCTCGTCTTGATCCAGATCCTGGGGATCAACCTGGTGGCAGCCCTGTGGTGTCGGGGATTGTTGAGAATCGGTTTTCTCGGAGTCGCCCTGTCCAACGTCTTCTGGTTGGTAGCGCGGCGGGGGGCGGAAGCGTGGATCGGAGGGTAGCTGCCAACGGCGTATCGCTACGATAATGACCTGTATCACTTCACGCTGATCGCTTCGACCTTTATCATTTACAAGGCGTTCGCCCGCGGGGAGGAGGGTGGGTGCGCATTGCAGGGAGGGCGGGTATGAACGCCCGGCAGCTGGTGCCAGGTATGCCCGCGAGGGGACTCTGGGAAATCCCGGTCTTTCCAGGAAGAGACGGCGCTCATTTTGTTTCTCGCCTCAATCCACGAATTTCTTGAGTGCCACCACCGAGTTCAGCCCGCCAAAGGCGAAGGCGTTGCTGAGGACGGCCCTTACCTCGCGCTCTCTCGCGTGGTTGGGAGTGACATCTAGAGCACACTCGGGATCCGGAGTCTCGAAGTTGATGGTGGGTGGAACAAGGTTCTCGTTGAGCGCCCCGATGCAGGCGATCATCTCGATGGCTCCTGCTCCTCCCAGGGCATGTCCGTGCATCGCCTTGGTTGAGGACAGGGAGAGCCGTTCGGCCTGCTCGCCAAAAACACGTCGAATGACCGTGCACTCGATGGCGTCGTTCGCCTTGGTGCCTGTTCCATGTGCGTTGATGTAGTCGATGTCTCCGGTGTTGAGCCGGGCGTCCTGCAGGCAGCTGCGCAGGGCCTGCTCAGGACCTGTGGGCGAGGGAATGACAAGGTTACTGGCATCTGCCGACGACCCCGCTCCGGCGAATTCGGCATGGATGGTGGCCCCCCGGGCCCTGGCGTGTTCGAGCGACTCCAGCACAATGACTCCGGAGCCCTCACCGAGGACGAGGCCGCGGCGGTTGAGGTCAAAGGGCGAGCAGGGGCCGGGCGCCACGATACGGAGGGCTTCCCACGCCCACAGGATGCCGAACATGATGGGAGCCTCTGCTCCCCCCACGACCATGACATCGGCGAGTCCGGACCGGATGTGCTGGAGGGCGGCCGCGAAGGCGTGGTTGGAAGAGGAGCAGGCGGAGGTCACCCCGAAACTGGGCCCCTTGAGGCCAAGGTGCATGCTGACACTGGAAGTTGGTGCGCTGGGCATGACGCGTGGCACTGCGAAGATCTTCGAGCGGCGTTTGCGTTCAAGGAGCGAGCGGACATAGCCCTCCTCGACCGCCTCCCAGCCGCAGTTGCCTATTCCAATGATGGAGCCCGCGCGGGGCGAGAGTTCCTCCGTAATCTCAAGACCGGAATGGGCCAGGGCCTCCTTGGCCGCCAGAATGGCCAGCAGGCTGACACGATCATACTGCCGCATGAGGCGTGGCTCGAACATCTTACTCAAGTCGCGTTGAACTACACCGGCCCTTGAGATTGAGATTTCTCCGAGTTCGGAGGGGTTTACCGATGAGATCCCGTTCCGTCCCTCGGTCATCCCGGCCCAAGTCTCCGGGGCATTGTTCCCGAGGGAGGAAATACAACCGTAGCCCGTGATGACGGCACGCGGGATTGTCATCACTCCGCAGATGATGTCCCGAGTCCGTGCTTCCTGCCCAGTTCGATCAGGTCGCCCACGGTTTGGAGGGAATCCCGGGCTTCCACTGCGTCGATGTCAATTTCCAGGTCGTATTCTTCCTCGATGGTGATCAGGATCTCGACGAGTTCCAGGGAGGAAATTTCGAGTGATTCAAGAGTCGTCTCCTCGGTGATTTCCTTCGCGTTCTCTTCAGGGATGCTGAGGCTCTTGGTGATGAGCTTGGATAGTTCTGGGAGCAGGTTGGCAGGCATCAGGCTGTGAGACAAATTCAAGACGACCGGGGTGCTGTGGTCCAGCCGGATCATGAGGGCGGGGCAATAATGCCTTTTTGCGGGAAGTGGCCCCCTGAAGAGCAGCTCGATCTCAAAGTGTGGGTCCCCTTGGATGGGCTCCAGACATCGCATGACATTCGGCAACAGGTAGCGGACCGGGGACAGGTCCGGCTCAGGGGGAAGTGGGATCGGGAACGAGTTTATCGAGGAGGACGCGCCAGCACTTCCGGGCCCGGGTTTCGCTGCATTTTTCGCGATGGGGTGCGGCCCGGGTGAGCAGTGACTCAAGGAAGGGGGGCGTTTTTTCGCAGGAGCTGAGGAGCCCAGCCAGTGCCTCGGTGTCACCGAAGGGGAAGAGCCCGGGGTAGTCGTCGCCAAGGAGACTGGTGGAGGCATCGTTCCGGGTGGCTACGATCGGCGTGCCGCAGACCAGGGCCTCCGCGAGAACGGAGCCTCCGCCTTCCTGCGAAGAGGTGTGGCAAAGCAGATCGCTAGAGGAAATCAGTTTCTGCGCTTCTGGTGCGTCGAGGGGCCCCAGCCACTGGTAGCGAGCGTTTTCGGCCTGTTCGCGTGCCACTTCCCCATGAAACCGTTCCTCGAGAATTGCACCTGCGTGGAGTACGCGGAGTTGCGAGTCTGGACCGAGGAGCCGGGTGGCCTTCGCGGTGTGCAGGGGAGCTTTGACGGAGCGCAGATGACCGACCACGCAGACCGTGAATCCCCGGTCTCCGGGATTTCCCTTGGAGGAGACTGCCGGGGGTGGGGAGGCACAGTAAATGACGTGGGCGCGCTCCCGGAACGCGGAGGGAAGGCGGGTCAGGGCCTTTTCCTGGAGAACGATAATGCGGTCGGCCAGCTGGAGGGACTTGAGGGATCTCGGTGAAAGCTTCGGATAGAGGTCCGTGCCGGTAAGGGCGAGCACGGCGGGGGCCCCGGGGCTCCTGGTCTTGAATGCCACCAACGCTTCGTGGCTTTTGTCTGCGTGCATGGCGATGAGAAGACCGGCGGGCTGTGCGTCGAGGTTGGTCGAAAGGCGCACGGTGTGGCCGAGTTGACTCAACTTGCGGGCCCAGGAATTGGCGGTTTTCGCATTTCCGCCCGGGATAGAACCGGTCGGTGACACGATCAGAATCTCCATGAGATCCATGCTACCGTGATTGGAGGGTGGCGCAAGCGGCGGGGGAAATGTCGCTTGATTGCCCTTTGGGGGCGGATTAGCGTCTTGAATCGCATGGGGGTCTCCTCCGCGCAATGATACGAAGACCCGGGGCCATAGCTCAGTTGGTAGAGCGCGTCGTTCGCAATGACGAGGTCAGGGGTTCGACTCCCCTTGGCTCCAGTCTTCGCCTTACAGGACGACGAGGAGTTCCGGGTGCCTCTGGAGAACTTGGGCAGGATTTCCGTTACCCATCAATGGTGCTTTCAAGCCCGGACTCTTCGGGAAGTGGAGATGGTGGCTGGGGTCCCTGGCATTCGCTTTCCGGGAACGAGCGCGGGGATGCCATTCACTGCGAGGACTTTCCTTTTTCATCCTTGGTTTTCAAGGCTGTCCTGGGCCGGGGAAGGTGAGGGTCCAACCCCAGTCCGGACGAGATTCCTGAGTAAAAGTCCCTGCTCGAGGCGAAATGACGACCTTCTGGAAAACCGGAACAACTGGGCTTCTTTATCGCCCCGGGAGTGGGTCGGAAGTGATCCTCTGATGAGGTCCTGTCTTTGTGTGTGCAGGGAGGCCGGGTTTTGTTAGGCTGACGCGCAATGTCGCAAGTCGAGAACCACGTGCCGCGGTCCGGACCTTCCCGCCGGTCGTTCCTCGAACTGGGAGGGGCCTCACTCTGCGGACTCGGGTTAGGGGCCTTGGCGCGTGCGACCGAGAGCAAACGCCTCCTCTCCGAGGACGACCCTGCCGTCATATTCGTGTGGCTCCCCGGAGGACCGCCCCACATGGAGATGTACGACATGAAACCCGATGCGCCCGCCGAATACCGGGGGGAGTTCCGGCCCATCCGAACCAACAACCCCGACCTGCAGGTGTGTGAACTCATGCCGCTTCATGCCAAGTGTGCGGACAAGTACAACATCATTCGTTCGGTTTGCCACACCTTCAACGACCATGGGGGCGGTCACAAGCGCTTCATGACAGCGCGTCCGCCCAGGGAGCCGACCGGATTTGTAAACGATGCGCCGGCCGTCACATCCTTCATCGAAGCTGCGCTGCAGAAGCGGAAGGAAGGCAGGGCGGCAAACGGATTGCCTACCAACGTGGCGCTCATCAAGCGGGGGCGGCATCATATCGACACCTTTTCGCTCGGAGCGGCATGGATGGGTGGCCAGAACACGCCCTTTATCGTGAGCGGCGATCCCAACGAGGATGATTTTAAAATCGATAGTCTCGCCATTCCCGATGGGATGGCGGAGCGACTGGAGGACCGCCTGACCCTTCTCAAGGGGGTGGACAAGTTGCGGCGTGATATCGATGTCGACGGATCTCTTCATGCGCTTGATGAGCATTATCGTCAGGCGGTGGACATGATTTTCTCCGAGCGTTTCCGGCAGGCGTTCGACCTGGGACAGGAGCGTGACGCGGTGCGAGAGCGTTTTGGCCGTCATGCGTGGGGGCAGCGGGCCATCCTGGCCCGCCGGCTGGTGGAGGCAGGGGCGCGCTTTGTGACCGTGGTGATGGAGAACCCTTACGTCTCCGGCATCAAGATGCCCAAATATGGTACTTACAACTGGGATTCGCATGCGGTGAATTGCCACCTCTTTCGCGAAGCCGAGTGGCGGCTTCCGATCTATGACAAGGTCATCACTGCCATGGTTGAAGATCTCCATGCCAGGGGGCTGGACAAGCGGGTTCTCCTGGTGGTGACCGGCGAGTTCGGACGCACCCCGCGGGTGAACACGCAGACCGGAACGCATACCAAGGTCAGCCAGCCCGGACGAGACCACTGGCCCCAGGCCATGTCGATGCTGGTGGCTGGTGGAGGAATGCGCACGGGTCAGGTCATTGGCGCTACCAATAAGAAGGGGGAACACCCGGTGGACCGAATTCTCTCCCCCAACGATATCTGGGCAACAATGCTTCACCATCTGGGCATCGATCCCGGCATGCTGTTTGAAGATCACAGCGGGCAACCGCATCCCATCCTTTCCTCGGGCAAGCCCGTCAGGGAACTGTTGTGAGTCCAGTTGTGAAGCGGAACCCTCCTGCCGGGGGCACCACGCCAACTGGAAACCGAGGCTAGTCTTTCGTCGTCCTGCCGAGGGAGGAAAGGTATGCCAGGAGGTCCACGAGTTCATCCTTCCGCAATCCGGCTACCAGTCCGCCAGGCATCATGGACACGGGGCTGGTCTCGCGGGAGGCGATGTCCTTCCTGGGAATGCGCGTTTCCCTTCCAAAGGCGCTTCGAAGGACCAGGGCGTCCCGGGTTTCCCCGCTGATTGCCCCGGAGACTACATTCCCGTTCTTGAAGGTGATCACGGACATTCGATAGCCTTCCTTGATTTTCTCGCTTGGGCTCAGGAGGGACTCAAGGAGGTAATCAGGGGGGGCGCTTGC
>Ga0163179_10000134_pt1 | contig 51751 bp, 47 predicted proteins | sample AtlANTMetagenome_FD_109643 | JGI IMG/M metagenome (GOLD analysis project Ga0163179, IMG submission 109643) | Marine eukaryotic phytoplankton communities from the Atlantic Ocean - Atlantic ANT 2 Metagenome | ecosystem: Environmental > Aquatic > Marine > Oceanic | place: North Atlantic Ocean... | reverse complement strand
CTAAGGTGGAGTAAAAGGAGAGACTGAATGCTGAGACTGACCTTTCTGATTCGTCGCAAAGAGGGAATGACGAAAGAGGAGATGCAGAGGTACTGGCGTGAAGAACATGGCCCTCTCGTTGCTGGTCACTCGGGAACATTGGGGATGCTTCGTTACGTGCAGGTTCACACTACAGATGACGATCACAGTCTTCTTACAGGTCGCCGCGGAGAAATGGAGGCGCCTTACGATGGTGTTGCAGAGGTTTGGTGGGAGTCGAAAGAAGCAATGGTCAAAGCAACGCGTTCTCAAAAAGGGCGCGAAGTAGACCAGATCCTTCGTGAGGATGAAGGGCAGTTCATAGACATGGAACGTTCTGTCGCCTGGTTCAACTACGAGTATCCGCAGGTGAATCCGACCCCAGAAAACGTTGTTGCTACTGAACGTTCAAGTTTGGTTAAGTTGTATTTTCCCCTGCGTCAGCTCAGTTCTATGAGTATGGAAGAGGCTCAATGGTATTGGCGGACGCATCATGGGCCAGTTATCCGACGACAAGCACACGGGTCGGGGATTGTTCGGTATCAACAGGTGCACCGAGATGAGCAAGAGTTAACTGATGGAATTAATAGTTCTCGAGGATCGAAAGTAGAGCCATACCTTGGTCATGCCGAAGTATGGATGGACCGATCAGCGATGGGTAACCCCACTCCCGAAAATCGAGTTGCGGCAAAACGTGCCTATGAAGATGAAGCTAATTTCATAGATTTCGGCCGTTCGTCGATGTTCTTAGCAAAGGAACACGTGGTCATTGACCGTCGTTAGACCGGTCGTCAACCAACGACTTCACTCCCTCGACAACGCGTTGCATGTTGGTTTTGTGAATCAAACGTCGTTCGAACAGCACCTGGTTCTCGTTAGAAGGATCTTCTTGTGCTCGTGGCGCCGTCGAGTTGTTTTCTTTTCCGATCACCATTGAGAATCGGAGTCGGCTGCCGGCGCCTTGTTCGGCTAAATCGAAACGCCAAATAGCTCCTGGGTTATCTGGATCTGTGGTGCGCCATTCGAATGTTTCTCGCTCAAGCCATTTCGTGACAATGCATTGGGTCTCCCATTCGCGAGACTCTGCCATCGAATTGCGACCCGTGAATTTTGATCCAACTCCAACCTGGCCTTCGGAAACCCATTCGGCGCCAACAAATTCGTCGGAAAAGAGTGCGGGCATGTTGATGTCAGAAATTAGGTCCCAAACCTTTCGTGGTCGTGCTTCGATATCAATCTCTGCCACGACACCGGCCCCGTCTTCGATGCGAGCAGACCCGTCTTCACTCGGCATTTCTCGGGTGAAACCCCATTGGTCGAAATAGGTAATGTTTGATGCTGGCCGCCTGGACGCAGGGGAGAACTCTTGACCGATGGTGTAAGCAACGGGGAAGCACACCAATGTGGTTACACCGCTGGGTATTCCTAAGATGTCGCTGACCTCAGCTGTTTTGTTGTTCAACATGGTGGCGTAGGCAGTACCAAGGCCACGCGATCGTAAAGCTAGGTTGAAGCTCCACGCTGAAGGAATCGCGCTGTCGAATAGTCCTGGCCGGCCGCTGTTGTCATGCAGGCCCCAAATCGCGCAAATAACTAAAGCTGGTGCTTTGGAAAAGTTGTCAACCAGATATGCGCTTGAGCTGACAACTTGCTCCTTTGGATGTCCTGTGCCGTCCAACCTTCCTCTGGCCTCAAGAAAGAGGGTTCCGACTTCGGCATACAAATTTCCTAGCTGATCTTTAAGCCCCTGGTCCCGGATCACGAGCCAACGTCTACTCGCATCGTTACCACCGGTTGGGGCTTGTTCTGCTAGGTCAATGCATTGGAAAATTATCTCATCGCTGATGTCACGTGCGAAATCCAAACGCTTACGAACAGCTCTCGTTGTTGTTAGTAACCGGTCCACTTGTTGGAGGTCAAAACCAGATTCTGAAAGATCACGATTCATGTAATGAATTTAGGCCGATTTTTCTCAAGCCTGTTCAATGAGGGCGCACAGAAAACACCGATGGAGGAACCAATGATTTTTTAGTTGGTGTTGTTGTCTGAGGTTCCGGTGCTGATTTTTCGAATTTCGGTAGGCGAAGTGCAGCGACAATTCCTAACAAAGCACAAGCAGCTGAGAGCAGCAACACCCAAAGAAATGTTGATGTCCAATCGGCTAGCACGCCACCAATTTGTGGCGAAACCATTTGTGCCACTCCAAAGGCCAAAGTAGCGGCACTGAACCCTGGGCCATAGTCCTGGGCTGATGCGTTCTGAACGAAGTACATGGTCAGAGTTACCGGAATTGAAGCGAAGATCATGCCGATTACTACTGAAGCTGCGAGGGTGGGTAGAACCCAGCCAGGCAGGATACTTATAACGAGAACAGTCCATAGTCCGAAAGCACATCCAAGAGTTGCCCGGGTGCCGAAGGTTGCCACTGACTTGGCAATAATTGGACCGCCGAAGACCATTCCCAGTCCGATCAAGGTGAATGACAGGGAAGCGTTACTAGCTGACCAACCGTTGTCATCTTCTAAACGGCTACTCATGAAAGCTAAAACGAGCAGATACATGAAACCGAATGTCGTGTACATAGCGGTAACGGGTTTCCAGCCCGGTACGCGACGCAGCGCGTCAAACCCACCTACGCTGCCTTTAGGCGAGAGTTGGTCTTGGGCGTGTCTTACTATGGCAATGGTTCCGACTGCTATCAGAAGCCCGATTGTTGCTTGGACTACATAGACATTGCGCCAACCTTCGTCGCCCCATACCCGTCGAACCCAGCCTGCGAGTTGGCTAGTGAAGACAATGCTCAGGGCCATGCCTGAGGAGAGAAGCCCGATTGCTGTGCCTCGTTTTTCGGGTGGAAATGCTGCGCTTGCAACAACAGGGGTGGGGATCCAAACCCACGCTCCGCCAAAACCAGAGCAGAACATGCCAAACATCAACACCGCAGCGTTAGGGGCGAGCGCCGAAATAACCTGCCCGCCTACAGCAATTAGCAACCCGACTTTCATGATCGTCAAAAGTTTGATGCGAGAGGCAGCTATGGCCACGGCCAAGGTACCTACTAAATAGGCGGCAACGTTTGCCGTAGCGATTGTGCCTGCGACTGTGTTTGATAGCCCAAGGTCGGCCCGCATCGCGGGCAACACGACACCTAGGGTGAATCTCCCGAATCCTTGAGCTACGCCGGCGCTCGCTGCTGCGAACGCAACGGCTATCCAGGTGCGAGCGGTCACTCCTAGAGACTATCAACTTGATAGTTACGGGCAGTTCTGAGCCATTGGGAAAGAGCGCATTAGTCGCGATTACAATCCAACCCAATCCAAGTAGACGCAAGCCGATCATGGTTGTCTAACATCATGAGGGTTCGAACAGGAGAACAAAATGGCGATCAGTATTGACCCTGAAACAGGCCTCAAAATTTTTGCTACCCGAGCTGGTAAGGCCAGTGAAAAAATTCAGGGGAAGGGTTATGAGGTCAACTCTGATGCCAGTCTGAAAACGCTTCCCGAAGTCTCAAAGTCCGTAAAGTTCGATGCTGTAGAGCAAGCAAAATATCGAGAATTCAAAGAGGATCGCCGTGGGGCTGCCGACTACATGTCGATGGAAGGAGAGTTTTCCAGGTATCTGGAAGATCATTATTCCGACGCTCCGATTGAACGCGATGCCTTAACTGATGACTGCGAGATAGTGGTGATCGGCGCAGGTTTCGCCGGGCTACTCCTTTGGTTCCGATTGAAAGAGGCAGGCTTTCAAGACGTCAGGTTCTGCGAAAAAGGTGGAGACGTAGGAGGCACCTGGTATTGGAATCGCTACCCGGGCATCGCATGTGACGTTGAGTCCTACAGCTACTTCCCGCTGTTAGAAGAAATGGAATATTTCCCTACTATGAAGTTTGCTTCAGGGTTCGAAATCCTGGAGTACTGCCAGTCAATGGCGACAAAGTTCGGGTTTTATGACAAATGCCTCTTCCACACCACTGTCGAGCGAACTGACTGGGATGAAGAAACAAGGCGTTGGACTGTGCACACGGACCGAGGGGATGCGATGCAATCTCGGTATGTCATTTTAGCAAATGGCATTTTGACAACTCCGAAACTTGCTCGGATCGACGGAATGGAACTATTCGAAGGGGACTCATTTCATACCTCTCGCTGGCGTTACGACGTAGACCTAGAAGGAAAGAGAGTCGGAATTATCGGAACTGGCGCTACATCTGTTCAAGCTGTGCCCGAGCTCGCAAAAATTGTTGACGAGTTATATGTGTTCCAACGCACACCTTCTTCAATCGACGTGCGCGACCAGCGAGCGACGGCGCCAGATGAAATCGAATCCTGGAAAGAAGAGCCGGGTTGGGCAAGGGCGCGTAGGAAGCGATTTTCAAGGATTTCGGCGGGCCGTTCGGCGATCCAAGCAAACGACGACTACCTGGCCGGGAAAGTCGACGATTTTAAGCAACGCAAAGAACATGACCGAAAGCTCACCCCCGAGGAAATGGTTGAAAAGCAGTTGGATTCAAATTTCCGCATCATGGAGCAGATCCGGGCCCGAGTCGATGCGATAGTTGAAGACCCCAAAACAGCTGAGGCTTTGAAGCCGTATTACCCTTACGGCTGCAAGCGACCTACGTTCCACGATGAGTATTTACCTGCGTTCAACTTGCCTCACGTCCACTTGGTAGATACGGCTCCCATAGGCGTAGCAAATATCAATGAAAACGGGGTAGTTCACGACGGTGAGGAGTATCCGCTTGATGTGCTGATCTATGCCACGGGCTTCCAGTGGATGGCCACGTCGACTTTCAACATGGTTACCGGTCGTGGCGGCCAAACCATGAAAGATAAATGGGAAACCGAAGGGACGAAGACCTTCCTAGGGATTCACAGCAATGGCTTCCCAAATCTGTTCATTATGACTGGACCGCAAGGTGGTGGGGGTAGTTTCAACTTCACCGACGCGATAGAGACTCACGCGGATTACATCGGTTGGATGCTTTCGATGATGCGCGAAGAGGGGCACGAAGTCGTCGACATCACTGAAGAAGCGGAAATAAACTACGCCGAACACTGTCGTGAGGCTGATATAGCGACCGCGCCACTTCGAGATTGCCTGTCCTACTACAACGGTCACGGAGATTCGGAACCCGGGAGCCTTGCATATTACGGAGGCGGCAATTGGCATAAGTTTCGCGTTCGAGCGCAAGAAACCCTTGACACTTACGCGTTTGAATCTTCTTAATTCTTTATTTCAGAAGTGGTATTACTTCCGCGGCAAGACGTTCCAGATTCCTCGCCATGAACTCGGGGTCGATTCCTGGAGGTAAGCCCGAGGTAGCTATGTCGGTGATCCCATATAGCTCAATGAAATCTGTTAGTTCCTTCACTACTTCGTCAGCGGTTCCGATAATAACGTTCTGAGGTATGCCGCCTTCACTGCCCCAGCCATAGTCATCGGGGGTCTCGGCCATAAATGTTCCGTAGACGCCCATTCGAAAGCGTTCGGCCTCTCGTATGGCTGGCCAGTCTTTCTCGAAGTCATCTGTTACATAGACAGATCTGATTATCCCTACCCGGTAATCGTTAGGGTCCCCGCCGTCAGCTATGACTGCGTCCCTCCAAGGGTCGAGGACGTCCTCTCTTCGTCCCTGCGGAAGTAAGTTCGTTCCAAAGCGAGCTGCTCGCAATGCTCCCGGTTCTTTCATAGCTGCTATCCATAACGGCGGCCCACCAACTTGTACAGGTTTGGGATAGACGTTTATGTTCGACAGTTGATACCGCTTGCCCATAAAACTAAATGGCTCGTCGGCCCAAGCGAGACGGAGGATCTCGATGGCCTCATCGGTCATAGAGACTCTGTTCTTAATCGGAACCCCAAATGCTTCGAATTCCTTCGGCACGTAACCCATTCCAATTCCGAACTCCATCCGACCTTCGGATATGTGATCTAGAACAGCTAGTTCTTCAGCGAGTCTCACCGGGTGGTACAGGGGAAGTAGCGCTATGTCGTTCGAGATTCGAATCTTTCTAGTCCTAGCCGCTATCGCTCCAGCCAATGGTTGAAACGCAGGGAGATAACCGTCCTCTAGAAAGTGGTGTTCGGTAAACCAAACGTGGTCGAACCCGAGCTCATCAGCCAAAACTGCTTGCTCAATTGTTGCTGAGTAGACGTCAGTCATCGACAATTCACCGCCAGGTATATGGCGACAGTCGTACATAACGCCAAATCGAAGTGGTTTGGGCATTCGCGTGCTCCTTTTTGGCTGCTTAAAGGACCGTAGCCGTTTCTGGCGGGCTAAGTTTTGCGGTATGGAGATTGAACGCGATACACGCGGGATTGAGTTGGCACCCAATCAATACGAAGACGCCGAGGGCTACATAGCTCCGTTGCCAGCTGGGTTTGGGCCAAGGTCTAACCCGTTGGGAGCGTTTCCTACGGGACCAGAAGTTGGGGAACGTCTCCCCGAAGTCGTGGCAGTCGATTCCGAAGGAGCGCTCTTCGACCTGCACGCGGATCGCGAAGGAAAACCTGTGGTGTTGGTCTTTACACGATCGGCTGTTTGGTGACCGCCGTGCCGCACCCAGCTGGTCGAGCTGGAAAAGGGAATGGCAGACTTCGAAGCCGCAGGAGCCAAGCTGTATGTTCTGAGTTACGACGAAGTTGAAGCGCTTGCCGACTACAAAAGGGCTCACGAGGCCACCTTCACGATGCTCTCGGATGCCGATAGTGCGGTCATACGATCGTTTGGGATCCTCAATACGACCATCGAAGAAGATGATCATCCGTGGTTTGGGATTCCCTATCCCGGTGTCTATGTAACTAATGCTGAAGGAATTATTACCCAAAAGTTCTTTGAAAATAATTTCACTGTTCGGCCAGGAGCTGAACAATTGGTGGCAGCAGTAAAAGGGGAAGAGGTCACTCTTGCAGAAAGGCCCGCAGCAGGTGAGCAAGTAAACGTTGAGATTGAATTCGACGGGACTGACTTGCCGATTGGTATTACAAGGCAACTAGTTGCCCGCTTCTCGGTACCCGAAGGGATGCACCTCTATCAAGAGCCAGTGCCCGAAGGGCTTGTCGCGGCATCAATTGAGTTAGATGAGGGTGCTGAAGGAATCTTGGCCTACACGGTGATTGCCCCTGAGACACGTCCTCTAACTTTAGGTACTGATGGACACACACTTGAGGTCTACGAAGGAAACGTGACCTTGCGTTTACCCATCGCCCAAAATGGTAGGGCTATGACAAAAGGTGACGACGGTCGTTGGGTCTCGATTAGTGGCAGAGTTCGTTGGCAGGCTTGCGACTCCGAGGCATGTCTGTTGCCTGAAGAAGAGTCATTCAATTTTCGTGTACCGGCAGCCTTTACCGTCATGGCAGATATGGGGCCTGGCGAGGGACGGGTTCCTTCGATGAATGGGGCTACACACTTTAAGAAAATGACAGAGCGGCGCAAGACCGAATCCTGATCGGGACTCAAATAATCGTTCAGTAAAACAACAAGCTTGAATGGCATAGGCTAGGTAGATGACAAACCTCGCTTACTTCGATGCAGACGCTGATAGCGATGATGTTCTTACAACCCTTCGTGAAGACGGAGCGTGTGTGCTCGTGGATGTTATGAGCGATGAACTCAGGTCGCGAGTCAACAGTGAGCTGCAACCATTTATTGCCGCTACCCCGACCGGGCGTGATGACTTCACTGGGAGGCTCACGGGTCGGACCGGGGCACTAGTTGCTCGAAGTACAGCTGCTCGAGATTTAGTGATGCACCCAGTTACCACGAATCTTGCGCGGAAGTTTCTCGAGCCATACACCGACAAAATCCAATTGCATCTGACTCAAATAATCAATATCCAACCTGGTCAAGGTGCTCAGCCACGCCACCGTGACCGTCTTGCATGGGGCGGCTACTTGCCTGCTGAAATTGAACCTCAGTTCAACACGATTTGGGCATTGACGGATTTCACTGAAGAAAATGGAGCGACTCGAGTTGTACCGGGATCTGTCGGATGGCCTGATGATCGTCGCGCCGCCGATGACGAAACGACTCAAGCGGTAATGACCGCCGGATCTGTTTTGCTCTATTCAGGGTCAGTTATTCATGGAGGCGGAAAAAACTTTTCTGACGCGGACCGGACCGGCGTAAACATCACTTACTGCCTTGGATGGTTACGAACTGAAGAAAATCAGTATCTGTCGTGTCCACCAGAAATAGCTAAGAGCCTTGATCATGATCTGCAAGAGATGCTTGGCTACACAATGGGAAGCTATGCCCTTGGTTACTACAGCGACCCAAGTGGTGTTAGCGAAATTAATGACTTACGGCCACCTGAATTCGTTCTTGACCGTCCACCAAGAGATAAAGCATCTAGCGCTGCCCTCATCGCCGACTACTAAACCGGCTCCGATTCTGGGCGCTTACCAGAGAGAGGCGGAGGGTCAAGAAGCCAGCTGCTTGTCAGTAAAACGAACATTGTGATAGCACCAATGAGAAAAGCTGGGCCAGGGCCGAGCCACGAGTAGAGGGGCGCCGCAGTCAAAGCGCCGACCATCGATGCAGCCGAGCCCATAGCTTCGCCTAAGCCTTGAGCGGCTGCAGCGTCATCTATCGGCGCCGCATCAGAAACCGCGGCCTGTGACCCAGGAGACTGAACCGCTTCCATTATTCCGTGGGGCATCGCTGCAATGAAAAGAATTGGGACTGAAGAGATCCAGCCGTAGGAGGCCATCAATGGAACCGTTGCAAGTGCTGAAAGCAATGACGTAGCCCTGGGGCTGAACCGATCTGATAGCGAACCTGCCCACCTAGCGATCAGTAACATCGGGAGAGCAAAACCGGTTAAGGACAACGTAACGATCATGGTTGAGGCGCCCAAATTATCCATATGAGGCGCCCAAAGAGGTTCGAAAACCCCGATCGAATATCTGAAAGAGACTACGACCAGCAATGCAGCGATCATTTGGCGGCTACGAATCAGACGTCGCAAAACCCGTTTCTGATTTCCATCACCACCTTGCGTAGCTGGGATTTCTAGGCGATATATCGATAAATACGTTGCAATGGTCAACGCACCAAAAAGAAGAAACGGTGTACGAACGTTGAAGGCGACAGTCAAAGCGCCCGCAATTGGGGGCCCGAACACGAAACCAGCGATGTAGGAGCCATAAAACGCGCCCAGTTGTCTGCCCTGCTCGGCACCTGCGTTAACGATGATGAAACGTCTGCTTGCAGGAACAATTACTCCAATTCCCGCCCCAAGTAGCAACCGAGCGAAGATGAACTGCCATAACTGATCTGCTATTCCGAACCACAACAGTCCAAAAGCACAGGCAACTACCCCCAGTCGCATTAGTAGGCCTCCGTAGCCTCTGTCTGCGTATCTGGAGAGCCACAGTTGAGTTACCAAGGCACCCACGAACGCAGCTCCAGCGATCCATCCCAAATTTCGTTCAGCTATTCCATAGGTGTTATGTATTTCGGCGAGAAGCGCGAAAACTGAGGAGACCCCAGCCATAGTAATTGCAGCAACCAGATAGAGGCTTCGCATGGGTTAGACGCTTAGACGCTGTAGCCAGGCGGAGGCCCGAAGACACCACTGAGATCCGGTGGGCCTTGGTAGAGCCATGTCAATTTCCTGCTTGAGAATTTCCAACCGTCAGGCCCGTTCTGGTAGGTGTCATCGTAGTGGCCGAGATAAAACAAGGCCTTCCCTTTTTTGGCTTTAGCGAACTCGCAAATGTACCAACGTCCTTCGCCGGTATCTCCACTGGTAGTTGCTGTGCCATTAAAAGTCATCTGATTTACTGCCTCGAACAGTTCCATAGAAGTCTTTATCGCTTGCTGTAGTGCGTCGCGCCCGACAGCTGGTTCGCGGCCGATATCCCATACGGCGTCATTTGTCCAAAGCTCAATCCAAGCCTCCTGATCGTTATTGCAGACGTAATCGCAATAAGAATGAACAAGGTTTCTTATCGGCTCGATTTGATTCATTGGGCGAGACTACTTTGACCCAGTTAGATAGTGTTCGAGAGTTTCATGAAAATGACGTATACGGCTTTCTTGATATGCGGCCAAGGTAACTGTTCCCCGTTTGTTCGCTTGCAGGCCTCTTTGAACGCGAATGAGATTGTCGGTGTCTTGATCGACGACCATCCCTGCGCCTCCAAGCGCTGGGGCATTACTCCAACTGTCGTTCGGGCCGAGCTTTGTTGTGGGAGAGGGTGGTGGCGGCGGCCCCTCATCGGGACTAGCGAAAAGCAACATGATTTCCATAATTGAAGAACGTGGGTCGTTACCGTTAGGTCTGAAGCGATAACAGATAGGCACCCCTTGGCCTCCCCATGGCACCAGATTTGGGAAGAGAAAGTACTCGATGGCATCAAGCGTCTCCGATGTTGAGAGGTCTGACATGTCGGCTTGAGCAGAAATACCGAGTTTCTCTCTAGCCCGGTCAGCGAGTAGATCTCTTACACGGTCACCTTCTTGAGGAACGATCGGGTCGCCTCCGTGAAAAGGAACGTCTCGCTGCATTTTTCGGATTGTTTCCTCTGCAGGGACGTCTCCGAGATTGGGGCTAGGCATCCCTTCGAGCGTGATCATTCTGTTTACGTGTCGGGAGCCAGGGAAAATATCGTATTGGGTGTTTGCGTCGGCGACGTAGGCAGCTGTTTGTGGGTGGGTTACGCCAATGTGGTAGCTCTCGATAAAGGCTTCCAAAGCCAGCTTCCAATTGCAGGGCATTATTTTCTCTACATGAGCTGCCTTCCAGCGCTTGTCTAAGGGAAAATCTCGAAATTCGTCATCTAATACCTCTATGTAGCTCTCGAATGGTTCGCATTCTTGGTCGAAGTTGACAAAAACAAATCCACCCCAGAAAGCGGTTTGTGCAGTCGGTAAACAGAACTCGTCAGGCTTAATGTCTGGAAAGTCCCAGCTATTAGGTATGTGGAGTAACGCGCCATCAAGATCCCAAGTGAATCCGTGGAAGGGGCATCTAAAACGCTGAATATTTCCACCTGTCGTGCGTAACTGTGTCCCTCGATGCAGACATGAATTGATATAGGCACGGATCTCGGTTGGGCCTTCGCCTGTTCGCACAACTATTACTGACTCGGTGGCTACCTCATAGACAATGTGATCACCAACATTGGGTAACTCCTCGACCCGGCAGGCCATTTGCCAGACCTTCCGCCAGATGTGTTCGACTTCTAAGTCATGCCACTCTTGGCTGAGATACCTATCTATAGATATCTCTAGGTTGTCACTAAATTCTGGCGGATATTCTCGAAGGAGAACTTCAGGTGGACCAATAGCGTCGGTGCTCAAAACATCCTGCACAGCAGGGCCAGGTGAGCGCCCCTTATTAGTTCCCTCCATGGACCTAAGTTAGCTTTAGTGAGTAATCGGTGAGACCAAAATCATTAACGTCTCATGTTGAGTGATGCTGCGTGGTTGTCTGAGTTTTCTGTTAGGGGACCGCCATAGATTTCCGTTTCGAACCAATTTACAAAGGAAGGATCTTTGGCCGGCTTCCATAGTGACCAAGCCGCCTTCGCTCCAGCGCTTTGCATCAGTCCCAACTTGAGAAGGTTCATTCGCATGTCAAGTTGGTCTTGAGTGGCTAAACCGTTCTCTTTTTGTTCGTGGGTGTCGAATAGGTCTACCAGCATGGTGTTGGTCCAAAGCGTGACTCGCCACTGGTCTTCGTTGGTGAGTTCCTCTGACGAAAAGTCTTTCGATAGGAAGGAAACGAACTCTTCGTTTTGGGTTGATGAAAGGTAACGCTCGTAAAGTCGGTTGGTCAACGTATGACTGAATTGTGCTTTTGTGAGTTTTACGTTTAGTTGGGCTTCCCTAGCTAAATAAATGAGTGAGAGGGGCAAAAGAGCGGCCTCGATTATTTGGGCAACGATGCCGAAGTCATCTAACACGGTTATCTCCTTTTCTGAAATTTCAATGTCTCAGTGAGTGATGGCTGATATTTGAGTATGTAACTGCCACTTAATTCTGGGTCCAATGGCTGGAGATACATTTAACCTGGATCTCTCGTTTCGTTCAGAGGGACTGAGCCTTGGCGGAAAAAGAGTGGACGTAAGAGTCTTTGTAACAATCAAGAAAGGACACTGAGAAATGTCACCAGATCCAGAAATAGAAGAAGTACAGGCATACGCAGCAAATGTTTACAGTCATCTAATTGGTGCTGCGACAATCGCGTGCAGCGATCTTGCGAACAAACTGGGCTTCTATGCGCATTTGAGAGATTCTGGCGCAATGACCGCAGCCGATTTAGCAGAGATGGCTGGCACACACTCTCGGCTAACTAGAGAATTGCTGGATCAACAGGCCTCTTCTGGAATTCTGTCATATAACCCTGATGACGATACTTACGCGTTGAGTGGTGCTGGAGCGATGGTTATGGCTGAACAAGAATCACCGGTTTGGCTAGCTGGTGGCCTAGGGGCGGTTCGGGCTATGTATGTCGGATTGGACCGAGTTGAAGCTGCGTTTCGCGGAGATGGCGGTATTTCCTGGGGTGATCATCACCCATCTTTATTTGAAGGAACCTGCGAATTCTTCCGCTCCTGCTACGGCCATCATTTAGTTCAAGATTTCCTTCCGTCTCTGCGGGGCGGAGAAAAGCGAATAGCCGAGGGCGCTTCGGTCGTTGATATTGGGTGCGGGGCCGGACTTTCAACACTCACCATGGCGGCGGCTTACCCCAATAGCTCTTTTATCGGTCTTGACTTTCACGCCCCATCAATAGACATGGCTCGAGCTGCTGCCAAGGAGCAAGGATTGGATAACGTCACTTTCCAAGTTGAAAGCGCCACCAATTTTAAGGGTTCCTATGATCTAATTTGTTTCTTCGATTGCCTGCATGACATGGGTGATCCAGTTGGAATTGCGCAATATGCTAAATCGCAGTTAGCGAAGAATGGTTCGATCATGCTTATCGAACCATTCGCGCACGATACTCGAGTTGAGAATCACACCGGTCGAGGAGGAGCATCGTACGGATTTTCGAGCTTCTTTTGCGTGCCTTCTTCGCTCTCACAAGAAGTGGGTCGGGGAATGGGGTCGCAGGCAGGTGAACCAGGAATGCGTGCTGTGTTCGAAGCGGCAGGTTATGGCCATTTTGATCGGATAGCGGAGACACAATCCAATATTGTCTATGAAGCTTTTGTCTAATTAAGCACTTCGTAGCGAACCTGTTCTACGGTGCACGCTATGACTTCACATCCTTACTACGACCCTGAGGTGCGAGCGTTTTTAGAATCTCAGCCAACTTTGGGAACTGTCAACGCTGACACCCTTGAAAGCGCAAGAAACTCGCGGCTTCTTCGTAACGAAGGGGTGACCCTTTCTGATGAAGTTGAACGTATTGATCACTACGTGCCTGGCCCCGATGGTAGTGAAATAAGAGTGCGCGTCCATAGCGTCAAGCACTCTCAAGAGCTGAAGCCGGCTTTGTATTGGACTCACGGAGGTGGGTTTGTTTTAGGTACTCCTGAACAAGACGATGATCGATTCGATCGTTGGTGTCAGCGCTTCGGCTTGGTCGGGGCTGCCGTGCAGTATCGCTTAGCTCCTGAACATCCTTACCCGAGCGGCCTAGAGGATTCCTATGCCGGCTTGAAGTGGTTGAAAGAGCATGGCGAATCGGTGGGCGTTGACGTGAACCGAATCGGGATTGGTGGCCCAAGTGCTGGTGGCGGTATGGCTGCAGCTCTAGCTTTGCTGGTGCGAGATCGGGGAGAATTTGAGATCGACTATCAGCTTCTTATTTACCCGATGATTGACGATACCCGAGCGACTACAAGCGCTGGATGGAACGTGCCTATATGGAACCCAGAATCGAATTATTTTGGATGGAGTTCGTATCTCGGTGATCTATTCGAGACTGAAAGTATTCCCAGTTACGCAGCCCCGTCTAGAGAATTAGATCTTCGCAATTTACCAACTACCTTCATCATGACTGGCAGCCTGGACGGATTTGCAGACGAAGACATTGAGTATGCAAAAAGACTCAATCATGCGGGTGTTCCTGTGGAGCTTCACGTTTACCCAGGCGCACCGCACGGTTTTGACGGCTTTGCAGGTCAAACTGCGGTAGCGAAACAGGCTCGATCCGATATCAACAATTTCCTAGCGAGAATGCTCGACTCAAATTAGAGGTCAAGACTTTACGTAAAAAGATTCTCGGGCTTGAGACGGAGGAACAATAGGGATTTCCTCATCGCTAAGTGGCGCCATCCATTGTTTCCTTGCCAACGCAGCTTCGATGAAAGGTGCAAGTTCAGCGTTTTTCTCCTGAACCCGCTGATCTCTTTGAGAAGCGAAATGAGGAAGAACTTCTTCGCCAAACAATTCGAGACTTTCGCAAATGTCTTCGTGTCGATTCTTGCCGCCCTGCTGCAGGAATATCACTTGGTCGACGCCTGCGGACTCGAATTCTTTCACAAGGGCTGTGTAATCCTCGGGTGTTCCGATACCTGGAGCCCCGATAGTCGGTAAGTCAGGCCCCCGAAGTTCTTCGTATTCTCCCCATAGGTTGCTGCGACCAGGTCGTGTTTCGTTGGCTACGAGTGCGTTTACTGCGTACCTGAAAAACTGAAACCCGTCGATTCCCCGGCGCATCGCTTCGTCGGCGTCTTTGTGGAGGCTGAATCCGGCCACCATCGCCAAATTTGCGTTGACGGTATGGCCTAATGGAACGCATTCTTCGCTCTTGATGATGTCGTAGTAGGTGTTTGCCCAATCCTTTGCTTCGTCAGGATCTACGAAACTAAACGCAAGTGCCCCTAAACCATTTCGAGCTGCTACTTCAATGGTTGAACGATTAGTGCAGGCAATCCACATTGGTGGATGAGGCTTCTGCATAGGTTTAGGCACAACGTTTCGGCATGGCATTGAGAAACCTTCGCCTTCGAACCCTGGGTAAGGTTCCATCACCATCATGTTTGCGACTTGCTCTGCGGCCTCGAGTGATAACTCTCTCTTGCGTCGGGCATTAATTTCGTAGCCCCGAAGCTCTAAACGGGTGGCACCCTCTCCGATACCGAATTCGACGCGTCCTCGCGATATGAGATCCAGCATCGCGACGGTCTCGGCAGTACGAGACGGATGGTTATAGTTCGGAATTACCTGGCGGATGCCGAGACCAATTCTTATCCGTTCCGTCTTTGCCGCTAGGGACGCGAGAAACACGTCTGATGCGGAGCAATGAGAATATTCTTCAAGAAAATGATGCTCGACTGCCCAAGCATGGTCGATGCCAATTTTGTCCGCCAAAACTATTTGTTCCGTCGCTTCTTCAATGAGACGCAACTCTGCTTGCTCATCCCATGGTTTTGGCAATTGCAACTCGTACAGCATCCCGAACTTCATATGTGCTCCTCCCCTGAAGCGACCCCGACATCGCGACGGTGATCCTAAGATATTCAGATCTTAGACGGGACGTTATATGCGGTTTCAGGATTGGGAGAGCAAAAGACTGGTCGAAATCCCCGTGGCGACGAGGGATTGTTGTTGCCAGACTTCTGTTTCAACCGTCGCTAAGCCGCCTGAAATTTCCCGACATAGCGCGATGGCGACTAAGTGTTGACCCTCAGTCGGTCCTAAAAATCGTAGGGAAAGGTCAGGGTTGGGGTGAGGGACCCACGTGCCCCGGGGAATAACAGCATCAACCGGAGGCCCAACTGAAAGGTCCGCAGCGAGGCAAGCGCCTTCGCTGCCGTCACCGGTCATGTCCCATGGAACTGTGACCGCCGTCGCAATGGAAGCACCGACGCGAGCCGCCCGCGGGTGAGTGGTGTCAATGATCGGAATCTCAACTCCCTGTGGTTTACGCCAAGGCTTAGCATTTTCGTAAAGATCGGAAGGGGGAGGGCCTAAGAGTCCGCTGTCTCGGTTAGTCGCTTGGATATCGGTTCGCAGGGATTTTGGAGCAGCCAAGACTACGCGAGCTTCGGTGGTTGGGTTACCTGCGTCGTCTCGGAATTCGACTCGAAGAATTGTGATGCTTCGGCCAGATGAAAGAATTGTTATCTGAGCTGTTGCTTGGACGGTTGATAAACCGCGAAGAAAATGTATGTCGACGCCAGCTGCGATTCGGTCCGGCTTGACCGTGCGTGCTACCGCGATGGCCGCTGCCGCTAAGGCGCCTCCGGTGACGCCTCCAAAGGCTCCATGAATTTCGGTAGGCATATGCAGGTGCCACACCTCACCCTCTGAAGAGGCTTTAAAGTACTCCAAAGGTGTCATCAAATAGGCCCCCACTCCAATCGGATATATCTAAAGGGTAGGCGTCGTTGCTCTTCGGTTCTAACTGGTCCGGCTAGCTTGATCACATGGACGGCAATAACACCTCAGCAATACATCAGATAGAGCGAATAAAGAAGATGGCCGTCGCTTCCGAAGAGATACCACTCGTGATGTTGAACATCAACAGATATCGCCCGGAAGTCGACTTCCCAGGAGGGGAAAATTACGCCGCATATATGGAGGCAATTAATCATTCGGTAGGAGAGGTTGGGGGCTCTGTTTTGTGGCGCGCACCGGTCCAGGGCTCGGTAGTTGGCAACCTCAAAGGTTTTCACGAAGTTCTAGCAGTGTGGTACCCAAGCCATAAAGCATTTCTGGAGTTACCCGACGCGGACGGTGCCAAAGAAATGTTTCGCTATCGGAGAACATGCGTCGAGGAAGCGCACATCCTCGAATTACCGGAGTTCACCTAGTTGAATAGCCTAGCTTCAAAGAGCCACGAGCTCTGGTGGAAGCGTTCAATAGCTAGCCAGATTCAGGGGCACAATGTCAAAGAGATAGCAGCGCAAGTGCGGGTGCAGCGTTCGATCGTTTTAAGATTATCGACCCTGAAATTTCGGAGGCCGTTTCTCCATAAAGGCTAAAGGTCCTTCCATCGCATCTTCAGTTTTAGCAAGAGTTTCTCCGATTTGGGTTTCGAGAAGTAGGGCATCCAACTCTTCCAGATCTGCTGACTTCCGAACGACCTGCCGAGCTGCTTGAACAGCTAACGGAGCGTTCGATGCGATAGTTTGAGCGATTTCCATCGCTGAAGACAAGGTGTCCGACACCGGGACTAGGCGATTGAACAATCCCGAGTGAGCTAGATCGTCGCTGACAATCGGCTTAGCGCCAAGCACCATTTCCATAGCCAAGGCACCCGGTAGATGTCGACGCAGTAGGGCCGTGCCGCCCATGCCTGGGATAAGGCCCAGGGCAACCTCGGATAGACCTAGCTTTACTCCCTGGGCAACTACGCGAAGGTCACAGGCAAGCAAAAGCTCCATGCCTCCTGCGATAGCGTGCCCGTTGACCGCAGCGATGATCGGCTTGCCTATGTCATGCCCTACGAGAGTCGCTCGCCGCAACAATTCTTTATCCTCGGATATCGCTTCTTCAAATTTGTCTTGTGGTTCTCGAGATCCCGTGATGAGGGGAATTGTGGTTCCTAAATCGAAACCTGAACAAAAAGTTGAATTATCAGCCCCGGTTAGGACCACAACCCGAACCTCAGAGTCCGCTTTGATGCTTTCCCAAATTTCTGCGAGAGCCACTATGAGCTCCGGGCTAAGGGAATTACGAGCTTCGGGCCGATTGAGCGTTACCAAACCAACATTGCCTTCTAGCTGATATTCGAGAACTGCCATATCAAATCCCTATGTCTCGTAAGTTGTAATCGCGTAAGTTCGATTTTGTTTCTTCGGTCCAAACGAATTGTTCTTCAAGTCCTCTGAAGGGTTCGTAAACGTAACGATCTTCGTTAGGGAAATGTTGTGACCTAGCGTCAATTCCCCAGGCGATTGCCTTTGACCGTTCAAAGATGTAGTCCTCGTCATACTCTGAGACAGGATTATGAACGCCCCCGCTTCTTATTCCGAGAACCGAAGAGCGACGATGAAATCCGAAGTTAATAGTCACTCTGACCTTGGAACTAGTGTTCGCGAAGGAACCATGGATTGCCTGCCGACTAGTCATAGCTACATCACCCGGATCGCAGATGACTGGAATTGCCTGGGGAAGTCGATCCGAACCCGCCTCTTCAACCATCTTCTTGATATTTATTTTGCCGACACTGTGTGACCCGGGAACAACCCAGAGACCATTAGCTGCATCACAACCGTATAGCTGAGCCATGAAATTAAAGCCATGTGTGTGGTTGTCCAATTTGGGGTTGTCCCAATGGGTCCAACCGTCCTGGTGCCAGGCGACGGAACCACCTAGCCCAGGCTGTTTAATCCATACGGCTTCGTTAAATGGAGTGAAATCAGGTCCGTTGATTGCTTCGGCGACTCTCAGTAGCTCCGGGTGCCCATAAAGCCGAAGGCATGCGTCAGAAAACTGCAATGAACCTAGAAATAGCTGCACCACGTAATCGGGTGCCTCAGTGGGTGGGGCCGGTTCATTCATTTTTGCTTCGTGACGGCCGTAGGAAGCATCGGTGCCGCCAAGAGGGTCCGATAATGGTCGAACCCAACTGATGTTTCTAGCTGTAAGACCTGCGCCTAATGCGGTATTGCCGTGCTTGTCGACTTCAGCGTCCTTAGTTACAGGTGCTCTTTCAAGCATGTCTGCTACATCGGATTCGATTTCCTTAAGTTCGTTCCCCTTGATGACGTCTGTGAAAATGTAGAAGCCATAGCGGCTGTAGGAGTCCAGGATGTCGCTATGTAGACGTCCGTCCGATCCAAAGCGTATGGGCCCCCGGTTATCTAGCTCGAGAGCCCGCGCCGTACCACGTTCTCGGTAGGTGACCATGGCATCTTCGTCATCTCCGTAGTCAACAATTGGAACTTGTACCAACGGAAGTGTTGTATCGACCATGCCATTTGAATTTAGTCCTTTTTGTTACTGGTGGTTTTCAGTACGACAGGTTCATAGATGGGGACGCCTAACCAAGTGAGTTGCTGTACGGTCCAACTATGCGTCTAGTCGAGAATTACATAGGTGGTCTGCTCAACTATGCGAATTTTGGTGGTAGAGCTAGTCGTTCCGAATATTGGTGGTTCGCTGGTGCGAATTTAACCCTTGCGACAATTTTTTGGAGCCTCGGAAAGTTAGGTTCGCCTCTGGGAAGCCTCAGTCTTCTCTACGCGATAGCGCTGCTGTTGCCGAACTTGTCAATAACTGTTCGACGTCTTCACGATGTGGGTCGCAGTGGGTGGTGGCTGCCGCTTGGGGTACTGCCAACGCCCTTAGTCTTCCTCATGCTGTTCTTCATGTGTCAAGCAGGCGATAGAGAGGCTAATCGGTTCGGTCCACCTTCAGCCGGTTAGCTAAAAGAGTTTGCCAACCATATCTTCAGGTACCACAACCTGATCGAATTCTTCGGCAGTGAGGTGCCCTAGATTCACTGCTTCTTCCCTCAGGGTGGTGCCGTTGGCATGTGCCGTTTGGGCAATTTCGGCTGCTTTGTAATAGCCGATTTTCGTGTTTAGGGCGGTTACTAGCATCAGGCTTTTCGAAAGTAATTCGTCGATTCGTTCTTGGTTCGGTTCGATTCCGACTGCGCAGTTGTCATTAAAACTTTGACAGGCATCACCGATGAGCTGCGCACTGAGCAGCACGTTATAGGCCATAACGGGTTTAAATACGTTCAACTGGAACTGACCATGAGTGCCTGCAACTGCTACTGCTGAGTCGTTTCCGATTACTTGAGCGCAAACCATGGTGATGGCTTCGCACTGGGTTGGGTTCACTTTGCCAGGCATGATTGAACTACCAGGCTCATTTGCTGGAAGCACTATTTCACCGATGCCACATCGAGGGCCACTTGCGAGTAGACGAATGTTGTTGGCGATGTGCATGAGGCTCACAGCGACTCTTTTTAAGCTGCCGCTGATTTCGACCATGGCGTCGTGAGCGCTTAGTGCTTCGAATTTGTTTTCTGCTGTTATGAACGGGTGACCTGTGAGTTCCGCTATTTTCTCGGCGACTGCGACGTCGTAGCCGTCAGGTGCGTTCAGTCCCGTTCCTACAGCGGTCCCGCCCAACGCGAGCTCTCTTACTCTCTGCAGACTGTCGGAGATAGCTTCAGTGCCCCGTTGTAGTTGCATCGCGTAGCCGCTGAATTCTTGACCCAGTGTTAACGGAGTGGCGTCCATCAGATGAGTTCGACCTGTTTTAGTCACTTCCATAAAGGCGTTCGCTTTGGCCGTCAACGTCTCATGGAGGACTGAGATTTTTGGCAGCGTCTCGGCGACAATCTTTTCATATGCAGCCATATGCATTGCTGTTGGAAAAGTGTCATTCGAACTTTGACTTTTGTTCACGTCGTCGTTGGCCGAGACAAGTTTCTCCCGTCGAAAGTCACCGCCCAGAATCTCTGTAGCTCTATTTGCCACCACTTCATTGACATTCATGTTGGATTGGGTTCCCGACCCTGTCTGCCAAACAACTAGTGGGAACTGGTCATCGTGTTCTCCGGCAAGAATCTCATCACAGGCAGTCGCAATCGCCTGAGCTTTTTCGTCTGAGAAATCGGTTAACTCGGCATTTACGAGAGCTGATGCTTTCTTCAAAGAAGCGAAGGCCCTAACTATTTCTTTGGGCATCAGCTGGCCGCCGATTTCGAAATTTTCAAGGCTACGTTGAGTTTGAGCGGCCCAATATTTGTCGTCTGGAACTTCAATTTCACCCAGAGTGTCTTTCTCTATTCGGAACTCGCTCATGATCGGGGATCCTCACTTTTCGGGTAAAAAGAACGTATACGGCTACCCATAATTTTTATATCGTGAATGGGTACCGGGTCTGAAGCCTAGATCTTTGAAGACTGTAGCGGCCTCCTAAAATCGGGTGTTTTATTCTGGGGTAGTTGAATTGATTGCTGCTGTTTGATTGAACGTCCGCCCTATCGAATAAAAGTCCACCAAGTAGATATTGCGATACCTGCTAGAGCCAAAACAATCATTGTCACGATGCTTGACCTTGGGATTCGTCCGTCACTGTCGCTAGGTAGTCGACGCCGCACTTTTTGTAGTAATCGGTCTGCCCAAGCGACATCTCGACTGAGGATTCCCAATCCGATTGCGACAACTAGTAGCCCCGGTCCCGGTAGCGGCATCAAAATCACTCCGAGGATTGTTACGAATGTGCCAGATGCCATCCGAAAGAGCCTGGTGATGACCCCTTTGCGTGCCTCTTCGCGCGTTTCTTCGCGGTGTCCGGTCTCAAACTCCGCTTCGATCGCCGCTTCCTCGAAGCGGTTGTCTGGCTGGTCCACTGAGGACTCCGTTCTTGGGTGGGGTTCTGTCATGCTTATTGGTGTAGATCTAGTCTGGAGCATGGGATTCTCAGAATCTAGCGCTCGAAGCATGGGGGAGGGTTTATGTCAACGTGGCAGATAGGCGACGTTTCAATTACCAAGGTCCTAGAGATGGAAAAGCATTGGCCATTTTCAGCTTTGCTTCCTGGTGCTGAAGACGTCGTCGATGAATTTGAATGGCTGAAACCTGACTTCGTCACAGAAGAAGGGAAGATGAAACTTTCGATCCACGCGTTGCTTATTGAATCCGAAGGATTGACGATCATCGTCGACACGTGTTGTGGAAATAACAAACAGCGGCCGGGTGCAATTGCATTTGACAACCTGGAGACCGACTTCATCGAAGAACTCGAAAAAGCTGGATATAAGCCTGAAGATGTCGATGTGGTGATTAGCACCCATCTGCATGTTGACCATGTCGGCTGGAACACAACTCTCGTCGACGGTACTTGGGTGCCAACGTTTCCGAATGCTGAGTATCTCTTTGTGAAAGATGAACTCGACTATTGGTCCAGTGAGCCTCAGGATTATGGGCCGGTGTTTGAAGATTCGGTGCAACCAATCCTCGATGCAGGCATGGCAACGATTATCGATGTTGATCACGAAATTACGGGTGAAATCGGCTTAGAACTAACGGCCGGTCACACGCCAGGTCATGTCAGCGTAACTATTGATTCTCAAGACGAATTGGGTCTTGTTACAGGAGATATGACCCATCACCCTGTTCAATTTGCGAAACCTGATTTGGCCTCGTCGGCAGACTGGAATCAGGAGATGTCCACCGCAACTCGACTGGAAGCCTATGAGCGTTGGAGCGATGGGCGACTCATCATTGGCACCCACTTTGCTGGAAGGACCGCCGGAATTCTGGTTGCTCAAGAAAACAGTTGGCGATTCGAAGTTGTTTAAGGCTGCTTTTGGGACCAGCTAGCCGATGCTCATATCAGCAAGTTGAACTGGATAGCCGAGATCGTTGCTTCATCCATCCCTAAATCAGTCAGCAGAAACTGCTTGACGCCACCATGTTCGGCGTCGAAGAAAGCGAGAGTTTGCTTCATCGCTTCGCGTGGGGCTGACAGGGCCGGTCGAATTGCCTCGATATCGGCTCCTGCGTCTAGAAGGCTCGGCCTGAGCTGTTCTATTCGGCGTTCAGATCTGAGGGCGTTAGTGAGCTCGTAGTCGTCTAGGACAAGTTCACGATCAACGTCACATATCTCCAGGATCAACGCCGCCGCGATGCCTGTGCGATCCTTGCCTGCGGTGCAATGAAATAGCAGCGGCCAGGAGTCGGTATCAGCAGCTAGCTGCAAAAAACTGACGAACTGGTGGCCAGAGGTAGAAAGCATTTCGATGTAACTATCTGCTACATCAGCCGCCGTCACCGACGTGATTTCCCCGGCGCGTACCCGGTCGACGAACTCGGTTTGCTGGGCTATTTCGTCCCCGATTGGGAGTGGGATGTGCGTTGTGACTGTCGCCCACAGACGTGAGATATCTCGATGTGCTTCCGCTGAGGTGCGGAAGTCCACCACTGTGCGGATGCCGTAGCTAGCTAATTCCTCTAGATCGTCTTGCACTAATTCACTTAAACGATCAGATCGAAAGATGGCGTTTGTTCGGATACGTCGACCTTCCCTCGTGTGGTAGCCACCGAGGTCTCGGCAGTTCATCGCACCGGTTAAGTCGATTACGGCGTTGTTGCGGTTCATTACTGTGGCCGTGGCTCTCTGGGTAATCCGAGAATCCTCTCTCCGATGATGTTACGAAGAATTTGAGTGGTGCCTCCCATGATTGTGTAGGCGGGGGCATAGATGAGGTTTCGTGAGACTCTGTTCTCGAGCATTGAGTCTGCTCCCATCGCGTAGCCAACGAAGCTGGCGACTTTTTGTTCGAATTCAGTGCACCACGTCTTCGTAACGGCTGAATATTGAGGGAATGGTGTTTGCTTCAATACGTTTCGAAGCACCATGTCTCTGCCGATCTTGTAGCCAGTTTCTATTTCTGCCACTTCTTGTCGGATGAGCGGATTGTCGAGGTCTACTAGCTCTTTTGTGTCGAGGTATAGGCGTTGGTTAGACGCAAGCCGGTCAATGCCACCGCGCTCGTGTTCCAACTGGCGCATCGTTTGACCGAAACTGTTGTTGAGCTCTCCGACAAGATTCTCTGTCGGAACGAGTACATCGTTGAAGAAAACTTCATTGAAATGCGAATCTCCTGAAGCATCTTTAATGGGTTTCACTTCTATGCCGGGTGATCGCATGTCGACGATGAATTCGCTCATGCCTTTGTGTGGTGGTGCATCAAGGTCGGTACGGCATATCAAGTAACAGTAATCAGCAGATTGAGCTCCGCTCGTCCAAATTTTTTGACCGTTTACAATCCAGTTTGAACCGTCTTGTGTCGCTCGGGTATTAATTCCAGCCACGTTCGAGCCGGCATCAGGCTCAGACATGCCAATGCACCACTTGGATTTACCCTGCCGCATCGTTGGCAGGAATCTTTCTTGTTGTTCATCTGTTCCGTATGCGAGAAGAACTGGGCCGATTTGTCTGTCGGGAAAAAACGACCCGGCCATAGGTGCACGTCCCAATAGCAATTGCTCCGTTACAACGAATCGTTCGACCTCGGGCCTCCCATCTCCACCTTTGTCGATGGGCCAAGTCATCCCAATCCAGCCTTTTTCGGCGAGTCTGAGGGTGAATTTGTCGCTGTACCCGACGAGCCATCCGTCGTCGGTCTTGAGTAAATCGGAAGTTGCTTCGATGACCCATTCGCTTGCTTCCGCTGCTAGGTCATCAAAATGTTTTGGCCAGGTGTAGTCCATCGAGACTTGAGCGTAGCTAAGACCCACGCATCTGGCGATTTTGATTGACGGTTTAACGCTAACCTCGCCCGAATGCGAGCAGTGGTGATAACTGAATACGGCAGTGAAGATGTTCTGAAGGTGCAAGAGGTCCCCGAGCCTGCACCAGGCCCTGACCAGGTTGTGGTTGCTGTGGCCTCTTCGGCGATGAATCGCGCGGACTTGCTTCAGCGAGCCGGTCAGTACCCAGCTCCGGGCCCCAAGCCTGACTTTGAGATACCCGGGTTGGAGTATTCGGGAAAGATTCTGGCCGTGGGTTCTGAAGTTAGCAACTGGTCAACCGGAGACGAAGTGATGGGAATAGTTTCCGGTGGGGCAATGGCTGAGATGGTCGTAACCCATGAACGAATGCTCCAGTCGGTTCCTAGGGGTGTTGGCGTTGCTGATGCCGCAGCAATTCCCGAAGTCTTCATGACCGCGCATGACGCGCTTGTTACTCAGGGAGCTTTGCGTTCGGGTGGTCGAGCGCTGGTGCATGCGGGTGCTTCAGGTGTAGGTACAGCAGCCATCCAGATAGCAAAGTCTCTCGGAGCTCAGATAGCGGTGACCTGCTCCTCTGGGAAAGTTGAGGCCTGCAGAGATTTAGGTGCGGACTTAGTTGTTGATTACACAGAGAAAGATTTTTCAGAGGCTGTAGGCGAATGGACTATGGGTCAGGGAGTTGACGTAGTACTTGATGTCGTCGGGGGCGACTATTTGGCTATGAACATTAAGTGTTTGAAGGTTCAGGGACGCATAGTTCAAGTAGGTGTTATGGCAGCTCCTGTGGCTTCATTTGCGTTGGGTGCTTTGCTACCCAAGAGAGCTTCCTTAATTGGAACGGTGCTGCGCTCTAGACCGATTGAACAAAAGATCGAAGCCAACCAGCTTTTCATATCTCAACTGTTGCCTCGATTTGAGGACGGAAGCTTAAAACCTGTTATTGATTCGAGGTTCTCTTTGGATGAAATAGCGGGTGCTCACGCCTATATGGCTACGAACGCAAACGTCGGAAAAATACTTATCGACGTATAGGGCTGTAACTGGCCAGACTCAGCGGTTCGAGATTGGTACGTAGTTGCGTTCGTCGGGCCCGGTGTACATCTGCCTTGGTCGGTAGATCTTCTGCTCAGGGTCATCAAGCATTTCCTGCCAGTGAGCCAACCAGCCCGGTGTGCGACCTATGGCGAACAGGACCGTAAACATATCCATTGGAAAGCCCATCGCTTCATAGATCAGCCCAGAGTAAAAGTCGACATTGGGATACAGGTTTCGATCAATGAAGTAGGGGTCGCTTAGTGCAACTTCTTCTAACTTCATGGCGATGTCCAAGAGAGGATTCATTCCTGTCACCTCGAACACCTGGTCTGCGGTTTTCTTGATGATGGTTGCTCGCGGGTCATAGCTTTTGTAAACCCGGTGTCCGAACCCTTGTAGAAGTGTCTCTCCTGACTTCACTTTTTCAACGTAGGCTTCAACGTTCTCGAAGCTTCCTATTTCGTGAAGCATGTGGATCACAGCCTCATTTGCACCGCCGTGTAAGGGGCCGTAGAGGCCACATGTGGCGGCGGCAACGGCTGAGTAGGGGTCAGCATTGCTCGAGCCCACGGTCCGCATGGTGGTGGTCGAACAGTTTTGTTCGTGATCTGCATGGAGGATCAGAAGAATGTCCAACGCCTTAGTGAGAATAGGGTCTGGTTCGTAGGCAGGGTCAGCTACGTTCCACATCATTCGAAGGAAATTGCCGGTGTAACCGAGATGGTTAACGGGGTACTCGTATGGCAGACCTAAACGGTTTTTGTAGGCAAAGGCAGCCATGGTTGGCATTTTCGCTATAAGCCGGATGGTCTGTATTAGGCGGTTGTGGGGATCGTCTATGTCTTTGGCTTCGGGGTAGAAGGTTGATAGCGCGGCTACTGTCGAAACTAGAGTTCCCATTGGGTGCGCGTCGTAACGGAAGCTGTGCATAAAACGAGCAATGTCTTCATGGACATAGGTGTGGTAGGTGATGTGGTCAACCCACTCTTCAGCTTCGTCTTCTGTTGGTAGTTCTCCGTTTAGGAGCAAGTAGCAGACTTCAAGGAAGTTTGAGTGTTCGGCTAATTGCTCTATTGGGTACCCGCGATATCGCAGGATGCCGTTTGCGCCATCGATGTAAGTGATTTGGCTATTGCAATTCGCTGTAGACATATAGGCCGGGTCGTAAAACCACATTCCCTTGTCGAGCTGGCGAAGGGCAGATGAAGAGATGGTGCCATCCACGATTGGGACTGTGACTGTTTCTCCGCTGCGGTTATCTGTAATTGTAAAAGATTCTTCTGACACGTTTATTCCTCTGCATTCTGTACGTCTTATTTGTCCGCAAAGGGGTCAAGCCCTCAGGTGCGCCGTTGCACGGCTTGATAAACCCCGCCCGGACCGTACATCAAGTTGGAACGTTTCGCCTCTTTCAGTGGGTCAGTTTTTTGCCATCTTTGCGAGGAGTAACTTGAATCGTTCATTTGTTGATGCGTCAAGTGGCTCAAAGCGGCGAGTTGTCATGCCTTCGTTGCTGCAGTTGCTCTCGCTTTGAACTAAATAGGTCAATAAGGTCTGTTAGTTCTTTTCTAGTGTCGGCTGGGTCAATTACGGCATCTACGAAGCCTCGTTCAGCGCCGATATACGGGTTTAAATAAGTCTCTTCGTATTCTTCTACCCAGGTTGCGATTGTTTCGTCTGTTTCGCCCCGTTGCAGAATTTGCGCTGCCTGGGTGGCTCCCATAACAGCTATTTCTGCTGTTGGCCAAGCTAGGTAGGCATCGTTGCCCATTGTTTTGGAATCCATAACGATAAAGGCGCCGCCATATGATTTTCTGAGTACTAGTGAGATTCTTGGGACGGTAGCTCTTGCGTAGGCAAACGCCATTTGGGCCCCGTGTCTGATCATTCCTCGCCACTCGAGGTCTTTGCCTGGGTAGAACCCTGGGGTGTCAACCAAGGTGATTATGGGCAAATTGAATGCGTCACACATGGCGACGAACCGAGCGCCTTTTTGGGAAGCTGGAATGTCGAGCGTGCCGGCGATCGCCATAGGTTGATTGGCGACTAGCCCAACAGGTCGGCCACCCATGGTGCCGAATCCAGTAACGAGGTTTGCGGCCCAACCTCCGCGAAGTTCTAAAAAGTCATTGTCATCGACGACGATGCTGATCACATCTCGAACGTCATATGAGCCTGTTGGCGTGTCGGGTAGAAGTTCTCCAGCTTCTGGGGTCTTTCGATTAACAGGGTCTGACGTCACAGTGAACGGTGGTTCGTTTTCATTGTGATTGGGCAAGAAGCGCAGGATGTCGCTGATTGTCGCCAAAACATCGTCATGAGGCACGACGATGCTTGCAGCTCCAGTCTCTCGATAGTGGACGTTAGCTCCGCCTAGTTCTTGGACATCAACTTGTACGCCAGTCATTTGGCGGACAGGAACGGGTCCGCTTACGAAGGCGTATGCATCGTCTGCCATGACGACGATGTCGGCAAGTCCTATGAGTAGAGCAGTTCCGGAGACAGCTGGACCTGTCACTCCTGCCAGAATGGGCACTACTCCAGAAGCTTTAGCGAGAACCCGTGCAGCCCGACCCCATCCATCAAGGGCAGCCACACCGTAGTTTGCGTCGGCGCCTGAAGATGCGAGCAGGAGCACTATTGGAAGGTGCTTCTCCAATGCCAAGGTCGCTGCAGCGGTAAGGGTATCGCCGTCTTCTGGTGTGAGGGCCCCTCGGTGTTCGGGGTCTTCTGCTCGGATGAGCATGACCGAGCGACCGTCAAGGTCGTGTACGCCAGCAATGGCGTGAGCCGGGGTGCCTTGACGTATCTGAAGCGTGCTCGGAGTTGTCACACGACTGAGCGTAGGCCAGTTGAGTGCATCAGTAGTGCTGTTATTGACAAACGCGATCAGAGAGCGGTTAAACCTTCGATACTTGGTGCTCGGTCTCGGACAATTTGTTTGAGGACATCTCTGGTTGCCGATGCCGGGGCCGAAAGCATGCCGCGACGGCGAATAGCCAGTCCGACGCGACGTCGAGGCATGTCTTGGAGTGTTAGAACAGCCCATCCGCCACGGCCGATCCACGACGGTATGGCGGTTACTGGCACTATTGCTGGGGCGTAACCTTGGAAGGCCATTGTTGCGGCTAGGCGTATGCCGTCAAGTTCGGCGATAGTGCGTAGTTCAACGTTTTCTTGACGGGCCTTATCATCAATCAACACCCGGAGATTCGAACCTGGAGGGCTCAACAATAAGTTGTGTTCGGCGAGTTCGCCGATGTGTATTGGTCTGTCTCCTTCGCTGGCGAGCGAATGTCCGTCTGGTGCTATGACGACCAGCTGCTCTTCGAAGAGAGGGGTAGTAAATAATTCGTCATGGTGAAGGGGAGTGTTGATGACTGTCAGATCAAGGTCACCGTGTTCGAGTAGCGGTACTAACGCAGTCGTGGTTGAATCGATGACAGTAGCAATGACGTCTGGGAAGCTGCGGCCTAGTTCGTCTAGTAGAGGCGGCAAGAGCCAACGTCCGGTTGTGCCGATAATGCCAATCCTTACTTGGCCACTGACTCGTGAGGTCATTGACGTCACGTCATCTCGAAGTGCTGCTAGCTCAGTGTTGATGCGCCTAGCTCGTGTTAACACTGCTTGGCCTTCGGGAGTTAACTCGCCGGCGCTTCTGTCGACAAGTATTGCTCCGAGGTCATCTTCGAGTCGAGCTATGTGAGTCGAGATATTCGACTGAACGGTATCCAGGGCACGAGCTGCGGCAGAGAATCGGCCATGTTCAGCTACCGCTGCTAGGGCGTCTAGTTGTTTCAATTCCATAAACCCACACTACCTTTCCATCTGTGTAATAGATCAAAACTATCTATAAGTTCGGCTTGATGAATGACCCATGGGTAACTAAAGTAATTCTTGTCGAGATTGAACGACTTCCCCCAAGTCGCTCGACAATTACGACCGCCAATAGGTGCCCCCCACCTAAGCGGTTAGCCGAGGCGGAGCACCCCTTCCTCCTAACGGCTCTTGAAACCGGCCCGCCCCCCGGGCCGGTTTCCTAATTTTCGGGCAAGTTGGGGTGAATCTGTAGGCGGTAGTTGGAAATTATCTAGACCGAGGCTCGGATGATGTTCAGGGCGGAGCCAGCTTTAAACCATTCGATTTGCTCGGGACTGAAGGTATGGTTGGCGAGAAATGTCCAAGTACTGTTTTGATCGGTAGTTACTTCGACCTCTACTTGCTGTCCGGGCGATAGTTGATCTAAAGAGCGCACAGCGATGCGGTCATCTTCGCCGATTCGGTCGTAGGCTGCCGGATCTGCGAATGTCAGCGGAAGCATGCCTTGTTTCTTCAAGTTTGTTTCATGAATTCTTGCGAATGAACGGGCAATCGCTACTAATCCTCCCCGAAATCGTGGTTCCATGGCGGCATGTTCACGGCTTGAACCTTCGCCCATATTCTCGTCCCCGATAACTACCCATCCTTGGTTTGCCTCATGGTAACTGCGGGCTATGTCTGGAAAGGTTTGAGTTGCGTTGGTGAGCTGGTTCTTGCCGTAGCCAACTTCATAACCGTCGAAGGCGTTTACTGCTCCCAAGTAAAGGTTTCCTGAAATGTTTTGGAGGTGGCCTCGATACTTCAGCCAGGGGCCAGCCATAGAGATGTGATCAGTCGTAAATTTTCCTTGGGCTTTAACAAGAATTGGGAGGTTTTCGTAATCGTTTCCGTCCCAAGCTTCGAAGGGTTCTAGTAGTTGAAGGCGGTCAGATGTTTCGGAAACACGTACTTCAATGTGGGAGCCATCTGCTGGTGGTGCAACGAAAGTATTTTGTCCCGGATCGAAGCCCTCAGGTGGTAGCTCAATTCCGATGGGCACAGACAGCGAAAACTCTTCTCCGTCGTCATTTTTTAAAGTGTCGGTCAATGGGTCGAAGTCGATTGTCCCAGCGAGAGCTAATGCCATCACGGTTTCAGGTGAAGTTACGAAAGCCAATGTCGCTGGATCACCATCGTTTCGCTTTGGGAAATTCCGGTTATAGGAAGTGACTATGACATTGGGTTCGCCAGCGACGTGACCATCTTCTGCGCTTCTATCCCATTGGCCAATGCATGGGCCACACGCGTTAGCCAGAACAGTCGCTCCCAATGCTTCGAAGTCCGCCAAGAGACCGTCTCTTTGGATAGTGGCTCTTACCTGCTCTGAGCCCGGAGTTATGAGGAGCTTCGTTTTAGCTGTAATTCCGTTAGCTGCAGCCTCTCGTGCGATGCTGGCCGCCCTTGTGATGTCCTCGTAGCTTGAATTAGTACACGAACCTATTAGAGCGGCGCTAATGCTGGAAGGCCAGCCGTTGGCTTCAGCTTCCGCCCCCAATTCGGCGACTTCTCGGGCCAGATCAGGTGTGTGAGGTCCATTGATATGGGGGCTGAGAGTCGATAGGTCGATTTCGATCACTTGGTCGTAGTAACTCTCTGGATTGGCAATTACTTCGTCGTCGACTCGAAGGTGTTCTGCGACACTGTCTGCTAGATCAGCAACATCTTCGCGTCCGGTTGATTTCAGGTAACGACTCATTGCTTCGTCATACCCAAAGAGTGAAGTTGTCGCACCGATTTCGGCACCCATGTTGCAGATGGTCGCTTTACCTGTGCAACTCAATGATTCTGCCCCAGGACCGAAGTACTCGACGATTGCGCCAGTCCCGCCTTTGACGGTGAGAACTTCAGCTACTTTCAAGATGATGTCTTTGGGGGCGCTCCAGCCTGATAATTGTCCCGTGAGGTGCACGCCGATTGCTTTGGGCCAACGGACGTTCCAGGCGAAGCCAGTCATAACATCGACCGCATCGGCTCCTCCGACTCCGACAGCAATCATTCCGAGTCCACCGGCGTTAGGGGTGTGGCTATCGGTGCCAATCATCATTCCACCCGGAAAAGCGTATTGCTCAAGAACGACCTGGTGGATTATGCCGCTACCAGGCATCCAAAATCCTGCGCCATACTTCGCGCAGACGCTTTCTAAGAAGTCGTAGACCTCTTCGTTATTTTCGCTAGCAGCCAAAAGATCAGTTTTGCCGTCGTCTCTGGCTTGTATGAGGTGGTCGCAATGAGTGGTGGTTGGTACCGCTACCTCGGGTAGGCCAGCAGTCATAAATTGAAGCCAAGCCATCTGTGCCGTTGCGTCTTGCATAGCCACTCGGTCAGGATTCAGGTCGACGTAGCTGACGCCTCGCTCTAGCTCTTGGTCTTCTGATGCCAAGTGGTTAATCAAGACTTTTTCCGCCAGCGTGAGGGACCGCCCTAACTTTTCGCGTCCCATTGCAGTGCTGTCGGCAAGATTGGCGTAGACCTTCGCTATCAGCTCTATAGGGGTGTTCGCGGCTACTGGCATTTAAGTTCCCTCTTTTATATTCGTGCCGATGAGTGCTCTAAAGAAGATACGCCTTTTAGGGCATTTCGCCACTTGGGGACCAAGTTTAGACGTATGGCCAACGACGGTTATCGTCGTTGCCCTCTTTGTCGTTATCGCTCAACGCCCAACGGCGACGCCATGGAGCACCATCTGGTCCTTGAATTCCTGGACTTTCGTCAGAGTGAGATCGTTGTCGAGCAGCGAACCAGTTGCCGGTAGCGGTTTCGTCGGCAAGCGATTCCACTGCCGATTGAAGTTTCTTAGTGAATCGTCGATTGTTATCTTCGTCGGCAAATTCTAATGGTCTTCCAAAATTGACTGTTGCTTTGGACCGTTTCGGCCAGTTGCGGCCTTTTTGTAGAATGTCGAACGTTCCTCGAATGTGGACGGGAACCACTGGCACCCCTGCTTGTTTGGCAAGGAAAGCGGCTCCAGGCCGAAATTCTTGACCCCATCCATCAGGCGATCTTCCACCTTCTGGGTAGATCACCATGCTCCAGCCAGATCGAAGGAGATCTACTGCTTTTTCGATTGTGTTTCGGTTGATAGAAGTGCGTTCTATGGGTATTGCTCCTATGAACAAGGCAGAGATCGTTGCGGTCGTGCGGTTGCCGAAGAAATAGTCGGCGGCAGCTCCTACAAAGGCCTTGTGCTTCCAAGGTGGAGGCATGGAGGTCAACATCAACAATGTGTCCGCATGACTTTGATGGTTTGCGGCAAAAATTGCGGGTCCATCGAGATCATGAAGGCGATCGAGACCCCTAATAGTTGGGTTTGCGTAATAGCCGATGAGCCCCTTTCCGATAGTGGAAAGAGCTATTCGTCTTGTGAGTCTTGAGGCGTATCTGCGCGCCCAATCTGTCTCATAGTTCCCACCGGTATTAGAGGGCAGAGGAATTTGTCCATCCGGTGTTTCGGCTGCCGTTAAGGGAAATTCTACTTTCCGAACTACGCGAGAAATTGAAGCTTTGCTTCTTCGATCAGTCAAGTGACTGATTGGCTTTCTGCGATTCGGGTCCGTCATTTTCGTTCCTCGAACTAGACGACGTCAGCCATGAGGACTGGTGGGTTGTGTATATGGGTAAGGGTTGGGTCGCTGCCAACAACGTCAGTTGCGATCTCTAGGGCATCTCGCATAGTACTAGCGGAGCGAAAGCCCATCCTTTTTGTGGCCCGTTGATCTCCGCCTACGATGATTACTTGGCCGACGTGTTGAAGAGCATGTGAGCACCAGTACCACATGTAAAACGGATGCACCCCGTGGTAAGCGTAAGAGGTGCGGTAGAGATGTCTGTACCACTCATCTTCGGCGTAGCGTTTTTCGTACTTATGTTCGATCGTTTTGGGATCAGTTGTGTCAGCGAGCACTTCTTCGAAGAAATCGATGTAACTCGGATGATGTACGGGATGGAATTCCCATGGGGTGGGATGACTCATGATTACCACACCACCTTCTCGGACTAGGGGCTTGCCCTTGTACATATTAAATAAGTAACCCAATCCAAGGCATGCCACAAGAATGGGATTCATTATCGAGTTCACGTTGTAAGGGCCCAGGTATGGGAGTCCCATTGAGAGAATGTCGGTCTGTCCCTCGACTCTCACGAGGTGTTGCCTGTAAACGTTGGCAGTAGTCACTTTGTGAACTTCTTCTACTTCGCCAGCTTGGATGGAGGTCAATCCATAAGGGGCCCGAATGCTTTGGAAGATAGATCGTGCCGTTTTTCTTGGAACCTTGTCGAGAAATTTTTTTGTGCCCAGTAAAAGCATTCGCTCTTTGGCATTCATTTCCCACTCCCGTTTTTGCAAAAAATCCCAGGGAGCCGGGAATGTGTCGTTGTTGAGTGTCGTTTCGATTTGGAAAATCTTGACGCCAGCATCTCTGATGAGGCGACCTTGGCGCCAATTTTTGGTGTGCAGTTCACTGTTCTCTTGGTCCATGAAGGATTTGGACCGCTGCATTGTTTCGACATTGTGATGGTGACGAATTGCGGAATAACCCGATAGGCCGGTAGCGACGCTCTTATGACCTCCATCCATCGAGACTAGGTTGATGTTGACGTAGATGATGAGATCAGACTCTGCTGCTCTTTTGGAGATAACGACTTCTTCTCCGTGGTCTGTTTCGCCAAGGTGGGATAAGGCGTCTGGGTCCTCAGCATCAAAGTTGTATAGCTGACCGCTGGGAGCGAAAGCATCGTAAACGCGGTCGCCTACTGCGTGACGTAACTCTGCTTCGGTCATTCTTCTGTGTAGAGCTAATGCAGCTATCAGGTGGACATCGTCCACTCCGGCGCTAGCGGCGGTATCAAGCACCTGTTCGATAATTCGACCCCTAATGTCGGGCGCCTGCATCTGAGGTAGTGGTAGAGAGATGTCGTCAAAGGCGATAGTGAGTTTCATTCCCTTGGTAAGTAAGGCTGCAAGAGGAGGAGAATCGCCGAGGGGGTTGTCTAAGGCGTGACGTATGGCGCTGTCTACATCCTCTATTGGTTCGATTGGCTCGTTGGGGTATACAACGCGACTGCCTGAAGGCAGCCTTTCAAACCGGAAGCCTTCTCCGTGATGGAAAACAATTGGGGGAGTGGTCCTGTCAACTTCGAGTACGAGGCCTTGTCGAGCAGACATCAACGAACTCCTTCTCTGGTGGTTAGTAGCTTCGAACGCTGGCCCATGGGAAGTAACGGTTTAGGCCCCCCAGCGGTCTTTGGCCAATTCTCAGTTAACCAACCGCGTTTTTGGGCGATAGTTACCAAGCGGGTTTCTGGGTTAACCGCAACCGGATAACCGACAGCTTCCAGCATCGGGAGGTCAGATGCCGAGTCAGCGTACGCAACGCCTTGTGATGGGCTCAGTCCGTTCTCTTCAGCCCAAGCCACCATTAGTTGTGCACGAACTTCACCCGTCGGGGGTACGTCGAGCATTTCACCAGTGAGTTTTCCGTCTTTGCGGTCAATTCTGGCTGCAATGATGTGGTCGAAAAGAGGGCGGAGCGGTTCGACAGCGATATCTAAAGCGCCAGTGATTAAGACTGTCTGGTGTCCTGCTGCCCTATGTGCTCGTACACGCCTCAAGCCAGCTGGAAAGGATTTGATCAAAATCAGATCGCTTAACATTTCCGCTGCGTCTGCCTCTAGCTGTCCTAGCGGGGCACCTTTATATCGCTGGTAGAAATAACGAAGAAAATCTGTTCGATCGCGTTTGTCTCGTCTCCACAGTCCTGGAGTTTCAGACAGTGTTCGAAGCGCGAATTCAAGGCGTTGTTTGGAGTTCAAACGGCGCGTAGCTAGCCATGCGTAGCTTTCTACAACGTTGCTGGCGATTAGCGTATTTTCAAGGTCGAAAGCAGCAAAATGGCGATCTGGGTCTAGCACGGCCGAGCGGAGTCTTTCTGAGCGGCTTGGTCCAATGCGTTTTTCTGGAGTTGTTTTCACTCTCGCTTGAATCATTACGGTTGGTAGATGCACCTCAGTGATGTAGTGATGCCAATCAATGGCACTTGGATCGAATCCGAATTGAGCTTGGTCCTCGGGTGATAGTGAGTCCCATAGGGAGAGCGTGCGTTGTATCCCATAGAGGGCCTCACATTTCCCATAAGCCCCGTAGATGTCCACGTAACCCTTGATTTGGTTGAGGTTCTGGCGTCGTTCTGCAAACTTGCTTGTGAAGCTGCTTTCACCGCGAATCGGTAATCGGTTGATGACTTTGGCTGCCACGTCGAAGGCTTTGATTACACGATGAAGTTGTTCTTCTAGGCCACTCGACCCTGCGTACTTCCATTCTGTGCCCGCAGTGGGGTGCCCATTGGAGTCGTAAACGGGGTGCTCTCGGAACCACTCCATAGCTGTATCCAGCAGTTTTTTGAATTGGAGTGGATTAGTAGACCCAGAAGCAATTTGGAACACCTCTGGTTCTGGCTCTGGTCCCTTTGCCGCTACGGCGATTATGGCGGCGGCGACCATGTCTACTGGGATGACGTCAATAATTCCCTCTGGGTAGCCAGGAAAGGTATTGAGCTCACCTTTGGCGAAAGAAACGATAAGTGGTTCAGCCATCCGAAAGCCACGTATCCAGCCAGGTGTTGGTTCCGACCATGCAGATTCGATTATCGAAGGACGGACAATGCTGATAGGCACATCTCCATGAAGTTCGACAAGGGCGGTTTCTCCCAATGCTTTCGAGTAGGTGTAAACATCAGGCCAACCAAGTGAGGTTGCGCGACTTCGGCCCGCTTCGACCATTTGATCGTTAACCCATGCTTCTCTGAGCTGTTCGGTCTTGGCGGCGAGCATTGGTAGACCGGCAGCTCCGAGTTCTTCGCGGGCACCTTTTCGGAACCCTTCGAGTTGCTCAGGTGTGCGACTTCGCGCATCGAGGTCTGCTCGGGTGCGTCTTGCGGCCTCGACTTCCGCCCGCCAGTCAACATTTACTTGGAAAGGAGTGTCCGCCAATAATTCTTCGTTCGCCGCTCCGCGTCTGTTTCCGGCTACGTAGCAGGTTGAAACTGCCACCAGGTGAGGCGTCACGTTTGCTTCTGATAGCAGTTGAATCACCCGGTTGGGCCCGAGCAGGTTAATTTCAATTGAACTATCCAACGGGCTATCGAAACTTACTGTTGCCGCAGAGTGAATCACTACATCGCATGAGACGAATAGGGCACGGTCTTGTTCGTTGAGCCCTAGACCGTCGTTGCTAACGTCCCCCGACACCACAGAAACTCTTCGTTCGCAGGTCTCCTCAAACTCTTCACCCCATTGAGCTCTGAGTACGTCAAAAGCGTCGTTCCTAAAGATCTCGCGCTCGACTCGACGCTGTGCACTGTTGCGGCGTGTTGGGCGGACCAAAAGAACTAGATCACAGTCTGGCGCATTACGAAGTAGGCGTTCCACTAAGGCTGTTCCTAGAAAACCGGTACTGCCAGTTATCGCTATCCGTTTGCCCGAAAGGGACTCACTGATCACACCATTAGTTCTAGCAGAAAACTTACCAAATGGTAAGTCTATGTTGGTTTTAGACCTAGAATGTTTCAGTGCCCGCTCGTACTCGCGAACGAATTCTGGACAAAGCGTTGGCTGCGTTCGGTTTGCGAGGCTATGACTCGACCTCTCTTGACGACTTGGCGTCCGATCTCGGAATTACCAAACAAGCAATTCTGTATCACTTCTCTTCTAAAGAACACTTGTTGACTTCGACTATAGAGCTTGCTGTGCATGAGCTCGGTTCGGCTCTATCTGGGGCAGCGAACCCGCAAGCTCGAGGTTTCCAACGTATTGAAGATCTGGTTCGAGCGACGTTTTCGTTGGCGGCGCGTCGGCCAGAAGTGCTTGGTTTAGTCCGTGTGGTTTCGCGACAGGGTGGAGATGCTTCGGGGGAGTTAGCGTCCGCTATGAGCGTCATGCTTGGTGAGGCTGTGCGGTTTATAGAGGCTGAAATGGTGGCTGGCCGGTTTCGGCATCACGAGCCTCGAATGTTATTGCTTGCTGTGTATTCGGCCGTAGTCGGAGTGGCCACGGAACCTGAAGTGATGAGAGCGCTTGGTCTTGAACCTGATTTGCGTTCGCTAGTGCGAGCGCGAAGGGAAACTATTGAGTTTCTTCGCGCTGCTTTGATTGCTGACTAAGGGCTCTGAGCGGCTAAGTCAGCGAATAGGCGAGCGCATGGGGCTACAGACCTTCCCCCGCAGGAGATGCCGAATCTTATGTAGATGCTGTCGGCGGGGCCGTACTTTGCTAGGTCTTTGCAGGATCGGGCGTCCTGGTTCGCACACAATTCCCAGAGTTGATCAAGTAGTTGGTCTTCACCGGGTGGATTTGTGTTTGGGCTTAGGTCATTAAGGGATGGTGGCTCGCCGTCGTATTCGAGAATCAACGTGCAATAGGTCGTTCCTCGGGCCCCGCAGCTTGTTCCAAATTGAGAGTAGAGGGAGCCACTCGCGGCGGTGAGTCGCAGTTCTCCGCAAGAGGAGGTGCTGCCTTCAGAACAATTTGTCCACAGTTCGTCTAGTTTTTCATCGTCGCCTGGTGGTGGGGTGAGAGGGCTCAGTTCTCCATCGGGTTGATCAACTCCGAGTAGTAGGGAGCAGTCCATGTTGCGGCGACCTCCGCAGCTAAAAGCAAATTGTTCGTAGTCGCTTCCGTGGGGCGCTGAGTAGAAGAGGTTGTCGCAGGCTTTAGCGTCTCCCAGTCCGCATTCTTGCCAGTATCCGTCTAGGACTGGATCGTTGCCGGGAGGAGCGTCTGTTGAGTCAAAGTTGGAAGGCGCCTGTAGAAGTTCTTCTGACACTTGCGGCTTCTCGTTATCGTTTGGTGCTTGAGCGGGTCGATTGTTTGCGTTTGACCGACACAATGCGGTCGCCATACCAACGGCTATCTCCTCTTCGGGGCTGAGATCGTTGTTGAGGTCAGTGAGGTTGAGTTCCCAGCCTGCGAGAAGACGATCTTCGACACAAGCACGTTCTTGCTCGGTGAGGTTGCTTGTGAATTGTTGCTCCTTGTTAGCTGTGCTGTCTCCGTAGGAGCAAGCCGATATGACTAGCGGCAGCACCCAAATGATTAGGCGGCCTTTCATTAGGCCAACTTGTGTGAAATTGCGCCGACGTCGCGCAGGGCCGTTCCATCGGCTCCATCAGTTTGAAATCTTGCTCCAGGGCTTTCGGTTGCTTCTTGAATCAGGTCAGTTAGTAACCGAGCAAAGGGAACACCTTCGTGGGACCAGAAGTACCAGCTCAAAGAACCTGGGATTGTGTTGATTTCGTTTACCCAGAGACCATCGGCGTTCCAGAGAAAGTCGATGCGGGCAACCGAACGCACCATGACTAGTTGGACTACTTGGTCGGCGATAGTTCGCAGTTCTCCCTCAATGTTGGGAGGCAGATCAGCTGGAAGTTCTCTTGGGGCGCTGGCCATTCCCTCGGGACCGGTTAGGTATTTATCGGCGTAGCTGTAAATGCCGCCGTCTTCTGGACGAAGTGGTCGTTCTACTGCGCTCAGAGTTGTGTTTGGGTAAGTTCGAACTGAGATGTTGAGGTCAACGGCATCGCTTAGGTATCTCTGTGCGACGGCACCTGAACGAAGAAGGGGTTGGGTCTTAACTAGAGCTTTAGCAGTTGCGAGATCTTCGACTACTTCGATACCGATAGAAGAGCCGCCGAACCTTGGCTTGATTATGAAAGGGCCAGGTTCTTCAAGGGTTAGGTCGTCGGTGACGAGATGAAGCGGCAGAGATGGTATTCCTGCGGTCTCCATGGTTCCCGAAAAAGCTAGCTTGTCCATGCCGATGGCGGCACCTCGTTGAGTTGGACCGGTGTAGCTGATGCCGGCTAAATCGAACATTGCCTGAAGGCTGCCGTCTTCGCCTGGCCCTCCGTGACAACAGACGACTACCGCTGAGATATCGATTGGGCTTTGTTTCCCTCGTTTTCCAGCCTTGTAGAAGCCTCCATTTTCGCCGATTTGGATTGATATTGGCTGTGCTGATCTTGGCAAACCATCAGCAAATTCGCTTGGTTCGATATCGGCAGGTACTTGGAACCAGTTTCCGGTCTTAGACCAGTACAGAGCCACTACGTCGTTGCCGGCGTCGGATAAGGCTCGTACAGCCTGTAATCCTGTCAGGATCGAAATATCGTGTTCGGGAGAAGGGCTGCCGAAGCAGACTGCAGGGCGGTTCATTATCTCCTATGAAACAGCAGATAGCGTCCCGGCGGGTGTCACCAACAGATTCTTGTTAAGGGTTCTGCTTACGCGTAGTGATCGGGTAAATCGTTCTCGTACAGTACAGCGTCACCTGCTGTGAGGTTTTCGCGAACCCATCTGATGGCCTCGTCGCGATTTGGTAACAGGTGAACGCGAGCGGTTCCATCTCTTGAACCGTTTACCAGAGCGCGCCTATTTGTCCGGCCGACTATCAGCAGATCATCGGCGATGAGGCTGGCGTCGACTCCAAATCGCCTATTCTCAGGATTCTGTCGATTTCCGAGTTCGACCATCCCAGGGGTGACCACCACCTTGCGATTGGCCTGAAGTCCGGTCAGTGTTTTGAGAGCTGCTGCTGCACCAGCTGGATTGCTGTTGTAGGTGTCGTCGATGATCGTGGCACCTAAGTCGCTAGGGACTATTTGGCGGCGATGATCAGCGGCCGGCAAAGTGGAAAGTCGCAGAGCGATAGTCGCTGCTGGTATCTCTAATGCGATTGCCACGGCAACGGCGCAAGCCACATTTGTCGGCGCAGCATCGATTCTTAAGTTTGTAACTATCTGATGGTTTGAAACCGTAACTGTCAAACCATCTTCGGAGCGCACAAAGACGTCTGCCGTCGAGTCTTTTTCTGAGCATTTGACGACGTTAATTCCGGAGGCTTGGAGGCGTTCTGCTTCTTCAGTCAGTCCATAAGCATCAATGTTGACGATTGCAGTTTTGCTTGTTGCAAAGATCTCGCTTTTAGAGGAGACGATCGTGTCGAGATCTCCGAAACGTTCCAGATGCACTGGGCCGATTGCCGACAAGACGGAAATTGATGGTCTTACCCAGCTCACTAAATCAGCTATTTCGCCCGGGCCGTAGGTGCCCATTTCGGCCACAAAAATATCTGTCCCGCTGTGGAGGTGTTCGTTCACGGCACGGGAAAGCCCTGCACTGTTGTTAAAGCTTGCAGGGCTAGCTACAACGCTATGACTTTCGGATAACAGGTGGCGGACATATCCTTTAATCGTTGTCTTCCCATAAGAACCAGTTATCGCGATCCGGATAGGGTTAATACGCTCCAAAGTGTTGGCAGCTTGCGTGACGTAGCTTCGAGCAAATTTCCGTTCGACCGGCTTCAAGAGTGCCAAAGTAGCGTCAATCAAAAATGGAACCGATATCGCGATCGAGCCATAAAGCACTGGGCTGGCTTCGAACTGCCGCACCGCCAGAAATAAGCCGCAGATTAAGAGTGTTGCGACGCTCGCTACAGTGCGAAGTCGACGTGTCCAAGCTAAAGAACTCGTTCGACCTTTGAGTCCCAGCCCGATCGGTCCGAGCGCCATCATCGCCGCTGTGATGATGCATGAACTAGCGAACCAGATGCTGATCAAAGCTGCGCCAACCGCTATCAAAATCATTAACGGGTTGACGATCCCCAGCCTCCACCATCTCAGGGCGAAACGTGATGCAGAAAGAGAAAGGTAATGCTCGCGTTGAGCGACGCGAAGCCAGCGTATGCCGGATAACAATGAGCCGATTAGACAAGCCGCCAAACACAGATCTGTCTCAGTCATGAGAGAGCACTCAAACGTCTATCAATTGCTTCGCGCAACGCTGTTGGAGCACTGGTCGGAACGAAGTGATCGATGCCGCCCAGGAGTGTCAATCTGGCGTCTGAGAGCAGAGCTTCAGCTCGGGTGGCGATCTCTGGGGGAGCGGCGTCATCGCCATCGCCCCAGACAAGGTCAACGGGTGCTGATATAGAGCGCAGTTGCTTCTCATAAGATTCGTTGACGACTGTCACTAAAATGTCGCGCATGAGCCCTGAAGCTGCTCGGTAGTCCGCGCTCCCGTATTTATCTCGCAAACCCTCGAGCACGTGATCGTTAACGAGTCCCCATTTATGCATCAGACGGCCGAAGCGGTAGCGCAATGCCGGTCTACCACGACGATGTGCTCGGTGGAGAAGGGGCACTCCAGTTAGAACTAGCCCTCCGATAGCAGCTGGTCTTTGCTCTGCTAAATGAACAGCGACCCGTCCCCCAAAGCTGTGTCCCACCAGCACCACTGGCGTATCGCAAATATCGAGAATTGGACTCACAAGGTTCGCGTACATCGAAGCTCCACCCACCTCAAGGGGTGCTGGTGACACGCCGAAACCAGGCAGATCGATGCTAATTGCGTCTAGACCTTCCAAGCTCGATGCAAAGTCTTGGTGAGATCGACCCCATCCGTGTAATGCCACAACACGTGGTGATTCGGTTCCCAAGCGGGTACCGAATAACGATCCGTCGGCAAAGCTAGAAAGCGCCACGTAATTATTCTGATCGAAGTTCAGCTACTAGTGGGCGCGGTTAGCTATTTGCGGATCGATTAATTGCTGAAAGAAGCGCATGAAAGCTGGCCGTAACGATATTGGGATGTAGCCCGACGCCCCAATGAACACTGCGATCAGTCGTTTCTATTTCGACGTACGCTGCAGCTGCGGCATCAGCTCCAGTGCCGACGGCATGCTCCTGGTAGTCGACGAGGGTGAGTTCTAACCCGCAGCCCTCGGCCAGTGCGGTCTTAAACGCTGAAAGAGGCCCGTTGCCTTCACCGGTGATCGTCATTTGTTCACCTGACACACTCAATGATGCGGTCACCGTTGACATGTCGGAAGATTCAGAGTCAAAGTTACTTTTGTGACCCAGGTAGGAAAATGGTTGAGTTGTGTGAAGATAAGTTTCGTCAAAGGTTTTCTTGATCGTCTCTGGAACAATCTCACCACCTTCATCTGTGATCGATTGGATGACCTGACTGAATTCGATCTGCAGTCGTCGAGGTAGGTCCAACCCAAAGTTGTTCTTCATCACATAAGCGACTCCGCCTTTGCCGGATTGGCTATTGACGCGAATGACATCTTGGTAGGTGCGCCCGACATGAGCAGGGTCGATCGGCAAATAAGGAACTTCCCATACTTCATAATTTTCTGAGAGTGCTTCGAACCCTTTTTTGATGGCGTCTTGGTGGCTGCCAGAAAAAGCGGTGTAAACCAAATCTCCACCGTAGGGATGGCGTGGGTGGACTGGTAACTGGTTGCAGTATTCAGCGATCCGGCGGATGTGGTCTATGTGACTGATATCTAGTTCAGGATCCACACCTTGACTGAATAGGTTCATTGCCAAGGTGACGATGTCAACGTTGCCAGTTCTTTCTCCATTGCCGAATAACGTGCCTTCGACGCGATCAGCTCCGGCCATGACTCCGAATTCGGCTGCAGCTACTCCACAACCTCTGTCGTTGTGTGGGTGAAGCGATAACACGATGGCATCGCGATTAGCCACATTACGGTGGAAGAACTCGATCAGGTCTCCATAAAGATTTGCTGTTGACATCTCAACGGTTGCTGGCAAATTCAAAATAATTGGATCTTGTGAAGTGGCACCCCATTCGGCTGCTACTTGCTCGCATATGTCGATAGCGAAATCTATTTCAGTTCCTGTGAAAGATTCTGGAGAATATTCGAATCGAATGTTCGAGTTACTAGCTTTTTCTCGTAGTTCTCTGCATTGGCGGGTTCCTGTAAGGGCAATATCGACTATGCCATCGAGATCAAGGCCATAGACGACGCGTCGTTGAAGGGTGGAGGTTGGGTTGTATAGGTGAACAATCGCATTTTCGGCGCCGGCAATGGCCTCGTATGTTCGTTCGATGAGTTCTGGTCGGCTTTGAGTAAGTACCTGGATCCATACGTCGTCGGGAACTAATTGGTCTTCGATTAACATTCTGCAAAAATCGAAATCTGGAGCGGAAGCGGACGGAAAACCGACCTCTATTTCTTTGAAACCCATTTCTACTAAGGCTTCGAACATTTGTTTTTTGCGAGGAAGGTCCATGGGGTCTATCAGGGCCTGATTGCCATCTCGCAGATCAACTGAGCACCATAAAGGGGCTTGGGTTGTTACTTTGTCTGGCCATGTACGATCCGATAGCTCTGGCGCATACGGATAGTGGATGTACTGACTGAAAGGCATCGAACTGGGCTGTTGCTTACTTATGCCCTTCACATCTGCCATGAGTTGTTCCTCCCTATGTGGATTGTCTCGTCCCGGTCTGTTCTTCTCGCCGTCAGCTGCCCCGAAAAGCAGAAGAACCCCCCGGCCTTGCGGCACAGGAGGTTATGGCGAGGGCTTCTATGTGTAGCCCTCGCCTATGTAAGAAGAAGTAGTCCGCGTAGCGCTCTATTCACGTTGCTAACCATAGCACCGGAATTCTTTTTTGGGACATACAGGTTCGAGGTGACTTGAGACACCAAATTCACCCTAGGCAGCTTTGGGTTCGGCTATGAGCCTTGAAAACAAGGTGTCTTTCATTCCAGCGGTTGAGACAGTCGCGCTGTGCACCCCTAGGGATCTCATTGACTGCCGCAAGATTGTTGCTCCTAAAGGCATTAATTGAGATCTCTTAGCGTTCATGCCCGGGAGCGCTAATCGACTATTTGTTGATAGTTCTGAGAAGGTTTTGATTAGATGACCTAGATCGGAACAATCAATCGATAGGCCGTCCAGGCTTTCTGGCACTTCTGACCTGCGAACTGTGTTTACGAGCTTGGCCAATGCAAGTGGCATTCCGCCCACGATCACGAAAGAAGAGTCCTCAGTCTGGTTGATTTCTGCTGTGATGGATTTCAGGCTTTCCGCAATGTGATTTTCAAGTCGAACTCTTGTCGAAGTTTCTACGAAGCCATTGGTTGATGCTCGCGGAGCGAGAACACTGGTTCCTAAGGGCCAGCTGAAATTATGTTCTGGGCGTCTACTTCCAAGTCTGCCACTTGCAATTCCTAGGCTCCCGCCGCTGAGGGCGATAGTTGTTAGATCGTCAAGGTTTAGTAGGCGGTCTGCGGTTGCCTGCCAAATGAGAATGTTTTCTTCCTCGGGAAGCAAGATTTTTATGGGGCATCCAGCTTCTCTTTCTATATGAGACGCGACCGCCGGACCGTTAGCTGCCAAACGAAAAGACTCAGTAGCTACTGCAACAACTCTTTGACAATTGTGGGCCTTGGCGGCAGTCATAAATTCTTGGGTCAGTCGCGTGGCAGCTGAAATATCATTTTGGGTGAACGAGCCGTTGGAGCTGACAGAGGCGCCCAGGTGAAGGTGATGAGTTCTTCTATCAACTTCGCCGCCGGTGTTAACGGTGAGCCGGCAAGTGGTGCTTCCCAACTCAATCAAAGCGACTCTCACCAGCCTGAGGCTAGAAAGGTTTGGAGCTGTAGTGGTGGACCCAAAGATGAGTCACTTGAGAGACAGGTTTAAACGAGTTCGAAAGAGAAGTCGGGAAGTACTTGTACCGACCGTCCTACGTGTTCTTCAGTCATCATTGACTCCATCAGCGGTAAATCGCTGGTGCCTGCCCACTGTCTCCCATTAGGTGTGCGGACGGATGCGAGTCCACGCTCGGGACCATCAGCCCCATGCATCACTGTGTAGGCCTCGATAGTGCCGCTACCGACGTGTTCAGCATCTAAATCGACGCTCGGGAAAGCATCTATTTCGGTTTGGCAGTCCTGATGTTTGAACCCGTTGCTAGGCGGAGTGGTGCTGTACAAACCGAATGCGTGTTTGGTGATGTAGCCACCGTTGGCTGAGCACAGACCGACGGTGCCAGCGTCTTCTCTCAAGACGTTAGCCATCGTCGCTATCGAATGTGTGACGTAATTGTTGAGGGGGCCACCCGCAAATGTCAGGCCGCCTGTTTGAGTTAGCTGCCGGTCTATTCCTAGTTCCATCTCGGTAGCAGCTATCTGCACAGCTGACGGAAAGCAACTGTATAAATCGACGTGATCGATGTCATCGGGCGTTACGCCCGCCAATTCCATTGCCTTTCTCCCTGCCACACGTATCGCTGGCGAAGAATGCAGATCAGCTCGATTGGAAACAAAGTTTGTGTCTGCGCCGTCTGTTCCCGAATGGGGAAATAGCCAACGGTCTCGAGCAACGCCGGCAGTTTCCGCTGCCTCAGCTGAGCACACAATGAGTGCCGCTGCTTGATCAAGGTCCCAATTCGAGTTCATTGCCTTGGTGTAAGGAAAGCCAACGAGGCGGTTGGAAGGTCCAGGGTTTCTGATCTCTTCAGCAGTCATAGGGTTTTGAACCCACGAATAAGGGTTCGCGCAAGCTACGCGATTAAAAGTTTCCCAAAGTTTGCTGACACGATCTCGGTGCTCGTCGATGGTCTCTCCTCTAGACGCTCGAAAAGCGGATTCGAAAATCGGATAAAAATTGATAGGCATAGCAAAGCCGCGTTCGAGTTCCACTGGATGGCTCATCGTCACGTCTTTGCCCAAGATTTCGTCGGGTTCTACCCCGGTTTGGTCGGTGTAAGGGATCCGTTGACCGGCGCGCTTTGCTCGTCTTCGACTCCAGATTCCTTCGGCGCCAACGATGAGAACAATGTCAGCTTCACCACTTTGAATCCGTAGCGATGCCTTATTCACGAGCGACTGAGGGGTATTCCCCCCGTCCGTGGAAATGCCGGTTCGACTGTTATTGCCGAATGCCTCGCAGAGAAGAGCTGCTGGGTCGGGATACGGCCATGCCCCTTTAACCACCCAGGTATCTGTGGCTTTGTCCAATAGAGATCGAGCGCCGGCGTCATCAGCGGCGGCCTCAAGAGCTACCCGCATCATAGCGATGGGCTCCAAAGCCTCTAACGGGTTATCTGGACGTTGTTTTAGTTGACCTGTGCCAACTAAAACCGGAGTACGAGGGTCAACTGAATTCATTGGTTTACCACCTCAGCGATAGTGCGGAGCAGCGGGATAGGGCCGCTTACTTGAAGAGTGGTCACTACCGTATCTTTCCAACGCTGCAGGTCGTCTGCGATCTTGTCAATCGGTCCAACTAGAGCGACCTCTTCTACCAGCGATAGAGGGATCGACGCGGCGGCTTCATTTTTGCGACCATTTAAATAACAGTCTTGGACCTCGTCTGCGACGTCTTGGTAGCCCTTTCGACAAAAGACGTCATAGTGGAAGTTGGCCCCTTTAGCACCCATGCCGCCCATATACAGAGCCAACATCGGCCTTACTTTGTCAGCTGCGCGTTCGACGTCGGCATCTGGAACTATTGAAACAGGGCAAACAACCTCGAAGTCGTTTTCTTCAGGGATCCTTCCATCGGAACCGATTCGCGTTTTCCCAGCCTTACTGAAGCCTTCGTTTAACGCATCGGCATAAAACTGGTTGTCTTTTGGTGCAAAGAAAAGGGGAAGCCAACCGTCGCAGAGTTCTGCTGAAAGCGCTACGTTTTTTGGCCCTTCGGCTCCTAAGTAAATTGGGATGTGTTGCCGCAACGGATGCACTGTTGACTTCAGTGGTTTCCCTAACTCCAAACCGCCCGGGAAAGGCATTTGGTAATGGTCGCCTACGTAGGAAACTGGTTTTTCTCGCTCGCAGATTTCTCGAATAATGTGGACGTATTCTCGGGTTCGAGCTAATGGCTTCGGGTAGGGCTGGCCGTACCAGCCTTCAACTACTTGCGGGCCACTAACTCCTAGGCCGAGTATGAAACGACCATTGGTGAGATGGTCCATAGTTATTGCTGCCATTGCGGTAGCGGCCGGGGTTCGGGCGGACATTTGAACGATGCCCGTTCCGAGTTGAATATTTTCTGTACGGCTTCCCCACCAAGCCAATGGAGTAAGGGCATCACTTCCATAGGCTTCTGCTGTCCAGAAGCTATGAAAGCCAAGGGCCTCTGCTTCTAGGATCGTTTCTTGGGCGTCCGATGGTGGGCCAGCTGCCCAATACCCAGCTCCTGTTGCCAGCTTCATCTGTCACTCCCGCGCTTGAAAGGCTCTCTGAAAGAATGTTTTCCTAACTGCTTCTAGCACATATCGCATTCAATGATGGTGGTAGCGGGCCGAGGTGCTTCTACCCTCAAGCGTGTGTCGTCAAACGAACAGATAACCGCGGAAGCTGAGAGGCGCAGAACGTTCGCGATAATTAGCCACCCTGACGCAGGAAAAACGACTCTCACAGAAAAGTTTTTGCTTTACTCGGGCCAAATTGCGGAGGCAGGTTCGGTCAAGGCTCGGTCGGGAAGAAAGTCAGCTACGTCTGACTGGATGGAATTGGAGCAACAGAGAGGTATATCGATTACCTCGACAGCTCTGCAGTTCGATTATCGAGATCGGGTGCTGAACCTTTTAGACACTCCGGGTCACCGGGACTTCAGCGAAGATACCTACCGGGTTCTCGCAGCTACTGATGCCGCAGTGATGGTGATTGATGGGTCCAAGGGAATTGAGTCGCAAACGCTGAAGCTGTTCGAGGTTTGTCGACAACGCGAAGTTCCGATTCTGACCTTCGTCAACAAATGTGATCGACCTGGCCGACCCCCTCTCGAACTCGTAGACGAAATTGAGAAGATGTTGCAATTGTTGCCGACACCTATGTCTTGGCCGGTTGGCGTGCCGGGAGACCTGAAAGGAATCGTTGATCGCAACTCAAGCACATTCGTTAAATACGATCGAACCGCGCATGGAGCAACTGAATCACAAGAACGTGTGACATCAATCGAAGAGGTTGATCATTCAATTAACGGGTGGGAAGAGGCTAAAGAGGAATTAGAGCTGCTCGATGCCCTTGGAACTGAAGTTGATCTCAAAGGATTTCTTGCAGGTGAAGTGAGTCCAGTGTTTTTCGGTTCAGCGCTTACCAATTTTGGAGTACGACTCTTACTTGACGCAGTTGTTGACCTTGCGCCTTCACCTGCCCCCAGATACGACAAAAATAACGCGCCGAGACAAGTCGATGCCCCTTTTTCTGCGTTTGCGTTCAAGGTGCAAGCGAACACAGATAGAGCTCACCGTGACCGCATCGCTTACGTTCGGGTGTGTTCGGGTCATTTCGAGCGAGGTATGAACGTCACTCAAAGTAGGACTGATCGACCTTTCGCTACTAAATATGCCCATACGATGTTTGGGTCGGATCGGTCAACGGTAGAAGAAGCTTGGCCTGGAGATGTGGTCGCCCTCGTCAACGCGAGCGATGTGCGAGTCGGTGACACTCTGTACGCGGACACTAAGGTCGAATTCCCACAAATTCCGTCTTTCGCACCTGAAATTTTTAGAAGAATCCGGGTGACCGACACCAATCGTTTTAAACAGTTTCGACGTGGATTAGTTCAACTCGATGAAGAAGGTGTGGTTCAAGTCCTAAGAGATCAGGAAATGGGTGACGTGGAGCCCGTATTGGCTGCAGTAGGCATGATGCAATTCGAAGTCGCCACTCACCGGCTGCAAAACGAATTTGGCGCGCCAGTCGAATTGACTAATGCCCCATTTTCGGTGGCTCGTCGCACAGACCCAGAATCAGCTGATGAGTTACGGAGGCTCCCTGGGGCCACTGTTCTAGCTCGCAGCGACGGAGCGTTACTTGCATTGTTTGAAAACGAGTTTTACCTCCAACGAATCCAAAATGAAAAAGAGCACTTGACCTTGGAGCGAGTGTTAGCTGAGCAGGAATGGCTCAGCGATGGGAACAGTTGAAAAAGTACGTGAGCTTATTCGGTGGGTAGTTGATCGGGCATAAGGGGACTTCTGCCAACTAGGTACGAGGCAAGTACTTTGTCGTCGCAGACTCTGCACAAATAGACAACTTGGGTGGCGACAATAGACAGTTGGCTGCCTCGGGACTTCTCAACGATGGCTTTGACTGCTCCCTCCATATCGGTACCGCCGCACCGATCACAATCAGGAATCGCATTGGGGTCCCGTTCCCAGCGCTGACTACAAAGCTGGCACTCAACTTCAATTAAGTCGTTGCGCGGTTTCCCGATCAGTTCTTCGGTTTCACCACATGCAGGACATTGCAACTCATCCACCCCACTACCGTAGCTTGACACTTGTAAGTTGCAGGGTGGAGACACCGTGACTGCTGATAGCGACCACTACTTAACATTGGGAGTTAACTCCGATGCTGACCATGAAGTAGTTCGGCGCGGATGGATAGCTGCTGCCCGGGCTAACCACCCCGATGCGATGGTCGGCGCGTCACCAGAAGAAGTCCGGCGGGCAGAACTTCGGATGCGTGAGATCAATGAAGCTTGGCGCGTTCTCGGCTCCGAACCGCTGAGAAGAGCCTACGACCAGGAGCGCGACGAGAAAATGAGGCTTGCTCACGCCGAAAAAGAATGGCTGCAGGAGCAATGGTCCGACGAAGATGGCGACCTTGATGATTTCCAACATGAGGGATTCGAAGTACGAAGCCCGATAATCGCTATGATTTTGCGGTCGATTCCATGGTTGCTTATAGCGGCAACTGGAGTCACAATTTTTGTGTTCTCTGCGTTCGCCACCGGAAGCGCCCCTAAACAAATACCGGCACAAGGATGTCTCGCTCAATCAGAAAACGGTGAGATCACGAGACCGTATGACTGTGGTCAACCCGGCGCACTGCGTATTGTTGCTGAACCATCAGGACCCATAGAGAGCTCCTATTGCCGGCAGTATGCGCTCCACCCCAATTCGTACGGCATTCAAGACCCCCAAAAAGCGAACAAATATTATTGTGTGGAGCCGACCGGCAATTAGTTGCGCTTAGGAAACAATCTTTTTTGCGAAAAGCTCTTGTATCTCTTCGTTCTCCAGGCCAACTTCGGCAAGAATTTCAGATGTGTGTTGGCCTTGTGATGGGGCCGGACCCTTCACCGACATTTCAGATCCTTGCAGGGCAAACGGTGGAGAAACGGTTCGAAAAGGGGGAGTGGTATTGGGAACTTGTTCGAATGCTTGCAGCGCTTCTGCCTGAGGGTCATTGATGACTTCGTTAAGGTTTTGTATGAGACTCCACACCATTCCGGCTGCATCAAGGCGTCCAGCCCAAATATCGGAGCTTTGAGAAGCGAAGATCTCGTCACACAGAATCATCAACTCTGGACCATGGTCAGTACGGCTGTCAGGGTCAGCAAATCTGTGGTCTTCTAACCACTCGAGTTGACCCATAGCTACGCAAAATGATTCCCAATAGTGATCTGCGGGCATGGTGAGCATGATCCACCGGTCATCTGCGCAGCGGAACCTGCCAACTAGCGGCGATGGTGTTTCAATTCGCATAATCGGCCCAGGAACATCTCCACCGGCAAGCCCTATTGACAGATCTGAACTCATAGTCCACATAGCCGCATGCATGAGAGCGACCGATATGTCTTGTCCTTCACCGGTCAGGTCACGTTCTCGGAGAGCGAGCAATATCGATGAAAGGATTGCCAAAGAAGTCGTGTGGTCTCCTTGGCCAGGACGACCCGCTGGTGGCGTTTGGCCTGGTTCGCCCATCGTGTCGATCACACCGCCACGACTAAAAAAAGCGGTGTAGTCAAAGCCGAGCCGGTCTTTGTCTGAGCCGCTATTTCCGTAACCGGTAAGAGTCACATGGATGAGTTCTGGGTGACCAGCCCGTAAATCTGATGCTCTCAGCTTGAACTTGGACTGGCGTTCGGTTGTCAGATTGGTGACGAGAACATCACAAGACGCAGCAATTTTGTGAGCTACCTGAATTCCCTTTTCTGTTGCTAGGTCGACGACGATGCCTCGTTTGCCGCGATTATCTAACTCCCACCAAGGATCAGGGCCATCTTCTACGGTAACTAAGCCCCTCAGGAGGTCACCTTGTGGGGGTTCAAGCTTTATGACGTCAGCCCCTAAGTCAGCCATCATTGCGCACGCGCTTGGAGCAGCAATCATCCCCGCCGCATCTAGTACGCGTATTCCCGCTAGTGGTCCCCCCGGATTAGGCATAAATCGTTCTATGGCTGTCCGTGAACGTCACGTAACTCTCGTTTGAGGACCTTGCCAGTGGCGTTGTGGGGGATTTCGTCGATGAAGATAACCGACTGCGGAACTTTGTAACGAGCCAGGTTTTGTCGGCAATGGTTGATTATTTCTTTCTCAGAGACGTCTTCCCCGTCTTTGAGCACAACTATTGCACGACCCACTTCAACCCATTTTTCGTCAGGGATGCCTATGACTGAGACCTCGCCTATCTGGCTGAGTTGGTAGATGACGCTTTCGACCTCGGCGGGGTAGACATTCTCTCCTCCCGATATGTACATGTCTTTCCAACGATCAACGATGTAATAGAAACCGTCTTCGTCTTGGCGGGCGGCGTCTCCAGTCTTGAGCCAACCATCGTCAAAAGACTCTGCGGTGGCTTCTGGCCAATTCCAATAGCCCGGTGTGATGTTCGGTCCCTTGCACCAAAGTTCACCCGTTTCACCCACGTCGGCTTCGCGACCATCTTCAGTCACAATGCGTACCTCTGTGTGCATTCCTGGAACTCCTGCAGATCCAATTTTTGAGGTGCACTTGTCAGCGGGCAAAGCCAGAACGAGAGGGCTTGTTTCTGTCATTCCATACGCCTGTTGTAGCGGCATTCCTTTTTGGGCCCACGCTTCTATAAGCGGGACAGGAGTAGGGGAGCCACCGACAGCAGGAGCGATCATTGTCGGGAAAGACGAGT
>Ga0163179_10000133_pt1 | contig 51842 bp, 54 predicted proteins | sample AtlANTMetagenome_FD_109643 | JGI IMG/M metagenome (GOLD analysis project Ga0163179, IMG submission 109643) | Marine eukaryotic phytoplankton communities from the Atlantic Ocean - Atlantic ANT 2 Metagenome | ecosystem: Environmental > Aquatic > Marine > Oceanic | place: North Atlantic Ocean... | reverse complement strand
GAAAATGGAGTAGACACCAAGCAGTTTCAGTATAAAAAATCAGCATTTAAATATGCTTACCAAAGAGTATTAAGTAATGCAGGAGATGTGTCTGATGATGTTTGCAGATACTCTGATGAAAAGCCAACTGAATATTGGACACCTATAAAAAGAGATGCTGATGGAGATGGATTCTATTTTGACACTTATGATGATAATTCAGGAAGTTATCAAGTATGGGAGACCAAAGATGCATATGCAATAATGATTCAATGTAATGTTAATGATGTTACAATGCTAACAAAGGAAGAATATGAAGAACAAATTAAGGAATTAGATGCAATGTATGGTAGTGATTTAGAAGAGTATTGCGAGACTGATGACAATGGAGATAAATTCTATTGTTCTTTAGTTGATGACTATGACTACCAATTTAGATTAATTAAAAACCTATAAATATGAAAAAGATAGCAATAGTAATAACAGCGAGTTTACTGACTTCCTGTGGAATGATGAACAAACTTACTGATGAACAATTATATCAAAGAAGTAAGATTGATTATGAGATAAATAAATTGTATAACGAGTATCAAGTGAAGAACGATTCTTTACTAATTGAATACTATAAAATTAAATAGATATGAAGATAACATATGATGACACAAGAGATATTGCAATAAGATGCATAGATAAATTAATAGAGTTAAAATTATTATCTGAAGATGAGCATAATTTTGAAGTACAAGATTTAATACAAGATGAAATAAATAATGTATTAGGTTTAGATATAGATGATAATTTTGAGATAAACATAAAAAAATAAAACATATGACAAGAAAAGAATTAGAAGCAAAATTTATGGAGTTTCCTGAGTTAGAAGAATCACAGGATCTTGAGCAATGTTATAATTGCGATGAGATGTACCAATGGAAAGAAGTACCACGAGGATGGGATGAAGAGTATTGTACTGAATGTAATGAAGAAATAAATCCATACTTATGTAATAACTGCAATGAAGAAGTAGAAGAAGAAAATACCTTTTGTAGTAAATGGTGCAGTCAAGAGTATTGGCTATGATTTAATTGTGTGTGTAGGACACTATCGGCTCACTATGAAAATAGTGGGCTTTTAGTGGTAGAGGGACATTCCTCGCACAATTAAAATTAAATAGATATGAAAGATAAACAATGGAAATTACAAGAACTTTTATTAAATAATGAAGAGTTAAAATGGTTGAAAATGGTTGCAGATTACTGCAAATATCCAGAATTAGAAAGAAAATTTAATAGCATTATAAAATATAGAGAATTAATAAATAAAAATAAATAGTATGAAATACGAACAAGAGACAATAGGGAATTTAATGCAGTACCAACAATTAGGTAAGTTTTATAACCTATACTTTAAAAGGAAATACAAAGAAGATTATATCTTATATGAAGATGAAAGTATAATGGAGAGTTTTGTTGGAGAAGCGAGTTACTATGGATTAGTAGAGGAGAATGATATGAAACTACTTGAAGATATTATAGAGAGAATAGGTAAACGATCCAAAAAAGAATTAAATAAGTACGCAATAGAATTAATAAATAAAAATAAATAGATATGAAAGAATACGAACAACCAGATTGGAACAAATTAAAACAAGGAATAAAATCAACACTTTTTGAAGCTATGTGCTTTGGATTATGTGCTTTGTTTTTCCTTAGTTTATTTGCAGTTATTTTAAAAACCTTATTTTAGAGATATGAAAAGAGAACTAACATACGATAAATGGGTAAAGTATATCCACGATTATCAGACAAATAAATACCAAAAGAAAATATATGTAGACAATAGTAGGTTTATGGAGTTAGTAGATGAGATTGCTACTCAGCTAACTGAACTTAAATTAGGAAAAGATACTTGGGATGGATTAGCTGGACTACATTTTACCGAGAATGCTCAAGACTATTATAATGGTACTTATGATGAGATAGAAGAATTAATTAACAATACGATAAACGTATTTAGTAATAATGATAAAAATTAAATAAAATGAAAGTAAAAATTATGCAAAGAAGTGTGTATCATAAATACGCAGAAATAGAAGTAGAAGTACCTGATTTAATTGATGAAGGAACTGAAGTACATGAATGGCTAATCAATAATGAGGATAAATGGAATGATAAAATTCAAATTGCTTTAGATGAGGCAACTTTAGATTTTGGTAATGGTATGGAGACATACGATTGGACAGATAGAAATGAAGAGAGTGAATGGATGTATATGGGAGAGGATGGAATTGGTGGACACTTATAAAATAAATTATTAACTTTAAAGAATAAAAACAAATGAGCAAAAGAAAAGGTAAAACAAATATCAGAATGGCTATCTATGAAGAGATTAGAAAGATAGATGGTAGATTAAAGAAAAAGAAAATAAGAGACAATAAGGAAGAAACAAACCAATTGTTATCTAAACGCAAAACCTTAACAAGTAAACTGAAATGAAAGAAATATATAATATGATACTTAAGGAAAAAGCTAAGGATTGCCCTAACAGAGATTATATACAATTCTTACAACAGATGACTGATAAACCACCTAAAGAATACTTCATAGATGAGATAAAAAGACAAAATATGGAGAAAGAAATATATAAAAGTAACACTCAAGAAGTGGAGGACTTTTTTAAATATAGTGGTAAAACAGAAGAATCAACTCCAGAGTATAAACAAATAGAATTTAATAATAACCAATACCTTAAATACTTAAAAAAATATGGTATTAAAAAAAATAAATAAGATGAAAATAAGAACACATATTACAATACCCGTATTTTGTCACGAAGATGATCAAGGGCGCATTATATTAGATAATGAATATATGAGAGAGTATTTTGATGAACAACTCAGTAGATTATATTTAGAAACTAAATTAGGACAAGAAGCATCATTTAATAAAAATAAATTAAAAAAACAAAACAAATGAAAACAGAAGAACTTATTAAAGAAGTAGGTAGAGAAGTAATAATGCTACTACTTGAAAAGAATAAAGCATACGGAGATACAGCAAACCAACCTCCTAAAATATTCTCAAAACTTTCCCCTAAAGAGGGAATACTGGCTCGTATAGATGATAAACTAAGTAGGATCAAGACCGTAGGACTCAACGATAAAACTGAAGATACAATGCTTGATCTAATTGGATACCTTATACTATATAGAGTACAATGTAAAAAGGAAAATTCCCCAAATGGGAAGTAAATTCCCCAAATGGGAAAAAAGAAATAAAAAAAACTTAAACATTATTTGGTTAAGTATTGAAAAAGAATTATCTTAGCCAACTAATTCAATTTAATAAAATATAATGAAAAAAGACATCTTTGATGCATACGCATCAGCTATTGCTAAGCAATTTCATCTGACACTCGATCAGATGTTCACCAAAACAAAACGAAGAGAGATAGTAGATGCACGACAAATGCTTTACTATCTATGTATGGAAAGACCAATAAGAATTTCTTACATTCAAAGATTTATGGAAGAGAATGGTCACGATATATCACATTCAACTATTATTCACGGATATAAAAAAGCTAAAGAACATATTGATAAAGATAAAGATTATCAGAAAGTAGTAGATAAACTTCAGAATGTATAGTTTAGAAGATTTATATTCTCAAGCTATAAAAGATAATGAAGCTATCTCTTCTTTATTGCCTTTTGGGTATAGCGTTATTAATTATGGGGTAAAACTACAAAAGTTTCCATCGAAAATAGAAATATTAAATTGTGGAAGAAATGGAGATTACTTTCAAGAATGTAACGAAGAAGAATATAATTTATTTTACAAATATGGATGGAAAGAGGGATCATTAAGATTATCATTACTTAACTGCAAAAGAAAATTAGATCTTATAGAATTTAAAATAAGAACAGAGGTAAACACCCGAAAGAACGATAAGCATATTCAGAAACTAAAAAATAGTAGAGAAGAATTGCTAATTAAATATTCAAGTAAACAAAAACAATTAAATCAAATAACAAATGGACAAGAACAAGAACATCTTTAAGGAATTATCATCCATATCTATTCAAGGTAAAACAGATAAAAAAGGTAAGTTTGATTACTTATCTTGGGCAACAGCTTGGAGTATGATTAAAACACAATATCCTGATGCTCAAAGAATTGTGTATGAATCAGAGCATACTGGACTTAACTTTTTTAGTGATGGTAAAACTGCTTATGTTAAGGTAGGAATTACTATTAATGGGATGGAACATATTGATTATCTACCTGTAATGGATTATAGAAACAATTCTATTGCTATTGAAAAAGTAACCTCAATGGATGTAAATACTGCAATACAAAGATCAACTGCTAAAGCTATTGCTATGCATGGTTTAGGACTGAGTTTATGGATAGGAGAAGATACTGCTCCTACTCCTCCTACTGCTCAAGCAGTAAGTAAAAATCCTGTACCTAAAACTAAAACATTGGTAGAATTAAATGTAGGAGATGAAAATTGGGAAAAGGTATTAAAGTATGTTGCTGATAATAAATCATTAGGGCTACCTAAGATAGTTAAAAATTTAGAGGTTAAATATAAAATAAAGGCATTAGTAAAAAAAGAAATCTCTAAACATATAAAGTAATGGAGGATGTATTAGAGAAGTTAAAAGATGACAACCATTATTACGGAGAGTTCGGAAGAAGATTTCTATCTAATTCGGATATAATAACATTATTAAAAGATCCAAAAAATTTTAGAGAAGAAAAAGATCCGACTAAAGCTATGTTATTGGGTAGATATTTTCATACTGCTATGTTAGAGCCAGAAAAACTATCATCCGATGAATTTAAAACAATAGATGCATCAAGCAGAAACACTAAAAGATATAAAGAAGAGGTTACAGAATACGGAAGACCTATTATGATGTTACATAAGGAGCGAGAGAGTATGGATAATGCCATAAATATTATGAAAAACAATTTAGAATTTTATGATGCTATTTATGATGATGATAATGAATTTGAAGTTCCTGCTACTCAGGAGGTAATGGGTTTAATGTGGAAGGGTAAAGCAGATATAGTTACACCTGAATGCTTAATAGATCTCAAAACTACCTCTAATATAAAAGACTTTAAGTATAGTGCCAGAAAATATAACTATGATAGTCAAGCGTATTTATATCAAATATTTTTTGAGAGACCTTTAGTTTTTTATGTAGTAGATAAATTAACATGTGAGTTAGGTATTTATCATCCCTCACAAGACTTTTTAAATTATGGTAAAAATAAAGTAGAACAAGCAGTAGAAATATATAATAAATTTTATGGAAAAAATGCTGAAGAAGATATTGAAAATTACATTATTAAAGAAGTACTTTAATAAGAAAGAAACTGCGGTATGGTTGCAAGTTCCAACCAACTATACCTCACAAGCTGAACGTGATCAAGTCATGGAAGCAACAATGAATAAGTTGGAACAAATAATATATAAAAATTATTAATTATGGCAGAAGAAAAAATCTATGTCGGAAACGGAGTTTCCAAGTTTGATGGGAACATGATCTCTTGCAGCGTATGTCTTAGTGACTTACCTCAAGAGCATATGTTCGAGTACAATGGTAAAAAATACATTAAGTTAAATGTATCAGCCAAAAGAGATGGTGAAGATGAGTATGGGAAAACACACTATGTAGTGATAGACACATTCAAACCTGAACCAAAGAAAGAAGCAGTCGCAGAAAAAGAAGAAGACTTACCTTTCTAAACCACAAAAGAGGGTTGTAATTTTTATTAATTAATAATTCAGCAGTTATACTTTGTAACGATTACGCTCCCTCTTTTTACCATTAAGTTAGGGGTTTATTCCCCTTTCTTTTTGGTTTATTTAGTGTTAAAGTGTTGTTTTTTACAATCTATAACAACCTTTATAATATATTAAACTATATTACTTTTACTTATATTACTTTTATTATATTATTATTAACACTTTAACACTATAAATAAAATATATAAGTAGTAATAAGATAAAAAAAGTAAAAATAAAGTCAACATAAAGTTGACACAAAACAACACAAATCAAATGGAAATAACAATATTTAAAGATATTAAAGATACTGCTCAACCTTTTTATAGAGATGTATCACGGATATTAGAAAGGATTCGAGAAGGAGCGTCACAAGACATAGTACGATCAATAAGGGCAGAGAAAGACAAAGAAGTAAGAAACGAATTAAAACAATCATTACCAGCTGTATGTTTTAGTGGTAAATTTACAAAAAGAAATGATTCATCATTAAGCCAACATAGTGGATTAATATGTTTGGATTTTGATGGATATGAAACTGACAAATTATTATTACAAGAGAAAGAATTAATAACAAAAGATAGATATACATTTGCGTGTTTTATTTCTCCAAGCGGTTTAGGTTTAAAGGTATTAGTAAAGATACCGGCTGATGTTGAAACTCATAAACAATTTTTTAATTCTTTACAATATCATTTTGATTCTCCATATTTTGATATAACATGTAAAAATGTATCCAGAGTTTGTTATGAATCTTATGATCCTTTAATTTATATTAATGAGCAGTCCAGTGTATTTAATCAAATTGTAGAGCAAGAATACCAAGAAGTTGTAAAGCATAAAGACATTCAAACTATACCAATCACAGATGAAAATAAGATTGTAGAAATACTAATGAAGTGGTGGGAAAGAAAGTATGGGTTGAACACTGGAGAAAGAAATAATAATGTATATGTTTTAGCTTCAGCATTTAATGATTTTGGAGTCAATAAAACATTAGCTGAATATATAATGGGAAATTTTGTAAGTAGAGATTTTCCTCAAAGTGAAATAAAAAGAACTATACATTCCGCATATAAACAAGTTCAAAATTTTGGAACGAAGTATTACGAGGATGAGGAAAGAGTCAACCAAGTTAAGTCTAAACTTCGTAAAGGCGTATCTAAAGGAGAAATTAAATCTCAGATAGAAGAAGCATCAGATGTAGAAGAAAGTGTTTTAGACAATGTAATTAGAAGGTTAGAGGAAGAACAAGATAAACAAAAATTTTGGAGCAAGTCTGAAAAGGGTGTAGTCAAGATTGTACATATATCTTTTAAAAAGTTTTTAGAGGATAATGGATTTTATAAATTTAATCCAGAGGGCAGTAAGAACTATGTGTTCGTTAAGGTAACTAACAACCTTATTGATCATACTTCAGAAAAAGAAATAAAAGATTTTGTATTAAGCTACTTGTTAGATATAGATGATATATCAGTATATAATTATTTTGCGGACCAAGTAAGATATTTTAGAGAAGAGTTTCTAACCTTACTATCCTCTATTAATGTATACTTTATTGCAGACGATAAAGATACAGCTTATTTGTATTACAAAAATTGCGCAGTTAAAATAACTAAAGATGAAGTTATTCCTATTGATTATTTAGATTTAGGAGGATATGTATGGAAAGACCATGTGATAGATAGGGTGTTTGATTTATGTGAAATTACAGATTGTGATTATAAAACATTTGTAAATAATATAAGTGGAGGTACAGAAAAAAGAACTACTTCTATGGAATCTACTATTGGATATTTATTACATGGATGGAAAAACTTATCCTATTGTCCTGCCACTATATTAAATGATGAGGTCATATCAGATAATCCTGAAGGAGGAACAGGTAAAGGTTTGTTTATGAATGGAATATCTCATATGAAAAAATTAGTAGTGATAGATGGTAAGTCATTTAATTTTGAGAAATCTTTTGCTTATCAATTGGTTTCTGCTGATACACAAATACTTTGCTTTGATGATGTAAAGAAACATTTTGACTTTGAGAGATTATTTAGCGTAGTAACTGAAGGGTTGACTCTTGAAAAGAAAAATAAAGATGCAATTAAAATACCATTTAGTAAATCTCCAAAGGTAGCAATCACTACTAACTATGCTATTAAAGGGAAGGGATCTTCTTTTGAAAGAAGAAAATGGGAATTAGAACTTAGTCAATTTTATACCAAAGAGTTTACACCACTGGTAGAGTTTGGTAAATTAATGTTTGGAGAGTGGGATGATAATGATTGGTGTCAGTTTGATAACTACATGATTAAAAACCTACAACTTTATTTAGATAAAGGATTAATTAAAAGCGACTTTGTTAATCTTAAAGCAAGACAATTTTCGGCTGAAACTTCTCACGAGTTTATAGAATGGTGTGGGGTAATTGATGGAACTCCAAATACTAAATTAGTTAAAGACCAGAGAATTAAAATAAATGATTTATATATTGATTTTACTAATGAATATCCTGACTACGCACCTAAATCACGGATGGCTGTTAGTAGAGTTAGGTTTGGAAAATGGTTGATCTCTTACTCTCATTATAAATATGGTTGTGATCCTATTGAAGGGAGGGATAACATAGGTAAGTGGATAAACTTTACGGAAAGACCAGTGGTCCAAGCTAAAATAGAATTATGATAGATTTTAGAGATTACCAAAAAGATATTATAGCAAGAGGAGTAGGAATATTAAAACCACATAGGTTTTTATATTTAGCAATGGAAGTAAGAACAGGGAAAACCTTAACCAGTTTAGGGATTTGTGAAAAGCTCGACGTTAAAACAGTTTTGTTTATTACTAAAAAGAAAGCTATATCAAGCATTGAGAATGACTATGAATTACTATTACCGCAGTTTAAATTAACTGTGATTAACTACGAATCATTACACAAGGTAAAACAAACAGGATGGGATGTAGTAATATGTGATGAGGCTCATGGAATGGGAGCGTTTCCTAAACCAAGTGGAAGATCGAAAAGGGTAGCACGGTTAGTTTTTAGATGTAATCCTTATATTATTTTATTAAGCGGAACTCCTACACCTGAATCATATTGTCAGATGTACCATCAAGTTCATTTTATTCCTCGCAATCCTTTTGCTAAATACAAAAACTTTTATCAGTTTGCTAAAGATTATATTAGTGTAGTGAAAAAGAAAATAGGAGGAATGTATATCAATGACTATTCAAAAGGACATAAAAGGATTATTGAACACATGTCTCCTTATACTATTAATTTCAGTCAGAAGGATGCTGGCTTTAAGGTAGAAACTAAAGAAACGATTTTAGAGGTAGACATCAAACCATCTACCCTTACATTAATTAGTAAATTAAAAAAAGATTTAGTAGTAGAAGGAGAAAGCGAGGTTATTTTAGCAGACACAGCAGTTAAGCTAATGACTAAAGTACATCAGCTATGTAGTGGTACTATAAAGTTTGAAAGTGGAAACTCTATGATAATAGATACAAGTAAGGCTGAGTTTATAAAAAAAGAATTTAAAACAAAAAAGATAGGTATATTTTATAAGTTTAAAGAAGAGCTCAACGCCCTTAAAGAAGTCTTTGGTGACAGCTTATGTACTACTTTAGATGAATTTAATAAAACAAAGAAAGATATAGCTTTACAAATCGTAAGTGGAAGAGAAGGAATATCTTTACGTGAAGCTGACTGCTTAGTATATTATAATATTGATTTTAGCGCAACTTCCTATTGGCAAAGCCGAGACAGGATGACTACTAAAGATAGATTAAAAAATAATATATATTGGATATTCAGTAGAGATGGAATTGAAAAAGATATATACAAAGCAGTTGTAAAAAAGAAGGATTACACCCTTACACACTTCAAGAGAGATTTTGTAAATTTGTAGCGATGAAGAGGTTCTTTATATTCACTCTGATTTGGATCAGTCAGAATTTAGCAATACCTTTTTGGGTAGTGGGACATATTCATTTATCAATACATGATTTCCACGATGCTATTGAAGTAGTATCTTCTTTAGGAATGAATATAATAGTAGCCATCGGATTTTTTTTAGATTATAAATATGACCGAACAACAAATACAAAGCCAAAGGATTAAGCAATTGGAGTCGGAAGGATACTATGTTCTTAAGCTAATCAAGACTAATAAGAATGGTATCCCCGACCTCCTTGCTATACCTCCAGGATGTGAAGTATTGTTTTCGGAAATAAAAAAACCTAAAGGGAAATTATCAAAACTACAAGAATATAGATTAAAAGAATTAGAAAAACATGGATGTAAAACAGAGATATATAAGGGAAGCCGGGTATGATGTAGATGAATACTTCGTTGAGCAGCTCCAACATTTAGATATAAGAACAGGAATTAAGATTGCTAAGTTTATTGAAAAAAATGTTGATCGAGTACCAGATAATAGCTTAGTATCTACAGTTATTCCTGGATTAATAATCGATGATACGAATACTCCTGTTACATTTGCAGTGGAAATGATAAGAGACAAGTCTCCTCATCTTCTATTATCAGACCTTCAACTTATCACTATGGATAATTACTTAGACTTATTCAACTTAAATAAAAAATTAAATGCATTACCACAAAGTCAAAAACCTAAAACAAATAACAGAAGACGTTTGCAAAGTTGATTTTACCTTAAAAAGCAGTAAGAGAGAAATGGTGAATGCCCGGGCTATTTGTTATAATATTCTTAGATGTAAGGAATATATGACAGTCACTGAAATAGGAAGACACTTTAATAAACATCACGCAACAGTGTTAACAACTTTAAAAAATTTTAAATATATGTTAATGTCAGATGCTCAAATGAGAAGAAATTCAGATAAGATAGAAGCATTATGGAGTGGCGTAGCTGGAGATTATGATGAACCAAAACCTGTGTTCATAAAAAAAGAACTCAAATATTTGCGTGAACAAAATAAAATGTTAAATTTGACATTAAATAATGTTCAAGAACAGTTGGAACAATTAAAAAGTCTTATAAAAAATGGTCAATAAGCCACAATAATGTCAAGAGTAGCAGCCGAAGACACCCAAACTATAACTCACATTCAACATACCTGTGATAGTATTCATGACTTCGGAGACCAAATATATGAAGACATGATGGATAGGGATTATGACTCTGCCAAAGAAAAAGCTCAAGATCTTATTAAGGTATTAGCAGATATGATTCAATCTATGTCTGATGAAGTGTAAAGCATGTAAATAAAAACGTGGCTTATAAAAATAAGAAAGATCAAGCAGCTGCAAGTAAACGTCATTATGAGGCGAATAAAACAACGGTAAAGAAGCGAACTAAAAAAAGAAATAAAAGTCAGAAACAAAAAAACAAAGAGTATGTAAATGCGGTTAAAGAATTAACAGGATGTGTAGATTGCGGAGAAACAAATCCTGTTGTGTTAGATTTTGACCATGTACGGGGAGAAAAAATATTATGCATTTCAGATATGGCACGAGGAGCATACTGTTTAGAGACAATACAAAAAGAAATAGCAAAGTGTGAGGTTAGATGTTCTAATTGCCACAGAGTAGCAACTTATAACAGAAGAAAATGATAGATGAAGAATTAATGCAAGAGTTAGAAGATAATGAATGTCTTCTGGCAGCGGGGTATGACTCAGCTTTAGTCGGTATTACCGAAGGGTCTAACCCAGTAGCTGTATATGATACTGACTTATGTATTAAATGTTTAATGGAAGAGGATAATATGAGTCGAGAGGATGCGGTGGAACACTTCTATTATAATACGGTAGGGGCATATGTAGGAGAAAAGACACCAATATATATAAGAAAATATGAATAAACAAATAGCTAAAGAATTAAATGAATTTAGTAAAGTTATTGCTAAAAGGTTTTCTTATAAAAACAGAGAGGGAAATGTAAATAATGAATCATTTTTAGTGGAAGAGGTTATACCAACTTCTGATCACACTGCAGTTATTAATTTTAAAAAGAGTAGTGGAAAAATAGGAGTAGCTTTTTGTTATTATATTGCTAAAGGACAATCAAAAGGATGGAAATATTTCTTTCCAACTGACTCTCATTTAAATGGCTTCCAAGCTTTCTTGTATTATAAGTTAGATGCAGAAAGAAAGAATTATAAAAAAAACTTTTTAGTAGATCAGTACAATAGAAATAGACGAGCTGAAGATCATATACAATTCGAAAATGAAATATAAAACAATTAAGTCAGTACTGAAATACAACATTAAAACTAAAGCAAATACTTTATGGACGTGGGATAGGGAGGCACAAAACTTTACTCAAATATATCAGAACTATAATGATACACTCCCTATCTACACGGCCTCTCAACTCTTAGATGAAATAGATAAAGAAATTAAGAAGCAAGACTCTTAGCTTCTACCAGCTCTGCACATTTTTCATACTCTTCTGTATGAGTGAAGTATTCTATTAAGGTATCATAGATGTCATCCTCCATAGGGACGGGTTTTTTCTTAGGATTAAACATAAGATAGAGTTCTGCTGTTTCTTTCATCAGCTCCTCAATCGTTCTCTTTCCTAATAAAAGATTATAACTGTGTCGCATACAAAGGTCTTCATTAAAATGTTTCATATATTTTTTATTTTTTAAACATGTCGTCTAACATCTCCTGTCTTATTTTTTTCTCTTGAGCCTTATAGTCTTTCTTCTTTTGATTAAACTCTTTCATTTGAGGTGAGTTATTAAAATCATCCATAGCTTCCATATACTCTGGGAAATATTTTCTCATCTCAGTTTTAGTAAGTTTCCTACGTTTTTTAGGTTTAGTTTTATTTTTACCTCCTTCAATAATATAATCTGAATAATTAAACAACCTTAAAAATACTTCTTTAGGATCCCCTCCGCTTCTACCTATCTTGTAGAGGTTCTGAGCCATTCTATCTAAGGTAGGCATTGGAATAGAAGCATATTTAATTGGAACTCCAGCACCACCAGTGAGCGGCAATAAAGCATAAAGAGCTTCTTTATATAGTTGTAAAGATTTTGATGAGTCTTCTTCCTCAATAGCTCTACCTAATTTATCTGCCACATCTGTAGCTAAATCTATTACAGGGAATTGATTAGTATCTTTCCACCATGGTTTCTTTTGATATCTATCTGCTACCATTTCCGCAATTTGACCTACAATAAAAATAGAATTAAACACACTTAGAATTGCAGATCTTCCTAAATCTTCAGTGTCTTCATCATCCCAGTCCGTAATCGGAAAACCAGATGTAGCCCACTGGAATATCATCGGTAATCCAAATTGATAAAGAGCAATAGTCCGAGCATTATCCCACGAAGTTCCTTTCCCTGATCCGTCTTTTATATTTCTACGTAGTTCTCTATACCCTCCAAATAATTTACGGAAGTATGCTTTAGGAGCAGACATAAACATATTAAAGAACTGAACATAACCTCCTTGATTTTGAATATTATCTTTATCTTGTCGGTCCGATGACTGCTGAACTTCTTTAGTTTGTTCTTCAAACATTAATAGGGCTTTCTTCTGAGCAGCTTCCTCACTCATTCCTTGTTTTATAAATTTCTTTTTTAAGAATACATACATTGGAATACCTCCTATAAATATTGCTTGCTTATCACCCGCTTTAATTGGAGACATAAATAATCGCATGAGTTTATCTCCTTTATCTCCAGGAGTATATCCTTCTAAAGTTTTCTCTCCATAAGCCTCAATAGTTTTGTTTATATTTTCCCAATATCTATACTTAATATACACTGAGTCTTCAGATATTTCTTGCCACGTTTTTATAAATTCTTTTGGCCCCATCGTCATAGCAGTTTTCAACCAGTTTCTAAAACCAATAGCATCTCCATATGCTACCGATGAAGTAAGCTGCTTAAGATATATAGATAATCCAGCCCCTAATTTTTGAAGAACAAATAAGTTATTAAAACTATTTACTTTCCCAACCATAGCATCAGATTGCATAGAACCTCTTGTTGCTGTGTTAATTAAAGCAGTTCTTATAGTTTCGTACATTTCTTTTCCGTACTGATTTATAATTTCATCTGCAATAATCTCATTAAAATAAACCTTAGATATTTCATTCATGTTTTCTGCGTAAGCAGAGAAATGTTCCATGTCTTTTAAGTAAGAATCTACAGCACTAAAAAAATCTATCGGCATAATAGCCTGTTTGTTTTTGACTGTTAACTTAGTAGAGTTACCAATTACATTGGTGCTCATTTGAGAAGTACCAATCTCATTAAGTAAAGCAAGACTATTTAGTTCCTGTATTTTTTTAAGTTTTGTTTTAGTATCTAATTGCCTGAATGTTCTACCCGCATAATTTTCTCGTTGAGGTAAATCAGTATTATATATAGTTTTATATACTTTATTATACTTTTCATATAAAGATGGAAACAAAGAATTAACATGCCAGTTTCCGAGCTCTAATAAATCTTGATAGTTATCTTCAAAGTACTTACTCAATCCTTCCATAATGACATCAGAGTTAGCTCCTAAAGCAGTTTGAAATCCTGCATGTGTATCTGTTTGTTTATACTGAAAATAGAGATACATTAAATCCATAGCAGTAAGACCGGAGAAAGGAATATTACGGTTAACTGCTTTCTGTAAGGCCTTAGCATTAGTGTCCGAAGGATCTTGATCATATTTATCTTGAGCATCTTTAACTTCTTTAGGGTTTTTCATAAACTTACCTCCTTCTATTTGAGTGAAATCTAAATACTTTCTATAATCTTTTAGTTTAGATTTATAATCTTTACCTAAAAACTCTTCCGTTTTTTCAGCCATCATCTGGTCTAAAGCCATTATACTTTCTTTATATACCCGAGTAGACTGGTTTACTTTACGATATATAAAGTCTTTTATAAAACCTTCACCCATTACATCGCCAGGAAGTTTGTCTAATGTTGAAGTAAGCTCTCCTAAATTTAAAGTGGCACTCCTTAGAGTGCTCATTATTTTTTCTCCTAAATTGTTAAAGTGAGCTATAATTCTTTTGACTCCCTTTTCCTCTTGTTTTTTCTCACTTCCCTTCTCATCTTTATCTGCTTTTAACTTTTCTTTTATTTTTTCTATAACATCAGGATCTTTAAAGTCTAACTCGTTTTTACTCCCTGTTAAAGCTTGATAAAACTTTGCCGTATTATCAGCATATCTTTTAGATCGTTCGGCAGCCGCTTCTTTGTAGTTATTTCTTCCTTGTAAGATGAGGGCTTTTAAATTATTATATACTTCAGCTAATTGATCTGCTTTACGAGGGTTATTATCTTCCATCAACTTAGAATTATTAATAGCCAAAGCAGTGTTTAAAATCAATAAATTAGTTTGGTCCTCCTCCGTTAAAACAGTTTTAAAATTTATCTCATTAATCTTAGCTAAGATCTCTGTTTGTTCTTTTTCAATATTGTCTTTTATTTCAGCGGACTTATAAAGTTTATCCTCTATTGCTTTAATAATTTTAGCTGTCTTACTATCTACCTTAACTCCTTTCTTAATACCTGAGACTACAGCTTCAAACTTTTGCTTTAATATTTTATCAATTGCTTTATTTAAAATATCTACATTTTTTTCTGCTGCCATTTTTTCTATCTGTTGAACAAGATTTTTTAAATTTCCTTTCAACCATTTAGGTTCAGCCTCTTGAATAGTTCTTAAAAGTTTTCTCACCTCTGTAGAGGTATAAACTCCTTTAGGCATTACTTCTCTAATAGCTCTTTGTAATTGTCTTTTTACATCTCTTATTTCTCGAGCTCCTCTTTTCTTTTCACTTACAATCTTTTTAAGATTGGAAATAGTTTTGCTAATATCTTTAACAGCACTTCCTCCTAATGCTTCTTGCATTTCTATTTGAAGCTGCTGTTGTAATGTAGATGGTAATGTTTTAGACTTAACTCCTTCGGTAGCATTCTTATATGGAGTTTGCTCCATCATATATTCAATAGACTCCTGAATAATATCTGATATATTTCGTTGCTTACCCTTTGTAAGTTTAGAATTTTTCTGTAATAAAGACTCAAACTTTTTTATTGTAGCTTCATATAACTTACGTCCTACCACCATACCACCTGGGATATTTCCAAATACAGCAGGCATGGATTCAAACATATCTACATCTACTTTAAGAAGATCTTTTATTTCTTTAACTTTTAATTTCTTTTCATTACGCAAGAAGTAACTTATCTCTGTATCCTCAAAACCAGCTTGTCTTGCTAACTTAATAATCTCCATCGGACTATCAAACTTATCCATAATTTTTTGGAAACGCGTTCGTGCAGTTCCTTTTACAGGAACAAATTGTCTATCATTAGCATCACGTAAAGAATACATTGTGGTAGCACCACTATCACCACGATGTCTTTTTACTTTATAACCTACTCGAGAAGCAAATTGTCTTAATGCATCTAAGTCATAAACATTCCCAGGCTTAATAAAACCTTTATTATCCATAGCATAAAAGTTAGCTAACTTTTCTACGGTAGGCTTAGATTCTTTCTGCTCACGAATTGCAGGTTTTTTCTTAGCAGGTTTAGCAATTTTTTTAACTCCTGTTCCATAAGGAGCTACCACCTGGGTTTTCAGCACCCTACCCATTTCTTTTCCTTCATATTTAGCTTTAACACTTTCAGGCATAATCTCAAAAGCATCCAACTTAATATTAGGAACACCTACTACCTCTCCCAATATATCAGTCTCATAAGTTGAGTGCTTTGACTTTCCACCAACTTCAGTTGGTTTCAACACCAACATTACATCATTTTGCTCAAAGTTATTATCTCTGTAAAACCCATCTCTTAATTCATCTAAGTTTATAAAACCATCTTTAGATTTAACAAGCTTATGGAATTCAGTATTAGGAGTAGATTCTTGAGCAACAATTGCTTTAAGTAATCCTTTCCTACCGTTACCATCTCTCCTGATAGAAGGCCAGCTATCATGCTTTTCTAATATATCTCTTACGGCTTTTACCGGATTAGTAGCTAATGCTGATTTTTTAAATGCAGCATAGTCTCCTAATTTATTTACAAAAGCATCAAATACTTTTTTGTTAAATAGTTTACTGGCTTGTGGTGAACCACTAATAATAAATATATAGTCGGCTTTTTCTACATTGTTAGCCATAGCTTTAGGCTTCATACCACTTGCCCATATAATATTAGCAGCTAAATTTGTAGGATCTAACGCATAGCTTGGACCCGCATCCATTTCAATACCGTTAAATTCTCCTTTACCTAACTGGTCCGCTACCCAGAACCATACCTTTTGATTCTTAGCTACAATCTCATCTACCAATCCTAACAAATCTATTTTGTTTTCCGGAGTAACCAAAGACATGTCATAAGACTTTTTAAAGTTTATTTCTTTTTGGTCTCTGGATTTAGGTTTATTAATGTTAGTAGGATTACCAACAGGCTCCGTTCCTGTTTCTTCTCTAATCTCTTCTATAACTTTTATATCTCCTTCTTCAACCTCAACTCCTGCGGTTACTTTGGATGCTAATGTGTTAAGTAAATCAATAACATCTTGATCAGACTGAGTAAACTCAGATACATTTATTCCTAATCCTTTCATTATTCTATCAATCCATTTACCAATAACACTCTTCTGCGGCGCTGATAATGTTTTATAATTAGCAGATAGCTGACCGAGTATTTCTGCTAACTTTTCTTCGTTTTGAATATTCGCCTCATACCCTTGTGTAAACTCATTGATTTGTTTTAACAATGGATCATTCTTAGGTAGTGCTTTAGCAATAGATTCCATCATTCTTTTAGTAACTCTTTGAGCTTCGGAATCTGTACCTAACTTACTAAGCAAGACAATATGAAAAGCCTCATGAGCTACTGTAGAGTTGGTTGCTTTTTCTAAATTAATATGCACCACCCCATCTACTAACGCTCCTCTTCCTGTTCTACCTGATGCTTTATTAAAATCAGTTGCACTCTCATGCATAATAATTTTTAGATTAGGAATGACTTTCTTTAAAGCTTTGGCTGCTTTACCTACTCTCTCTATTACTCCTTGTTTAAAAGGGTTTTCTTCTGTTACCTCTTGTTGGGCTTTATTAATAGATATTACCTCATCTACCACCTCTAATTGTTCACGAGGAATAGGTTGAGGTTCGGTTTGAGAATCTTCTTTTTCTTGCTCAATTAATTTACCTATTTGTTCGGATCGTTCTTCAATCGTTACTTCCTCCTGCGTCTCCTGCCCAACAGGGGTTTGTTCTTCTTGTTGACCCTCTCTGGTAATATTCGTCTCGGTGTCTCCATCTCCCATAGTTCTGCCATCTTCGGCTTGTACTTGTACATCCACCGTCTCTGTGCTTGGCTCTTGAATGGCATCGTCTTGTGTTTTAGTTGTTTCTTCTTTTAAATTAGCTGACTCTTCTTTATCGGTACCTATCTTAGATAACTTATCTTTTATCTTAGCCACCGTCTCTTGTTTTGCTTTATAAGTTCCCAGATCAGGGTCCATACCCTCCATCTCGTTTTCTATTTTTTGTTTTAAGAAAACTAACCCTAAAGCTTTTTTAGTTTGATCTTCGTTTAATACCGCTCCCTTTTCAATAGTTTGAGCCGCTCCAGATAAAATTTCAAAATTCATTAATTGCTGCGCAGCTTCTTCTTTAGTTATTTCTTTATTCGCTACCTTAATATCTAACTGAGATCTAAACGCTTCAGTAGTTACCTCATCCGTACGGATAGTATTAAAAAGCTGAACCATCTCATCCGGAACTCCATCAATCTCCCCTTTACTAAATGCTGCGCTTAATCCTCCCGGTAACCCTAACACAAATCCTCCTACAGATTCAGCTAAAGCTGCTCTAACTACTTGATCCCCAAACTCTTCAGACCACATTTCAGGGGTGTTAAACATGTCTTTTTCATACATGTTATTCCATACGTTTTTAAGTCCTATCTCCGCTACCTGCTGCAGACCACCTGTTTCCGCTTCAGCTAATGCAGCTCCTCCCACCCTATAAATACCACGTGCTACATTGTTAGATACTACTTTCTCTAAAGTTTCTTTAAAGAGTTTAGGGGTTGCTCCTTTAGGTAACATTCGAGTTACTTGATTCATTAATCCTGTAGTGATAGTTTTATTTCTTGCTATGTTTCTAAGACCATATCTTTCTAATACTGCTGTAGTGATGGCTAAAGGAAAAATTATAGCTTTCTTTTCGGTCTCAGTTACATTTTTAAAATCAGGATCATTTGCCATCTCCTCCATTAAATGATCAGTTTGTAACAAACTAAACCCCATGGTTTGAGCCATAGCTCCTGGGCTTTGTAGATAATTCTTAAATCGAGTACCTGTATTTTTTAATAGGCCCGCTCCTTTCTTTATAGCTTTTGGTTTCCCTGGGCCTAATAACCCTAACAGGATAGCGGGTCCTGATTCTGCTAAACCGAACATACCTTCATATATCCAGCTCTTTTGCATCATCTCCTCTACCTTTTCATCAGACACCCCTTCTGCTGCTGCCCACTCTAAAGCTGATCTAATTGCCGCCTTTTGAGGTTGTTTGTTTTCTTTAACTTCTCTATCTAACACTAAACGTTTTAATCGCGCTCCTCTACTTATATCTTTAGCGTAAACCGGAACATCTTCGTAACCTCCAGTGCCTAATAATCCCCCATCTTCTTTCCATATTTCAAAGCTTCTATTGGTTCTTTTAACTTTAGTGGGGTCGTAATTTTCAGCAATCAATTGTTCTTTAATCTCTCCTGGAAAAATATCTACTATAGTTTCTGCTTCTCCCGCAAATGTTGTGTTCATCATTTGATCAAACCAAGATTCAAAAACACCTTCTTCATTTATATTCTCCGGCACTTCATATCCTAAATCTTTAGCTACCTCTATATATCTTTCTTTTTTCTCTTCCTCATCCATTCCATAATCCTCATCAATTGCTTGAGCAATCGCGTAAAAACCATCCACCCCCAAGCCCCAGGCTGACGCTACCATTTTAGGTACCGCTTGAGTTGCAAAAGCATTATACATTCCTTTTACTAATGTACCAAACTCATTACCTATATCTTGTTTCATAGCTACATAATCCCCTACAGCCGCACTAATTTGAGATTCATATGTTTTAAATTCTTTAAATTCTTTTTGTAAATTACTTTTAGTTAGTAATAGATTTTTCTTATTATCTATTAATTCATTATATAACACAACCTGCTCATCACTTAACTGCGGAAGTTCCATTAACGCATCTATTTGTGCTTGATTATCGTTAGAATTAGAAAGAAATTGTTTGTATCTTTTAGTGAGAGTACTCGCTTGAGTGTGTATATCTTTTATATCTGCCTGCATAGCTTCGGTAGAAAAATACTTTTTACGACTTTCATCGTAATCTTCCATTAATAAATCTATATCAGGATTAACTACTTTATTTTTTTCTAAAAATTCTTTAAGTTCTAAGGATATTTCTTCACTTCTTAATCCAAAGTTTGGATCTAAATTTACTTCTAATACTTTTCCATTGTCAGCTGTAACAATCATTTTGTCACCTATTCCGGTTTCTTCAAACTCAAAACCATAATCAGTAAAATGGTATTTCATTTTAGAAACCACTTCTTCTTCTTCTCTTTCAATTAAGTCACCAGTTATATAAGATAAGGATCTTTCAAATGGTGTCGCATCTACATCATAAGTAACGGTAGCGTCTACCCCTCTTTCCATAGGGTCATACTGGACTTGTTCTGTAACAATCTCTTCTTCTCCTTCTGGAGACTCACTTGCAAATTGAGATGGTTGATCTACTTCTATAGAAGGGTCTTGGGGTATATTAGGATCTTCCGGAAGAGAAGCATCCGATAAGCCAGGAATTTCCGTTTGAATATCGATATCGGATTCCGTAACTTCCTCTTCCCCAGTAGGTTGTGATTCGTCTTTTTTTTTTACCTCAACAAAGTCATTTGTAAATTCTTCAAGATCGGTATACATACCCTCAGGTATAAGTTCAAATATAGACTCTAATCCTTCTTGTTCTAAATCTAATTGGAACTCCTCGAGTGAAGAGTACATCCCTTCAGGAATTAATGAATATAATTCTTCTAATTTTTCCATTCTTAACTATTAAAATATGCTAAGTAATCTGCGCTTGTCTTACCTGGATTAGCCTTCATCCATTCAATCTTACCTAATTTCTTTTTCTTCTTAGTAGTTTTTTTCTTTCGTCCCTTTCTAACCTTTTCTTTGTACGCGTTTATGATTCTTTGTAATTCAGATTGTAGTTTAGCTGAATCTTTATTAGTGTTAAATCTAATAGTATATGGAGTTTCTTCAATAGTAACTTTTATCTCATTTATATTATCTGGTCTTGTTAATATATCGTTAGGTTCAACCTGGAAGTTTTTTGTTAGCTCTCCAATTTGAGATCCTAATACTGAGTTTACAACCGTTGAGTACTGAGCTAATTGTTCTTCGTCATCTACATCTTGTTGAGATATTTCTAAGAATCTATCTCCTACTCCCACTGGGGACCCATCCACCATTACTAATTCTTTACTTAAATCAGTATCCTCTATCACCTTATCTCCTACACCTAAGTACTCTACTGTCTCTTCGCTTCCTCCATAATCTTTTAGGCCATCTGGGTTATTACGATTGTACTCTTTATATATTTGGTCAGTTGATCCTTCCACTGGGGACATATAAGCTAAGATCTCAGCATTTTGTTGTTGTTGATCTCTTGGTATTTTCTTTCCATTCTCATCAATCACAGCATCTCCATTGCTATCTAATTCATAACGAGGAATTTTTTTCACCTCTCCACTTTCATAAGTAATTAATATAAAGTTTGGATCAGAATTTCTATCCACTGGATTTTCAGCTAATGGATTCTTTTGTCCTTTAGGAGAGTTATTATATGACTCGGATAAAGTAGTAACCCCTTCATTAAACTCTTGCTGAGTACCTGTAGATATTTTTTGAGCCTGATCCACATAACTAAACGCTTCATTTCTTTTATCCGCTCTTCTATAGTCAGTCTCAGTTTTTCTTTGTGGAGGGAATTCTTTCTGTGTTTCTTTATAATCTAAAGCTCCTTTTATTTGTCTAACTAAGTATTCTTCAGCGGCTGTTTGTTGACGCTCAGTAATAGCTGGTTCTACTATCACTCCATTTTTCTTGTAACCCATTACAATAATTGGATTATCCATAGGGTCTTTATCTGGATTCTCTGCTATCCATTGATCAAACTCCTCTTGACTACCTGGCTTATAATTTTCTCCATGAACATTGCTAATACCATTATCTGTCAAAACACTTCCTGTTGTAAATGAATTATAAGCAATTGTTTTAGCTTTGTCAAGTATAGTTTTTTCAGCGTCTTCAGTTTGCATGAAATCTTCTATAGTAACTATAGATCTTACGCTACCATCTTTACCCATTGAAGTAGCATTTCCTGCTGCAATATATTCCCCTAACGAGGTAACAACATCTTTTACTTTTGTATTTACATCAACCTTATCAATCTCTTGTTTTAATATAGCACTCATTCTATTGATGCTAATCAAGTCATCTGGTCCAGTTAAAAGCTCACCTGTTTCAGGGTCGATTCTTCCAAAGGCTAAATTACCTGTATCAGGATTAGTAACTAATTGTAAGTTCTTTAAATTACCAAAAGACTCCATTCTCTCCCCTAAGTATTGTTCTAAAGAACTTGATTGAACACCATCAACGCCTTGCATTCTTTGTGTATATCTTTTAAAGTCTGCCTCCCATGCTTTCGCATTCTTTTCAAACTGAGTAAATCCCGCGCTAATGTTTTGTTTTAATTTTGCAAACTCTGATGGTCTAAGTTCTCCTCGCTTCATAGCTTGCTCTGCTTCATAAATTACGTTGGCTGCATTGTTAGTTCCATCAATCGTCATGTTCATCAACGTTTGATTATCATAAGCCTCTAATGCATTTAAATCATCTATGGTTTGTTTAGTATTATCATCTATCGCGTCTTTCCTTTTTTGACGACTTGTTGCCACATCAGTAAAGGCATCGCTAATAGTTTTAGCCTGTTCAAACCAATTTATTCTTTCTCCTTTAGGCTCGACATACGTTTCGAAATCTATATTTCTTTTCGCCTTCGTTGGATCTACCATTGCCATATTATAATTTTTTAAATTCTACGTCAATCATAGAATAGTTTACCATATCGTATTCACCTGCTCTAATTACCGCATTTGGATCTATTTCATCTGACATAACACCCTGATAAATACCTTCTTCATTTTTATATTTAAAACTATATATATTTAAACCGCTTGGAGACTGTCCAATTAACTTAATATTTTCTTTTAATCTTCTATCTGATCCGAAATAATTAGGAGATAATGCACTTGGAGTAAAGCCTCCAAGCCCTTCAAAAGGATTGTTAACCCCTAAACTTGGGCCTCCACCGGATCCAAAAGCACTTTGATTTCCTCCCATTAATCCACCTGCCCCAGTTGTCAATTGACTTTGTGATGCTTGTTGACTAAAACTTGGACCTCCTCCACCTGGAGTTGTTGGTGCAGGAGCCTTTTTACCAAACAACGGAGCAGCCGATCCTATTGCACTAACAGTAGCTCCTATACCTTGTACCCCTTGTGATATATGTGCAGATCGAGCCGCTTCAGATTCTCTTGATCGTTGCGCCGCATCTCGTGCTGCCGCTACATCCATCTGCATAAGCTGTTGATTAACAGCGTCTTTAGACTGAGCTTTCATTGCGTTTAAGTCTGATATTTCTTGACCCATACCTATACGAGCCTTTTCCGAAGTATCAGAAGCTTGCGCTCCTATTCTACCTACACCTGCGGCTAAAGATCTGGCATCACCCTCTTGTAAAGCCTCTGTGCTTTGCTGCGCGACAGCTAAATTGTTTTCAAACTCCGCTTCATAAGCATCTAATGGTACAGCTAATCCTCCATAAAAATCTTTCTCCGCTCTTCCTCTTGCGTCTGCTAATGCTTTCTTTGCTTCGGCGTCTGCTTTTTCTTTAGCCTCTTTTTCTTTTGCTGCCGCGGAAAAACTCATGTAAGTAGAGGCTCCTGTTGCGGCTATACCTATTACTGCTGCTGTTGCTACTGCCATATTATATTGTTTTTATCATCTCATGAGTGTATGTGCTTCCTTCTACAAAATTGTTTTTCTTATACACGTCAATCAATGGTTTGTTTTTTATTAATGCGTAAATATATTTTATTCCCTTTTTTTCTGCCTCATCACTAATAGTTTTAACTAATAATTCTAAAGCATCTCTTCTGTTTTGTTTATCTCTATAATGCCTATTAGATATAATCCAATCGCACCATGCTGCTTTAGAGTTAGTTACATACATAAACCCTGCACATATAGGATGCTCTCCATCATATACTATAAAACCTCCCTTCCCGTCTTCAGGTAAAAAGTCTTTTGATGGAGGTGTCCATCTCCAATCTTTCCACCATCCACAGAGAATATCTTCATAGTCTTTATCTCTCAGTGGTATTATATTTAATTTCATTTATGCAAAGATAGTAAAAATCTATGGATAACTTTTCATCACGCTACTACCTACAGAAAATAATTCAACAGGATTAGTTGATGTGTTTTCTAATGTAAATTGCATAAAATATCCACGTGCCCCATGTGATTCTGCTTGTGCGTTTTTATAAAACAAAGTATAGGTGGTTGGTAGCGCTGGAGATCCGGCAGTTCCTTGAGTATCAGTAATAGTAGTATTGATAGTAACCGTGTTATTTACTCTATCAACATCTGTTACTTGACCCCTATAAATAGGAACACCAGCTGGCGCTTGACATAAAAAATCTCCTGCAGTTATTATACTTCCTACATCTACATTAAATGTAAGTACGTTAGCGGTTACAATACCAGTTACTGTATCACAATTTCCTATACCATTAGCAGATCTCGCTCTAAAATTAATAGTAGGTTCATTTTCTCTCAAGAATGTAAACCATTCTCTTTCTTTTTGTTGGAAATAAGTAGACAACATAGAGCCTGTCCCTAACTCTGTTAATAAAGATGTACATGCCCACGCCTCATCACTCTCATAAGACATAGTCTTAAAGAGCTTAATAGTTTGAGGTTCAGTATTAAATACTCCTGTAATCTCTGAATTATACTGTATGTTATAATAGTTATTTCGAGTTTCATTAGTATTGTGTCTAAATAAGTTTCCCCCTTTAAAGCTATAAAAATAACTATTCATACCTATCATTTGTTCTGGTAGATAAGAATAGAAAGAAGGCCACCCTTTGGCTTCTTCGCTATATGATAATGTTTTAGGTTTGTAAGTAGACATAAGTATTTATATTAACAATTAGTTATAGAATTTATTACCCCATCATTTACTTTTAAGCATTTTACAGTTGAAGTTGCTGAATCTACCCATGTATAATATCCGTCTGCAGCAGCAGAAGATCCTATGTAATCTACATAAAGCCAATCATACAGCGCCGGAATTATATTTCCTAAAGGATTTGGTATACTGTTAACTGACGCAATATAATAACTTAAAGGGGTAGGTAGTGTAGAAGCACATGCAGTCGGACAGTCTACATTAGAATAGTTAGCTAATGGCACTGGGCTTAAAGCATTAGCCGGACAGTTAACTTTCAAACTCCAACCATTTGAATAAGGAGGGGTTGGCATATCAATTTTAAAAGTTATGGTTGTGACTGCTATCGTGTTTTTAGGGATTACCATAATACTGGTTCCGAAATTTCCCCCCGGATATAAAGTTACGCCGCCCGCCGCCTGATTAGCATAAGGTCCCCACGTAATCACACCTCCTCCTGGAGCAAAAGTATTTCCGCTATTCACATAGTTTGTCCCAGTATAATTAGTTGTTCCTGAACCTGTTAAGTTATCTATTCCTCCAATATTTTCATCCCCTAATAAACCTTCACAATATCCTTTGTTTGGTGAGGAGTATTCACTTGCTGTAACACCATTATATTCCCAGGTACATTTAGCCGCCATCATAGGGCTTTCTACAAAAAACTCTGCCAATACTGGTCCAGTTGAAGTTCCCACATCCACTGTGAGAGTGTAGTGACCAAATAGAGTAGCGTCTATAGCCTGAGAGTCACATGCGTAAATACAGGACGTACAGGTTTGGGTAGCTAATAACACTCCTCCTGAGACTACTTGCCTTACTATACCTCCTTGAGAATACCATCCGTTTGGAGCCGCAGTAGTTAACGAGGCATCAGTGTACAAGTGAGTCGCTAAACCAAAGCTCGTTCCGTCATAATAATATTGTCCTAATAATGCCATATAATTTAATTTTTTAACATGTTCCTGAAGCTATTACAGATCCATATGATCCTATTTCTATCCATCTTTTCGGAAGTGGAGAAGCTGGTTGGGATTGGGATACAATATAGAATCCTGGAGATACTACTGATGATACATTACAGTTCTGATCTGTATAGCAAACCTCTCCTATTAACGGGACTTGCCCTGTCCCATGCCACGAACCTTGAAAAGCTCCTGGACTATTAGTATCTACTAAACACGCTTGAGTTTGAGTAGTTCTCGATGGACTAAACCAAGCATAGCTACAGATTGGATTACACCCACAACATGCATCGGATTCATTAAATCCAGAGAAACATAATAGACTTCCTGTTGCCTCTCTTAAATCCCAAACCATATATAAATATTGATTGGTTAATGGCAAATTAGCGGCAGTAGTAGTAAAGGTTCCTTTATAAGTTCCAGTAGAAGGATTTACAATAGGAGTTACATTAGCTAATGATGAATTGTTTAATAATGCATTTATATCTGTTGTATTAGGTCCGTATAAAGTATTAGAAGATAGCCATAAGAATTTATCAGAAGATGAATCAAAATCAAAGTCATCAAAACCTATCTTAGTAGTGTTCATAGTTACATCAGCCCCTGCATAAGGGAACATCCCTACCGACCGAACTCCTGTTTGAGATATATATTCAGTTGGTGTAAGTAACCCCATAGAAGCTAAATCACTTTGTGTTGGGCTTATAGTAGATCCATCGGTCCAATTATATCCAAAGTGTATAAATTGACCATCGCTACTTTGCGATGTTAATACAATACGTATAATAGTTAAAGTTTGTTGTGGTGGGCAGTCTACTGTTATTTCATAAGATGCACTTTGACCAAATGATGCTGTTGGTTCTACTAATATTTCTATTTCATTTGGTGTATTCGCTGTTTTATTAACAGAAAGAGTACCGTTAGTATTAGTAGGTCCTACCGTTACAGGAACACCATTCCATGTTGCTGTTACTGTAATACTTCCGTCTACTACTACATACGGAATATCTATATTACCTACCGTCTCTCCTACATTTACAATGTAAGACAAGTTATTAGTAGCATTAGTTTGAGTTAAAGTAGTTCCACATGGAGTTCCTACTGTAGGAACTGGAATAGATGTATCGTTAGAAGATAATACATACTCATTCATATATGGGTCAAATCCTCCAATTTTTTGTGTTTGTAATTGAGCGGCAAATTGATCTCTAAACCATGATCGCATTCCATACTGCGATACTATTTGAATTTGGTCTGTATTACGAGATGTTCCCCTCATATTTATTACTGACCCTCTTTTAGCATCAGTCCAAAACATATCTGCTCCCCATGCTGCAAAACTCTCAGGATTAAAACTTATCCCATACTCTTCAATACGAGCTATCTGAGTTCCTAAAACTTCAGGTACAGAAGCTATTGCTCCTCCCCCTGTTGAATCAGTAATTACGTTTTTACCCGCTAATACATAGGATATTCTATCTTCTTGTAAAACTAAAATATCTGTTTCACGTGAATGAAGCAATTGAATAGGCCCAAAAGAAGTCTCACAATCTTTGTAATTTACTAACCCTAAATTAAATTCATTAAGGTTATTAGAGTTAGCGGCACCACTATATACTCCACTATATGTTAATCCTGCAAATCGATTTGCTTCTTTGAATTCCTGATTTGATACCGCTAAAACTCTTTCTCCTAATTGGAAGGTTTTAGTTCCAGCCATATCTTTTATTCTAAAACTTTCTACTCCATTTCCAAAAGTAAAACAGTCAGCAAAATTTAAAGTAGCTTTTAAATCTAAACTCGCATTTTGATCTACGTCATTAGGATGGCCACCTGACTTATGATATCTTATTCCTCCATCCGTATATATATCATACATCTGAGATGCATCATAAAATAAATTTGGATCTGCCTCCCCTGGTACAGTTTCCCATACTATCATCCCACCTCCTTTTACAACTTCAATTCTTGTCCCTACATGCCCTGGTCTTTGATCTCCCCAAAAAGAACTACATCTTGGGATCCCACATCTATTTCTAAAATTTAAAGATGTACCATCAGTATAGCAATATATTTTGGTTTGAAAGCAGGCTGAAGTCTTGGCATTCGCAGAACTAAAAGGGCCTAACCCACTGTCTAAGTATTGAAAACAGTCTACTCCGTTACTACTACCTGTAGTAAAATCTGCATTATCTCCAAACCACCATAAATAAAAATTAGGATAATCTTGACTTGCTGTAAAATCATCATCAAAACGATAATGCTTTGAGGTGCAATTGCTTCCTTTGCTTCCCCTCCAGTTATCAATCTTTACCCTAATACTTGATCCTGCTGGTAAATCATAAGGAGTCTGACCAGGGCCTGTAGAACTTGATTCATTTAAACTATAACTGTGAGATAAATTACAACTCGTACTACTTGAACTATTATCTTTACCCCCATGATCAATCACATTAGAAGCTGCCGTTTCTGTAGAAAATCCACCTGGTTTTATACACATATAAGTACCAGCCGTATTGGCGTCTGCTAACGCATCATCGTCAGTAGACATACCTACAATATCTAATACCACACACTCTACTACACTACTCGTCGGCCCATTAGTATCACTTTTCACAATTAAAGTCTGACCAATACTTACTAAATTAGTATTGTTACCATCAAGTCTAAACCAAAACACTGAAGGGTCTTTCGCATCTTCACTATAAGAAGATGAATATATAGTAAAATATTCACCTTGACTTGGTTTTACTACGAACTTGTATTTAGAAGCCCAATAAGGTGGAAGATTACTTAATGTTACTTCAATAGTATTTTTAGCTACCGAATCAATTGGTGGAATATATATTGTGTTATCGGTAGATACTAAAACTGTAGATGCTCTGCCATAATCATCCATATATACAATACCTGTTTCGTAATCTCTATTACTATGCAAACTATAAGTGTCAGCTGTTAAAAGATATCCGACTGTACTACTGAAATCTACAAAATTAAAGAACTCAAATTGTGAAGATGTACTAATAATAGCCCCAGTAGTTGGATCAATATCTTGATAACAATAGTGGGCAGCAGGAACTTGAATAGAAAAAGTACTACCGGCAACCGTATAACCAAAACCTTGCTGATTACAAATAGCAGTAGAAGGATTGCCCAGGGTAGGACAACCACCACCTGTGATAGAGGTATTTATAATTTCTAACGGTGTGAGGGGAGGAGCTTGAATAGCATTATTAAATTTATCAGTTAATGTCCCCCCTTGATTAGAAAGGTTTGTAGGTAATAAAGGTTGAAAGTTATTTGTAAGATCGGTACCAATAGCTTGTTGAAACTCAGTAGAGGTTAAAAGGTTATTTACCGATGCGTAAGATGTGGGACATATAAACTGCCAAGTTAAAGCAAAAGGAGATGTGTTTTGAAAATTAAGATCAATATCTGGCCCCACACCTTGAGGGTTTATGGCTGTACCTCCCGATGGCGCTGATTGTACAGAAACTTCAAAAGTAAGGGTTAGCCCTGCTGGAATAGGAAGGTCTAAACTTGATAAATCAAAAGTAATCAGAGAATTATTAATACCCCCTCCATTTGGCTGACCAATTGAATAAATATCACCATTAGTAGCAACAGGTGTAGGTAATCCTACCCCTCCTATTTCTTGTATAATATGGTCAGTACGGAAGGAAATAGGAATTTTTTGACCATTTGCATTTTCAATATCATAACCGTCTATATAATTTCCATAAATCAATCTATTGCCTTGAATAGTTTGAGCTTTAGCAATACGAGGTACGTTATCATACTGCCTTAATAACTCATCAGATCCTAATGTTGTAAATATTTTACTATTACTAAAGGTTAAACTCTGTAAAGAATCATCAGACCACCCTAAGTCTTTTTTATTATATCTCTCTATTACATAAATAACGTTAGAAGTACTTTCTTTATATAATAAATCTACTTGAACTACACGAGAAGAGCCTGTAGAAAATTGAACAGTAGCCCCATTATAACGGTTTACCATTCCTGCATTGGTATAATTATCTAAATTAAACCTAAAGGCTCCTGGCTGAAAAGCTGGTTGACTAAATAAAGAAGTGGCACTATAACCCCCATCAGTATATCTATATCTATATGCAAAACAAAGAAACCGTGTTTCCATATAATTTTCATCTCCAGGAAAATTTTCTAAAACTACCACGGGAACTGGTAATGGATTAGAGCCACCCACAGAATCTTCAAACCCAGGGGGTTTTACAATCACATTAACATCTTCTTCTTCTATCCCATCAAGCCCTCCTGCAGATGGGTCATCATAATTTCTGGTTACATTTATATATCGCGGAGGGTTTAAGTCATCAGTAAAATATAATAAATCTTCTATTTTATTAATTCCTGTAACTAAATTTTTAGGGTTAAAATTTAAAGTAGTTTTTCCTGAACCTGCCACTCCATCCCACAAAGAAATAACATGGTAAGTAACCGTATTAGTATTTGTATTGAAAGACACAATCATATCTATCTTCCCTGTAGGAGATGCTGCTCCTGCATTAGAATCATGAATAAACCAATATATAGTTTCTTCCATTCCATCTTCAAATGATCCTATAGCAAAAGTAGTTTGTGGGTCAGTAGCAATAGCAGGCTCTGACAAAGGATTACCTTTGTATGCTAAAAAAGTTAATTGAGTATTTCCTTTAGAATTTTCTACCGCTCCAATCTCAGTGGTTTCTGTAGAACCTAATCGCACGTTATTTGCGTCCACATATTCTCCTTGAGGAACCAAGCGTTCATCAACGCTTTTGTTCATTCTTCCGGCTATAAAATTTGATCTAATATCTGCCATATCACTTTATCCATTTATCCTGGCCTCTTAGGTTTTGTAAGAGACGACCAGGGTGTATGTTGCTTAATCTTAATTTTGCGTTACGCAATAAAGAAGATTTATCTTTTCTTGCTCTATTAACTACATATTCTTGAACCCCGAATCTTCCATTCAAAATAGAAAACTTGATATATGCGTATATAAATTCTTCAAATAATTTATTTACACTTACCAGTGAATCATCCCCATTTTCTAATCCATCTGAAACATATTCTAATACAGCAAATTTACCAGCCATACCTGAATTAAAATTAATAACTCCACCTTTTTTATTTATACTAAAAGTTGGATTGCTATTAGCTGTTTCTGTATTTAACCCAAACTCTCCGCCTATATTATAATCAAAATACCAGTTTCCATCTATATTCCAACCCATTTGATTGTTATAAGGACCAGTTCCTAAATACATATTTTTTTGAGTTCCTTCTAATCTTTTTATATCAAAGAAAGAATCATGAGGTTTTAAAACATTCCCATCTATATCAAATAAAATACGACAGTCATTATCTTGCAAATAAGCGCCACTCCAATTAGTCTGAATATTTTCTGTCATTGGAAACAACATTCCGTTATGCATTAAAGAAATTCTCACCCAATTTACATAATCCTGAGGTAATACAAATCGTAGTTGATCACAAATTTTTAACTCTAATATTTTTATTTCTTTCATCGCATCGTAGTTCAACTCTTGTATCCCTCTTTTAGCGTGAAATAAAACTTGATAGCGATTTATATTATTTATAATCTCATTATTTCCTTGATACATTAACATAAAGTTATTTACAATATCTTCTAAAGAAACATATTGATAAGAACCCCAATTAGCATCTGAAGGACTCCCTACAGGAGGAGTCTGATTGTTTTCGTAATATTGATAAGCAGTAATATATGACATAATTAACTTGTTTCTTGAGTGTCTAAATTCTCTTCATTTCCACCAAACTGGTATACCATTTCTTCTCTAATCTCAATACCTATATATTGGCAAATTTTAGCTACCAATGTAGGTTCGTCGGAATCTGGCAACTCAAACTCTTGAAAATTTACATTAGTTTGATTAAACATAGGTTCTCCTCCAACTAATGTTTGCCAAGTCCAGTTAGGATCTAATGGATATCTAATATATTGAGACCTAATATCTCCCGCATTTAAAATATTAGAAGGATAAACCGTAATAACATTACCATTTAAAACATACGCTGGATAAATCTTACTTGGTGCGGTTAACATAGAGTTTGTTAAGTAAAATATTTTACTTTGATTAACTCTTTCTACCTCTCTAATTTTAGTGTTAGAATAAATAACATAATTTTCTCCTACACCCGTAAATATATTTGCACTTAAATTAACTGTAGTAGTATTAACCACCCCTGTTATATAAGCCTCTTGCAATGTTGTTGTATTTACTACTAAACTACCAATCGGTGGTGTTGGTGCTGAGGCGGGAATAGTAGTCCATCCTGTAGCCACCGAATCTAACAATTGATTAATATTAACACCCGTAGAAGTTCCTGTAAATAAAGGAGTAGAATAATAATATAACTTATTTATTAAATAATAATCATTAGGTAAATTAAAAGTGTTAGAATTATTTTGAGCTAAAAAAACTTCTGTAGAAAAAGTATCTATAACTTCTTCCAACCCTTTAACTATATCTGCATACCCTGTTCCTGAAACTCTATTATTTTCTTTGTTAACCCAATGGTTGTATTGATAGAAATAATCTTCAAACATATCCATCTGCGCTTGCTTAGCATATAGGTTAAAATCTTGCGGAGAAATATATCCGTAGTTATTTTTATTTGCTATTGCTAAAACCGTATTTCTAACTTCATTAATTGATGCTGGCATAGTATATAAACATTTCCACAAAGATAAGAAAAAAAAAGAGGTCCACTTTTTTTGTAGACCTCTCTTAATATTTAACTATTTATTATGCAAAAGTTATACTTGTAGCATAAAGAAATGGTGAAGTAGAACCAGCAGGAGACTTAATATATGGCATAGTTTTAACCACATTTTTCCAGTCTGACTCTAATACTTCTACGATTAATTCCGTAAACGCATTGTACCAGTTATAATCTGCTTGAGCTTCTGATATAGTTATTGCCATATCATCAATTGGAGTGCTTTTAGACTTATACGCAATAGAACATCCAATCGTAAACGCACCACCTGGGAAAGCAAGTGTTTGTCCTATATTGCTTATATTAACTAATTGTCCAAAATTACCATCTGCACTTAAAACAACAGCATTATCCGAACCGTTGTCATTAAATAATATAGTGTCCAGTAACAATTGAGTATCTGAAGTTACTTGTGTAACTTTCCCCTCAATACCAGTTGTTGAATTAAGAACAATATCACCTGGTTTTACATTAGTTGAAAATCCTCCTGCTGAAGAAACTAAAGATTTAGCATTAGCAACAGTAAAAATTTTATACGCTTGAGTGTTATTATCTAACAATGCAATAGCGGCTGCATCTCCTCCAAGCGTTAACGCTGTATCACTATCTATAGCACTCACTGTTGCATAGACTGTAGATGCGGATCCTCCTGGGAAAACAATATCTCCTACACTTACTGAAGAAGTAAATGTTTGACCAGAGTCTGTTAATTTTCCGGTTACTGCACCAGTTGTTGTAGAACTAACTGCTGCTGCTGGATTGTCCGCTGTAGCGTTCATTATCGGTAATGGTATTTTAATAAACTTTCCCATTACGCTATAGCTATTGCCGATACCGCCTTTGGAGGCACTACCGCATAAGTAACACGAGTCCAAGAAGTTGCTAACGCCGCTGTCATAGCATCTTGAATTGCTGTTTTTACATCATAAGCTACTTGAGCATCTGAAGTAATGGTTGCTGTGTTTCCATTTATATAAGTTATTACTGTGTCAGTTGCAGTTGCACTGGCCGCTGTGACGGACAGGACTCCACTGACGCTTAAAAGATTGTTTCCAGCTCCTGTAACTGGAATTGATAAGAATTTTTCCATTTTATAAAAAGTTTTTAATGGGTTAATAAAGTACAAAGATACATAAAAAAAAACACCTTAATAAGGTGTTTCTTTAAGTATCTCCTCCTTAAGATTTAGAGGCCTTCTTTTTCTTTTTAGGTTTATTTTCGATCTTAACCTCCTGCATTTCATTAACAACTTCAAACTGAGGAGCTTCTCCTTTCAAGTTTCTTTTTAAGAGTTTATAAGTTTCTACCCCGTCATCAGTTTGCATATATGAAGCTACTATATCATACGGTTCTTCTCCGAATGGAACAGTTAAAAACTTCTTTTTATTATTAGGGAGACTAAAGTAAACATCTCTTTGTTTGTTTTTTAATACTAATAATCCATTTTGGAAAAACTGAACTACATCATCTTGAACTTGTAAAGCTGGATCATCTAAAATATCTAAAAAGTCTACAGGATTTTGTCGAGCAAATACTAATATATCTCGTTTTAATTCCGCAGTACTCATTTTATCTACATCTGATCCTAATAAAACTCTACTTATAGTCACTAACTTTTCTACTGATAAATCACGAGCCACAAGTTGAGCCTCTAAAACAAGGTTCTCTACTTCTAATTCTTGATGAGCATCTTTAGCATTATCAATTTCTATAAATATATTTCCGTTACCTGGATGTAAATTTAAGAAATGCTGAAGAACTTGATTTTGTTTAGAAACATATAATAAACCATCTTCAAAAATAATTGGCTCCATTATAATATTTCCATCTTGTTCATCTTCAAATGGAGATTTTTGGTTTCTTGAATATCGAAGAGGTCTATTTGTTCCAGTCTCTTCATCAAAATAAAGAAGATTAGTTCTTTTGGTATGGTGAGAAGAAAGCATGTATGCTAAAGGCGCACGTCCTCTCGTAAGTTTGTAGGATTTATCTACGAATTTTTGTGTTTTTTTCATTTTATTATAATTTAATTAAAGTTAAAAAAAAGGGGAGGAGGTTAATCCTCCCCCTTGAATATTACTGATTATGCATCTTGGAATAAGAAGAAGTTGTTTGCACCTAAAGTACAACAAGCTCTTTCACTCAAGAAGTTAACCTGCATTGCATCTAAAGAAGATGTTCTTGCTCCACCAGCAGAACCAGTGATCCAAGTTTTATATCTTCTGTCTTCAGTCTCAGACGCTCTATATCGAACGTGTAAGAATGGACGCTTTGCATTTTTACCTAAGATTTGGTCATATACAGATGTAGAACCAGCTGGAACTAAAAGTCCATTGATTGCACCACCTACAATATCACCTCTCATTGAAGCATCGTTAAGGTATTTCCAGTCAGACTTGTAGAAGTCATATCCTCTACGGAATCCAGTGAACCCTAAGTTAAGAGCCATATCTTCATCATTATCAAATAAACCATATGAAGTACCACCCGCTCCATAAGAGTTTTGAGCAGCTAACATATCATCCATATCGAAAGAGAATTGTCTATTAACAAAAAGAACATTTTCTTCAATAGCACCTTGCTTGTCTAATCTTGAAATAACTGAATCGAATCCTGCAAGAGTAGTTGGATTACCACCACCCCAAACATTTCCTCTCTCACCTACTACGTAGAATACTCCTTCAGAACCTGCGTTGATTGTACCTATCGCACCTGCTGAAGTAGATAAAGCTGCCTCTGCACCTGAGTTAGGAGCAGCCGGAACTGCCTCAATCATTGCTGTTTCTAAGTAGTCTTCGAAACGTAATCTTGTTTCGTGCTCAGACTTCATGTACCATAAGTATCCTGATCCACCGTTTTCAGTAGATATTTCAACCCATCCAATTTGAGCCATGTCAGAACCACTTACCTCGTAAGTATCCTTAATGATAATTGGTTTGTTGTCAAAGAACACATCGTTAGCTTCTAATGAATCAGCCATTCCGTTAGTTCCTTTAGCGAATTCCGAACCGTAAATCATTACAGTTAATGTTGATGGAGTTGCTGGAACAACAGATAAAGCCTCATAGAATGCTACAGCAATCGTGTTCTGAGTCACACCAGTTACAACTGCTTTATTACTCAATGTAGACCCTGGAGTGTTATCAGAGATAAAAATAGTTTGACCTATTCTTACCGCTATATTACTTCCTGCTGGACTTAATGTGTCAGCTACTGTTAATGTACCTGTAGTAGCACCTGTTGCTGCTAATGTTACATTAGTATACTTAGTATGTAACCTTCCTTGTTCAGCCCATTTTATCATGTCTGAGTTAGAAGGCATTTCAGCGCCTACCATTCTTAAGAATGAAGCTACTGTTCTATTACCATATCTTTCAAATTCTTTCTCATAAGTATCTGGAAGATACTGATTCAAGAAATCGAAATTGGTAATGTAGTTACTTGGTAGGGCTACCCTTTCCGCACTTGGCTGAAGGTCAAACCCTGGTGTTGCATTTACTGCCATAATTTCTAAATTTTTTTAATTTTTAACTTTTTTTAATACTTCTAATTTTGAGCCCTCTTCCACTACTTGTGTCTCCAACCGTTCTAATCTTTAAGCCATCTTTACTTAGATTAGTTGGAGTTCTACGCATTTCCATGTTTATGTTTTTAGACTTCTTACTTACATCATCTACAGCCGAGGTAACACCTTGATTGTAAAAGAATTCAGCAAACTTATCTAAATTCATAGCCACCGACATAGCGCGATGATAACCAGCTGGGTCTGCAATCAATCCTGTTTTTTCATCCATGTATTTATTCACGAAATTATTAACGTCAGATTGTTTGCTCTTCAACTCTTTGTTATCTCCAGGTTTAAATGTAAAACTTTTTTCTCCGACATTAAACTCAAAACCTTTGAATTCATCGTTAAAGACCTCATTGGTCTTATCTAAAAAATAATCATACCTTTTCTTCTGGGCCTCTTGAGCAGAGGTCGACTCTTCTATATAACTTTTATAGCTATTAAATTTTTCTCTGTCCTCGTCAGATAATCCGCTCCCACTTGACTCAAGAGGAGTTTTATATTTATCTTTTTGTTCAGTAAAAAACTTCTTAGCTTTAACAAGTTCCTTTTTCTTTGCTCTCTCAATTTTCTTAATTTCTTTAGGATCATCTAAATCTGAATCATATCCAAACTTTTCATCCATTAAGTCTTTAATATCCTCACTATCTAAACCTTCTTCGGTTTGAGAATAATATTGAGACAACAATCTATCATTATCCATAGAATCGTAATCTTGTTGTAATTTTACAAAATCACCAATTCCACGACCCGTTTCTTTTTTGTATTGAAAGTATGCAGCTACATCTTCAGGTAAGTCTTCATTTAACTCTCTTTGAGCAAACAAATCATCCACAGAAGATATGTCTTTATTATACCTTTCTTTAATATATGAAAGAACGTTTTCATCAGTTAAGCTTGATGAGGCTTCTTGTGTTTCATCTTTCTGTTGTACTTCTTCTTGTTTATTCTCGGGGGTGGAACTCTCAGTGCTTGTATCCACTCTCTCCACGTCAGTCTTACTTTCTTCAACATTATGTTTTTCTTCATGCTTTTTTAGTAATACCTCCTCTACTTGTGCTCGAGATTTTTCTTCTCCGGTAACTTCCCTTACCGTTATTTTCGGTGTTTGATTTTCGTCCATTTTAATTTAATTTAAGTTTTACAAAGTTAATGTTATTTTAATTGTTTTTTTAAGCATTTATCGAGGCTCAAATTCCGCTAAGTCAAATCCATCTAAACTATCTTCGTTAGACTCAAAGTTAATAGGGGCACCTCCTGTTTTTCTCTGAGTAATCATTTTAGATTGTTGAGTATTTCCTAAACTAATTCGAGCTGCTTTAGCATCTTCCTTTTGAGTTTCTCTTGCATCAATCTGTGATTGTTCCATTCCTCTTAACTGCATGTTATATCTAAATTCTACATCCATTAATCTACGTTTAAGGTCTGCTTCATTGGTTTGTTTTTCTATTTCAAAAGCGATCTCGGCTTGTTTAATTTGAATCTTAGATTGTAACTCTGCTTGAGTTTGTTGCATTTTAGCTTGTGCTGCTTGCTGCTGCAGAGCTTGTTGCTGTTGAGCCTGCATAGCTTGCTTCTGCATTTCGGTCTGTTTAGTTTTTTCTTCTTTTTGTTTTCTTTTAACTTTTAGCAACTGGTTAGCCATCTTTAAATTACTAATAGTTCTAATATCAATAGCATCCTCTAAATCAATACCTCCCATTTTTAAAGCAGCTTGAATGTTAGCTTCTAATTGAGCTTTTTCCTCTTCATCTGGAGACATTTCAATATAAATACCAAAGTCATATAGATAAAGGTTTTTAATTTCTTCTATAATACCTAAGTTATATTTTCCAATTTGCATAGCAAACTCTTCTTTGAAATCTGCATACTCTAAAATATCTGCTGTTCTAATAGATAAACATTCAGCAATAGTTCTGGTTATATATAGACTGGCATTTAAAATATGACGTGTAGCTACATTAGAATTTAAAGCAGCTAATTTTTGAACTCCTACCAAAGAATCTGGATCTGGAGTAGACGCGTCTCTTGCTTCGTTTAACCCTGTTACTTGTCTAATCATTCCTAAATAATGATTATAATTTCCAATTAGCATTTGCATTTTACTTCCTCCACTATTAGATGTTAATTGAGTAATAGGAACTTTAGCATTATTATATTCTCCATCTTGAGTATAACTTCTTCCTACCACACTACCTGTTTGGAAATATAAACGCAACGCATCAGATGGGTCATAAGCATTACCTGTTCCTAAATCAACCTCACTTAATCCATCAGCATCTATAAATACTCCATCTGGAACAACTTTAGAAACCACTTGTTGTAATTTAAGATGAGTAATTTGTATTAAATCAGCAAAAGGAATCATTCTTCTTACTAATGAATCTAATGTTCCTTTATACATTCGAGGAGCACAAGCCACATAGTTAGGCATAGCATATTGATTAGCAGAGTTTGGTCTTACCATGTTTTCCATTAACTCCCACTTTAACAATAAGTTGCTTCCCATCACCATTACCCCATCATACCAAACATCAATTCTTTTTTCTACTCTTTCGAATTTTCCTTCCTCCATCATTTCTTCTGGTGGATTAAACTCATCATCCTTTTCTACAGTTTTAAAAGTACCCTCAGCAAGTTGTTTCTTTTTATATACAAAACTATTTGTGCTTTTATAATTAAAAAATAATAAAGTACAGGAGTCTCTTGCAAACATACTGTTCTCATACATAGCCGCTACATTATAGTAATCATACCAAGCTTGACTGTATTTTGAAATTTCCTCTAAATCTTCCTGTGTGAGATCAGGGTTTATTTTTAAAACCTCTGTAATAGGTACAGTTTTTAATTCTCCCCAATAAAAACAGTCTTTAAAGTAAGGGTCTTCAGTATAGCTATAAACAACGTTTGCTGGATCTACATAATCAACTCTAATTCCATCACCCTGTTGAAACATATGTTTAGTCATTCCTATTCCTAAAGTTGTTAGGTCCATATCTACTCTCTTTCTTACGTCCACATAATGGTTTTCCTCCAACATGGTATCTATAGCAATTTCATTTGCAATTTCTATACCTGGTTTATAATTTAACTGCATGTACAGTTCCATCTCAGAATCACTCGATGGAAGAGTTTCTGGGTCCACCTGGAAAACTTCCATTTTAAAATCTCTCTCTACTTGTTTAAATAAATCTTGAGCAGCTACATTGATCTCTACCATTTGCTGGAATTGACTTCTCTTTTCAGCAGACATAGCATCTGTCGCTACACAGTTTACTTTAAACATTCTATCTGCCATTCCATTTACCACAATATCCACAAACTTTGGTATAATAGGAACTGGAGTCCAGTCTAAATTTAAATACGATAAATCTCCATCTACCGCTAACTCATTTTTGTATTTTGCTACTGACTGCTCTCCCCTGGCGTACAAACGTAAACGGTTAAAGTCGGCCCATTGGTTATAAAACCTACAGTTCATTCCGTCTTTACGAAACCATTCGTATTGTATAGCCTGACCTACTTGTAATCCAAACTCTTTAGTAGCCTTCTTTTTGTCAGAGACAAACTGATCAGGAAAGGCAGCAGATTGTATATCGATTTTTACTGCTTTCATGTAATTATTTTACTAAGTGTACTCTTATTATTATATCTTGCAAAGTTAACACTTATTTTTGATTTTTGTTTAGATGGTGTGTATAAGTGCTTTTGATTAGCCATAATCGCTAATCCCGAACTAATAGCTGCATCAAACTTAGTTCTATTACTAATATCAAACTTTGCCCAGTCCTCTAAAGTTCTTTGAAAATACATAGTTCCCATGTCATCCGTCTCCCTATAAGTACCTTGAGAATCTATCCCTACATGTTTCTCAATATACGATTCTATTGCTGACGCATGAGACTGTTTTACATCCTCAGATGTATTAGGAATACCGCCTAATTCACGTTCAGTTTTAGATAATTTATTGTAAGTTTTATCAGGTCTATTCATGCAATACCCTCTGTACCCTCGGTTTTTAAAATGATATAGTAATCGCGGTTTATTATTCTCACACAAAATAGGCATTCCATAAAATATACAAGCCATTAACACCTCTTCAAAAAATATCTCTGCAGTTTGAGGACGAGCTATATATTCTAAAAAAAACTCATTACTTGGAGCGTCATCCATATTAAATTTAGTTAAGCCGTGTAAAGCACCATTAGATCCCTTACCAACCACTACCCCAGAAATATCATAAGAGTCACATCCAAATGAACCTAAGTGTTCATTCCCTGGTTTTTTACGACCTCTCTCTGTAATCATTCTATTTTGCAAATGCTTAGCGGGAGTCCAGCTTACTAAAAATCTTCCACTTCTATTGGGCGACCAAATCACTTTAGTGTCTTTAATTCCATTTTCCCAACTAAAAGAACCTCGTGTTAAATGATGATCTATAATTAATGAATCATTATAATCTATCTGATGATAAATTTTAGTTAAATTAAATAGAGATTGTTTACTCTCATCTCTAAAAGCGTGAGACTCGGTACGTGGAAACTGGCGATAAAATTCATTTAAAGCATCAGGATCTTGAGCTAAAGAGTCTACTTCATTCTTCCAGTAATCTACCGCTCCTACCTTTATGTTTTCACCGTCAATACCTATTATCGCTTTAGCTGGTGTTTTTAAAACAGGCATTCCGTATCTATCTATATATCCTTCAAAATTCCACTCCATTGGAACAAATAAACAATATAATCCCGATTTAGTTTGGCCGTTTGCATTTCGTTTATTAGGCATTGAATCTTCATATAAAGATTTAAAATTTGACCCTCCTTTATCTAAAGCATTAGAGGTAGATCCCATCATACATTTGCCAATTATCTTACTACCTAAACGCAAACATGTTTTAGTTACTCGCCAGTTATTCAATATGTTATCTGGTTTTTCCCACTTACCGCTTTCATCATGTAAAAGTAATTGTAATTTTTCTCCATCATAACTATTATCACCAGTATTCTTCCAGTCAATAGTAGTATCTAACCCTTCTAACTCCTCATCCGCTAACGTATGCATATTCTTTTTTGTAATCTTTGAGGCGGGAACTCTGTATGCTAATTCAGTTTTAGGTTTATCCATACCATCTTGAATAGGTTTAAAAAAGAAAGGGTAGTTATTAGAAATAGGAACTACTTTATCTGTAAACATTTTTTTAGCGTCAGCTCCTGTTTTAGAAAGTATTCCAATACGAGCATCTTTAGTTATAGTAGCTTTATTAACTCCTTCACAAGAACTCATAAATGAAAATCCAGAACGTCTGATTTTTAAGTAACACATTCCAAAACTTCTTTTATCCGCTTTACAAGCTTCCCAGAATATATAAAATATTCTATTAGCTTCTCTAAAATCAGGATTACCTACATCAATCTTAGTCCACTGTAAATACATATAATGAGTTCCTGTGATGTAAGTAGGCATGCCATTATTCATAAACCAATATCCTTGATCTCTTCTATCAAACTCTTTTTCAATATACTCTACCCATTGAGACTTAAAAACATCAGGTGTTTCATGCCATTGAAATATAGATTTAATACGGTTAAGTTCTTTAGAAATAGGTTTTGCTTCCCAATACTGCTCTTCTTTTTTTGGAGACCTTTTATCTATATCTTTCGGAGGTTTGGGTAATGCAATTTTTAATCCATTAATTTCAATAACGGTTTCAATTTGACCTGTCTTAGATATAACCACTATATCATATTTTTCATTATACCCATATAACCACGTTCTTCCCCTATTTTTATTAGAGACTACTGATTTAGGAATCAAGCTTGTTATTTCTCTATATAATTTATTTTGATCTTGACTCTGCAAATCCTTTTAGTGTATTGGTTTTTTTATCAGCAATATTACCATCTAACATTGCGCGCTCTTCTTCAATTCTTTTTAATATTTCAAAAGCATCAAATATGGCTAATTTTTTAGTAGCTGCTGCGTTTTTTAATCTATCAGCGGCTAACTCATCATCTTTATCGTATTTGATAATATCCTCTTTAGCCACCTTAACTAATTGTTTTACAGCCTTCTCAGCTGCCAGTATTATATTTTCCTTAAGACCTCTTATATCCATCTTTTATTTATATTTATAAAACATTACAAAAACTTGCCTTCCCGCTTTCCAAGACTTGTTAGGGTATTTACTATGAAAATAACTTGCAGGATAAGATACAATCCTATTTTGTTCGTAACCAGCTACAGATGAAAGCCTCCACATATCCAACTCTTCTGCATCTACTCGTATCATACGATCATATTCTTTATCTGTTATATGTTTAGGTAAACTTTTACCATACACTTCATGCTCCCAAAAAGCTGTTCCGTGCAGTTCTTCTAATTCTCGTGGAGACATATATAAAACAATAGCCCTATCAGGCTTCTGTCCTTTAATATTTAAATCAGAATGAATTCTCCAATTACAATCTAAGCTATTTGTAGACACTCTAAAGAAGCTTAATATATTTTCTAAAGGTCTACCCTCTACTGACGATAGCTTTGTTAAAACGTAATTATTAAACGATTCTGGAGATTCTTGAGTGTAAAAATCTTTATCTCCCACAGTATGTTTTATAAATTCTCCTTTATTAAGATAATTAGTTGCTATCTTAAATAATTCAGGTTCTATAAAGTCATCTATTATATGTATCATGCGATAAAAGTTATATGACTGGTAAACATTCTATAAAGCTTTTCTCCGTCTATAAAAAAAGGGTATTCACTTTCTGGAACAAAAGAAACTTGATCCCCTTCTTTTACTCCTAAATCAAGTAGTTCTTCATTTATATATTTCATTACTCCAAATAAAGGCTCTTCACCACCTGGCTTAAAAATATAAGATTCTTTTATAGAAACAGGTTTTACAAAACAATATTTACCCCACGCATGCCATTTATTATTTTGTTTATACATAAAAAATTGGTCATTGTCTACTAAAAATAAATTATCTTTTAAATAGCTTCTTCCGCTTTTTTGACGACCCTTCATGTCATTGTAAAACTTAAACACATTATGGTGAACTAATAAAGTGTCTCCTTTTTTAATAGGACCGCTATAATGAATAGGAGTCTCTACAACAATAGCAAAACGGTTAGAGGCGGTATGATCTTCTTCAGAGACACTGGTAATAAATTTAATTCCAGATATTTCTTTTATGTTATCATACCTTCTATCGTCTACTGGTGTAACAATAAAACAATATGGTGACTTCATTAAAAGTTAATATTATATTCTAATGAAATTGGAAGTGTATTTAAAAACTCTTTCCACACAAAAAGTTCATCCCCTTTTTGTACCCAAATACGATAAGAGTTTTCTTGAGACTGAATAAGGTGTATAGTATACTTACCTCCTAATACTTCTTGCCCTTGTATGTAGTGCATAGCTCCAGACTTATAATCCGAGCCAATTGATATCTTTCTAATGTCCATTTCATTTTATTTTTAATTTAATTTTTTATGCTAAGTGTACTCTGGCTTGTCCAGTAAATCGGAGAACATTTGATCCTGGACTGGTTGTAGCAAGAGTTGCCATACTACCACCGGAAGTTCTAAATAGAAGAAATATATACAATGCCTCACCTGCTTTTACCGTCGTTGTAGTCCATTTACTAATGTCAGATGCACAACAATAAGCCACCCTTTGATTCCCGTTGGCATTTCCTGGAGCTGCTGGGTTATACGGAACGGTACAGTTCCCCATTATCTCATACTCTGTATTTATACCAGTTGAGTCTCCACAAGGCTTTCCTTTTGCTAAGAGTACATCTATAAAACCCAGATTTCCATAAGTATTTCCAATAATATTAGCAGAAAAAGTAATAGAAAAAGCTTGTACGTCTGCTGTCCATGTGCCAGTTACATGAGGACAAGCCCATATAGGCGAATTGATACCCCCTTCCTGCCCAGTTACCAGTTGGAGATTAGAAGGATATTGTAGCGTAGAAGTCCACCAAGAATAATCATCCGCCAAAAATGATGTGTCGTTTACACAATCAGCATCTGGTCTTGCGTTCCAGAATCTTGGAGCACGTGCGGTAATCCCTGTCCAACTGCTTGGCGCATTAGTATAGCGCTCAGACCATGCTGCACCGCAGAAGTTATAATTTTCTGTTAAAAATATACCCGACTGTTTAGACGCTGTAGCTGTCACAGTTACCGCACCCGTACTTCCACTTAAACTTATTCCTGATCCAGCCACAAGCGACGTAACTCCTGTGTTAGCTATGGTTACTGAGTCTGTTCCTGAAGCTGATACTGTAGATATTCCAGTTCCCGCTAAAAGTGATAAGGTGTCATTCTGTGTTATGGTAACGGTTGATCCTGTACTACCTTGTACCTTAAAGTTAGTAGCTGATCCTGTAGAACTATCAATAGTAAAAGTGTTAAGATTATAATCGTAAGATACCGTAGTTCCCCCTGTTCCTGTTATTTTGGAACTACTGGTAGGGAATCCATTTTCCTCAAGTTTGATAAAGGTATTAGTATTACCAGTATTAATATTCCCACCACCTATAGTATAAATATTACCCGTTGGTGTAGCCCACTGTCCAGCTCCATTGTAGAATGTAGTGGCACTTGGTGTTCCACCATTATTTATTAATCCAATTTGTAATTCAGTATTTGGAATTGTAGAAGTTACTATTCCTGCACCCCCAGTTGTTACCTCTCCGACAAATTTAAGAGTAGTCGCATTATTGATAGTCCAAGCAGGAGATGTGTTTACATCTGCATCAGCAATCCAGCCTGACCATTGCGTTGGTATAGCTGGGAAGTCCTGTAATATCCCACTACCATCTATAAACTGTGCTGCACCTTTACCTTGCGCTTCAAGATCTAAAATTGGATTTATAGCTGTTCCTCCTACTGAAGCTACAAATGCAGGATCTCCAGCAACTGCTGTTTGCGGACCTGGGGTAGTATAAGTATATCCTACTGAATCTACTTGTCCTGATGCTGATGGCCAATTAACCGGTGTAGTATCTACGTCCGTCACGTGACCATAAGGAGATACTGTAACACCTGTAACTAAACTAACAGATGTACCTGGGGAAGGAGATACAGCTGGAAGTGTATTCTGATTAGATGGAACCCCAGCATGTGCGATTGTTAATTTGTTAGTACTTGATGACTGAACTGCCATTACCGCACCAGCGTTAAACTCAATTAAGTTGTTTGTAGTATCTACTGTCTCTGTAGTACTTCCCGCTTGATTACCAACAAACTGGAATGAAGATAGACCAGTGCCTGCTGAAGCGTCTATAGTTAACTCAGATGCGCTTGTTCGTGTTATTGTAACATTTGTCCCTCCTGTTAAAGTTACATCATCATTAGTACCATCGGTACCTGTGAGTCTAATTGCTGTTCCCGTCGGAGCAGTTGTTAAATCATAAGTAGTATTATTTATAGTAGGGAAGGTTACTAAAGATCCAGTACCATCGATATACTGTGCTGACGATCCATCTCCTGTTAATGTAATAATTGGGGTAGAAGTTGGGTTAGTTACTCCAACTGTAAATGCTGCAGCTCCCGCACTTCCTGTACCTCCTGCATTACTATATGCTGCTCCTACAGATGTTACTGTTCCTAAAGTTCCTGCAATAGTTACTTGAGAAGTACCACTGTCTGTTAATGTAATTCCTGTCCCTGCTACTAATGTTACTATATCAACTAATCCTGCACTACTTGTTAAATCTAACTCTACATTAGAACCTTGCTGTGCAGAACCATATGTATATGTAGTATTATCAATAGGAGGGAAAGTTTGTAAAGCCCCTGTTCCATCGATATATTGGGCAGTCGTTCCTGCTCCAGCCAATGTTAATGTTCCTGAAGTTGTTACCGGAGAATTAGTAACTGTAAATGCAGATGGTGCTGCTAAACCTACACTGGTTACTGTTCCTCCAACTGCTGGCAACTCAAGAGTAGTTGTTACTACTTCATCTATATGCCCTTGAGACGTTGAAGTGAATGATGTTATTACATCTATTGTTCCCCCAGACCCTGGAGCAACCGTCCCTGCAAAAGTATTAGTTCGTGTAACATTGTCATGATTTAATGTAATGTTGTTTGTGCCTGAGGCTACTGAAGAAATTACAAGTCCTCCTAATATATTCATATCAGGATTAGCTGCGTCTACCGTTTGTTGAGCGCCACTGTCTCCATCTAAAGTGAATGAACTTAATCCTGTTCCAGCAGCAGCAGCTATACTTAATTCAGTAGCACTAACTCTGGTTACAGTTACGTTAGCACCACCTGTTATAGTAACATCATCATTAGTACCGTCACTACCTGCTAATCGAATATCGGTAGTTGCTGTTGGTACTGTTAAATCATATGTGGTGTTAGGAAGGGTAGATATATTAACTAAATCACCCGCCCCATTAATATATTGAGAGGCATTACCCGCCATAGTAATATCTATATCTGGCGTTGTGGTAGGATTAGTAACTGTTACTGCAAATGCAGTACCCGCATGGGAAGAACTTACGTTTGTAACCGTCCCTATGGTTCCGGCCATATCAATAGTGATAGTGTTAGTTAAGCTCTTAGTAACATTAATATTTGTTCCTCCTACTAAATCAATTTGTGATACTGATGTTCCATCTGCGTTTAAATCTATCTCAACGGTTGCACCGTTTTGTAAGGTACTTAAAGTATAAGCTGGTACTGTAGGGATGGTAGGGAAATCCTTTAACTTACCTTCACCATCAATATATTGAGCACCGGTTCCAGTCGAGGTTAAACTAATAGTTCCCGACCCTGTAATTGGAGATGAACTTACTGTAAATGCGGATGAACCAGCAACTGAAGAGCCTCCCGTGGTAACATATGATAATCCTACCGAAGTTACTGATAATGGCCAGGTTATAGTTTTTACATCTGTTCCTGTAACATGACCCGTAGCACTCGAAGTAACTGCCGTTACAATAGGAATTACACTACCTGCACTTGGGGTTAATGTTGTAGGAGTATCGGTTCTTGATTGATTGTTATGATCTACAGTAACTGTATTAGTAGCGGACATTACAGAGTTAAGATTTGTACCTCCCAAAACAGTCATATTTGGGTTAGTATTGTCTATTGTCTGTTGAGAGCCAGTATTACCATCTAAAGTAAATGATGTAAGTCCTGAAGAGGCTGAAGCGTCAATTTTTATATTACTCCCTGTATCGGTAATAGTAATATTATTACCCGCTTCAATTTTAACTATATCTGTTGTAGCGTCTGACCCAATTAATTTTATATCAGCATCAGCTCCGTTTTGAACAGAACTTAAATCATATGTTGTGTTTGCAAGAGTAGATATATTAATTAAATCCCCCGCTCCATTTACATATTGTGAAGCCGATCCTGCCCATGCAAGAACCAAGTCTGGAGTAGTAGTTGGATTAGTAACAGATTCTGTAAGCGCATTACCATTAATTTGAGCGCTAAATGTAGTTACTGTTCCTACTGCAAAAACAACTTTTAGATCTGCTATACTTATATATTTAACAGTATCAGTTGTAGCATCATTAATAAGCATTGTATCCAAATCATCTATTGCCATACCAGCCCACGCAGCTGCGGATAATACTACATTGTCCGTTGTTAAATAATCTACTTGTATATTCCCTGTATTTATTATTGGGTTGGGAGCCGAATATAACCCATCTGATACTGAAATTGATGTCACTCCGGATGATGCTGGTAAGGTTATTGTTTTAGTGTTTACATCCGTAACATGACCTGTAGCATTTGAAGTCATTGTATCTATAACTGTAAACGTACCTCCAAAAGCTGGAGAGGAAGAAGAGGTAGTATCAGTCCTTGTAGTAGCGTCATGATTAATAGTAAGGGTATTTGGAGTACCTCCTGTTTGGAAAGTAGTTAAATAAGTACCTCCTTCAAACAAATAATCAATTCCATCAGTAACACTTTGTTTAGATCCTGTTCCAGAATCTGATACTATAAAGAAGTTAGTCATTCCAGAAGCCGATGCCGCAGATATTGTAATCTGATTACTTCCGTTATCCGCTAAAGTTACATTAGCTCCAGCAACTAAAGTTACTGTGCTTACCCCTCCTAAACTATCTGTTAAATCTAATTCTACATTACTTGGTCCGGAAGGCTGAGATCCCAAAGTATAAGAAGTAGGAGCTGTCCCTGTTGTTATACTTGTAATATGACCAGTTGTATTAGTGGTTATTGACGATGGAAATGCATATGTTCCTGCAGTACCAAAAAGATCATGACTAATATTTAATACGTCTAAAGAGGTAGACTGAGTACTTATTGCTGTATTATCTCCTAAAAACTGAACTAAAGCTCCATCTGTTATTACTTGTTGTGCTCCTGTATCCCCTTCAAACAACCAGTTATTCATCCCGGTAGCTGTATTAGCTACCCAAGATAAAACACCGTTATTAGATTGAAGAATTTGATTCGTGCCTCCGGTACCATTAGTAACATTTATAGAGTTAGGACTCATTATGTCTGAGGTAATATTATTACCCACACCTGTTAATGTGATGTTTTGATCTGCTGTATTTCCTGCGTCTAATACGGTTTGTAAATTAGGATTTCCAGGAGTAAACGTAGTCCATTCTACACCTGTAGCTGTTGCGGTTAAAAATTGACCAACTGTTCCGGTAGAAGAATTAGCATTAATCTGCACATTACCTCCTAATATTAATTCTCCATTACCAGGCCCATATGTTAAATCAATACTTCCTTGTAATATAATGTCTTGAATAGCTGAATTACCATTATCTAATGTAGATTGTAAATTATTACTCCCTGATTGATTTACCCATTCAAGTTTCCCTGGGTCTGTTAAAGAGGGACTTAAAACTTGTTTAGGACCCCCTGTATTACCTAAAGAATCCTGTATTGCTCCTTCCATTATTATAGCGGGAACAGCAGATCCTTGGTAAGTAAAGGTTGTGTTGCCTGTAAAATTATTAACCCCCGCTGAATTTATTGGAGATGTAGCGTCAAGATTTAAAGGCGCTGTAGTTAAATTTACAGATATATTATTAGCTGTATTACCAACTTGTAATGTTTGTTGCCATGAAGGAGTTGATCCTCCTGGTAGCCCTGTTGTCCATTCTAATCCTGTTCCTGCTGCGTTTACTGTTAATATTTGTCCTGCCAGTCCTTCACTCCCTGTGCCATCTTGTAAAGTTGCTGTGGCATTAAAATTCAATGATGATCCTGCTCCTAAATACATATCGGAGCCTCCCGTCATATTTATATCAGAGCCACTCCCTACATTAAAATTGGTACCTCCACTTATACTTAACTGCTCCCCTGCTCCATTCATTATCAAAGAAAGCTGCGTAGTATCACCAACAGCTAAAGTATTTTGTATATTACAACAACTACTACCACCTGAAGGAGTGGACCAGGTTGCACTTCCAGATGGACCTCCTGAAGTTAATACTTGACCTGCTAACCCTGGAGAACCATTAATGTGATACTGATCAGCATTCATGTATCCTCCGAAAGCATTAATATTTCCTGTTAATAGAATATCTTTTCCTGTAGCAACATTATTTACATCTAAAACTGATTGCAATCCTTGTAATATTCCAGCTCCACCACCTATACTTCCAACGGTAAATGTTACCGTCTTATTGTTATCGCTAACATCTGTTGCTATTAGTAAATCATCCGCCGAGGGTGTTACGGTAGGATATACTTTAATGTTTTCAATTTTAGCCATATCTTCTTTATATTATCTGTACTAATCTATACTGTATACTTAAAGTTAAAGTACCGTCGCCTTGTGTTGGGTTTGAAAAACCTCCCACTCCCCATAGAACTAAACTTTCACCGGCAGCAAAACCTCCATTTGCCAAGCCCTTACCTGTCCCTATTGTAGTGTTATCAGCACTATTATTTAAAGTACTCCCTAAAATAGCAGCACATCCATTAGCTCCCGCATTAGAGGTGGTAAGCCATATATTGTCACTTACACCAAAATCGTACGCTACTGTTCCGTAGTTTAGTTTAGCAAGAATACTAATAGGAACAATATATTTACCCGGCACACCTGTGATTAAGGTAAACATATTGGTCGCTATTAAAAGTATATTTGCAGAAGGTACAGTGACCTGTGTTTCAAAAATATTAATGGATCCTGAGATATCCCCAATTTTACAATTTTTAGTTGCGTTACTATCCTCTACATCCGTAATTACAAAGTAATCATCATTCGATGGAGGGGTTTTTATCGGATAAACTGTGGTGTTCTCAATCTTTGCCATTAATTTATTTTTTCTCTACAGATTCTTCTTCAGGTACTACTTCAGCTTCTTTAGGCTTAACCTCTCCAGTCTCTAAGTTTATAACAGAATCTTTTCCGTATTTCTCAGCTAACTCTTTTTCTAATACTGTAAACTCACCTTTAAGCTTATCCACCTCTAAACATATCATGTGTTTTTGAAGTGTAATGTCTCCTAATTGAGTTTTGTACTTGTTAAACTCTCCAGTTAACGCCTGAAGTTTTTCTAACTCTTTTGCTTCGATCTTTTTTTCCATAATTTCTAATTTTAATTTATTGGATTAATATTGATGCAAAGATAAGAAAAAACAATTGAATGTATTTTAATTATCTTTCCCCTATATTTTCTAATAAAACTTTAGAGATATCGTAGCCAAATGACAATAAAATACGCGGTGTAGATCCTTTTGTTTTAACGGTAGAATGCTCGTATTTACCCGCAATACATAACCAGGGTTCGTTTTCTTGAACCGGAATAGTTATTTTTTCTTCTCCTTTTTTAATGATAGGTTCACCCCCTTTTTCAGGCTTGCTCAATAAAACATTAAATCTTGTGGTGTATATGTTTTGATCATCCGTAGTATCAGTATGCCATGCGCATTTATAACCATCTTCTGCGTACATTAACATAATACCTAAATAAGCATATTTTCCTACAGGAATTTTATAGTAATTTACAAGCTCCTCTTCGATAGCTTTAAGGTCATTATAAGGAAATCCGTTTTCTTCTAACAAACGCTTGTTATGAGGGAGTTGCAGTTCTTTCAACCCAAACACTACACCTTTATGTCCTTTAGGTTTACTATCTGGTTGTTTTTTTATAAAATCTAAGTTGTCAATAACCCATGATTTTATATTATAACCATATTGAGGGGTAATCATTTTTTAAGCTTTTCAACTGAGCGTCCCCCAAAATAAGCTCCTATTACAGTAATTAATACTATTTGTAATAAATCAGTCCACTTATCTTCTACTGCAAAATGAATAGCTCCGGCATCAATAAAAATTAATACCATTGTACATATAACTAAAAATATTAATACCATAGGTCTAACATTTTTACTTAACCAGGAATCGCTGG